>Ga0209542_10014271_pt1 | contig 13549 bp, 14 predicted proteins | sample RifCSPhighO2_01_FD_184028 | JGI IMG/M metagenome (GOLD analysis project Ga0209542, IMG submission 184028) | Soil microbial communities from Rifle, Colorado - Rifle CSP2_plank highO2_0.1 (SPAdes) (version 2) | ecosystem: Environmental > Terrestrial > Deep subsurface > Rock core/Sediment ... | reverse complement strand
GCCCAAAGGAAGTTAGGAAGCGTTTCCAGCAGAAACAACTCCGAGGATATTCATGAATTCTCGGGTTATAAAACTTACGAAAAAAAGGAGGTTGATATTATGGACGAATATCAATTAGAACAATTCCTATGGAAAAATCCAGAGATTATAGAGCCAGGGTTAAAGGTAATCGACAGGCAAAGGAAAGTTGAAACCGGGCACATAGACTTGTTGTGTAAAGACAAGAGTGGAAAACACGTAATAGTGGAACTAAAAATGGATCCATCACATGATTCAGTTTCGCAAATAGCGAAGTACATAATAGGGCTTATGAAAGAGGGTATACCAAGAGAACAAATAAGGGGCTTATTAGTTGCGCGATATATAGACAAGGATTTACAGGAACTATGCGCTTTCTTCAATATAGAAACTAAAGGATTAGCATTAGACAAACACAGAGATATACATAAAGAAACCACAAAACCAACCCAAAACACAAAAGAAGAAGCAGATTATTCAGATTTAGTCAAACAAGAAGGATTTCAAGGAGAGTTACCTCCCATACCAGACCAACGCAACCATCTGAGTTATACAGAAAGCACAATAGTCAGAACAATTCTCACTTTTAACAAAAATAACCAATATGCTACATATCAAGATATTTCTAAGTCAATGAAGATAACCAAAGGATGCCTTAGAGGATATATAAGTTCCATCCTGACCAAAGGAGTACCAATTCATAAGAAAAAACTAAAAACCAACCAAATTCTATTCTATATAAAAGAGGAAAAGAATTAATTTTTAACTACTAAAGGCACTAAGATACAAAAAAACAACCGATGCATCATAGTGCCCATTTTTTCTTATTTTAATAAGAATTAATTCCCAACAAACCAGCAACAGACAACAGCAGACAGCAGTCCGTCGACAATAGGTTTAAATATAACGGGAAACTAAGGAGGTAAAAAATGGAAGATCCAAATCAATTTCAAATAAATGTAAAGGCCACCTTTGACAAGGTAAAACAGGTCAATCAACATTTAGAAGCCGAAATAACCCAAATTAAAGGGGTTTTAGAACAATTGGAATCTACAATAAATTCCCTCACAAATGCCCTTAATAAGGAAAAAAATATAGAGTTTCCACAGGAAATCATGGGGTCGCCAACAACAGACAACAGACAACAGACAACAACAGACAGCACTCCCACAACAATACATCGACAACAGACAACAGAAATACCACTTTTCCAATTAAAAAAAGAACTAGATTCAATGTTTTTAAAGCTTACAGACAGGGAGTTATCGGTATTTTTAGCCCTATACACTTTAGATAATGAAAAAAAGGGGGAAGTAGATTACTTTGAACTCTCACAAAGGCTAAATTTAACAGAATCTACCATTAGGGACTTTATAAGTCAACTGATTAGAAAAGGAGTTCCTATTCAAAAAGAAAGAATTTTTAATCGTAAAGTCTCACTTTCAATAAAAAATGAGTTTAAAACACTCAATTTATACGAAAAACTACTAAAATTAAAGGTTTCTAGGCAGGGACAGAAGACTCTCTTCGATATATAAATCTCACAATTTCCCCCTCTTTCAGATCTCTCACTTCAACTCAAAAGCTAATAAATCTGTATTATAAATCAATAGATCCCTCACAAACACATCTTTCTAACTAAGTTTAACTGTTCTCACTCTTCACAAAAGCAACGAAAACATATTTTTTCTATAAAAATACATCATTTTTAATCAAAAACCGTTCAGTTAACGTTCACTTAACCGTTCACTTAACCAAGTTAACGTTCACTTAACGATTCGAAAGATATAAATAATCAAAAATAATCTTCTTAATCATGTGGTGGCCATTTTCATTCAAAAAAACAACTGAAAAATCAACAATCTCAGAGTCTTCTGTAAAAAAATCTTTCTCAAATGTAAAAAAAGATATGCAGGAAATAAAAACTAAAACAGATTCAAACACAGAAGAAATAAAAAAAATTAATTTAAAAATAGAGCAGATAGACTCTTCTATTTCAAACCTAAATCAAAATATTATCTTATTCAATAAAGCTCTTCCAGTAGAAGAAGAGATCTTAGAATCAAAAACACCAGATTCTTTCAATAAAGAAAACACAAAAAAACTATGGGATAACCTTACAAATCTCCAAAAAAGCATGTTAGTTAACATTAAACTGCTTTTAGATGAAGAAGGAAAAAAATGGGTTCCTATGAAATATTTAGCTCAAGAGCTATATCCAGAAAAAACTTATCCAGATATTAAAGCCTTGATTTCAAATTACACAGATGTACTATTAGAACACGGCTTATTAATAAAAAGGAGAAAGGGCAGAGAAACATATTTAAGTTTAACAGAAAAGGCTCTTCCATTTATACCAAAAAAAGAGTTAAAAGTAAAACAAAAAGAAAGGAGATAAATACTAGATAATATTTAGATAAATAGGTTAAGGGTGACCTTATATGACAGAAAGACCATTATTAATAAAAATACATTTAGGATATGATGATCCATGGAGGGAAGAAGGAGAACTCCTCGCTCCAGCAACAGCTTTTTTTGACCCAGATGAAAACAAAAGGCACCTTGAAGCCCTAAAAACACTAAAAACACACCAAGTAAGAGAAATTCTAGACCTAAAATTAACTTTATCTCAAGCACATTCAGCTTATTTATCAGAAAGAGATAGAACATATAGGGGTTACCCAGGATTAACCACAACAACATTATATTGGTACAGTGACCATCTCCCAGAATTTTGTCAACAAACCCAAGCTTCACTTAGTGATATTAATTTAATTCGGCCGATAGAATATGCTCTTATAGTTAAAGAAGAGGATCATAGCCATTTTTTTATTCCATCAGAAGAATTTGTCCCCGGTATTCGGCACAATTTCATAAACTGGCTGCAATTAGTTTCTTTATCGGGCTATGATGGAGATTTACACACATATCAGGGCCTAGCAGAAGAAAGAAAACAAGATTTAGGAGAGCTCTATATGCATTGGGCAAGTAAATTGAAGCAATTTAGAGCTAAAGAATACTGGGATCTAGCAGCACCAGACTATAACCCAGATTATTATGGTCTTTATCCAAAAAGAGTTAAAGTAATTGAAGATTTAGAGAACCATGTAGAGTTATTTATGATGGATTTCCCAATATTCCGCGCAATCGCAGAATTTCCATCACCACCGAAAACATTAGAGCAAAGAGTTTTAGTAGCATAATATTTTAAGAAATGCTTAAAAGTTTTATTCTATAAAAGATATAATATTTGATTAAAAGTTTTAGCGAAAGGTTTAAAAAGAGGGCATATATGAAATAAGAGGGTGATCTTATGAAAGATAAAAATATCTCTATAGCTAAAAAACTTTTTATAGGTTATCTTGTCTCAATTCCATTACTAATCTTAATCTTATTCATCGTTAAACCTTATCAAGATGTAGCCTGGGTTTTTGGAATTCTACTCATCGGCTGGATAGTAAGTGTACCTTTCATATTAAACGGAGCAGTACAATTGACCCTCAAAGTTCGGTTCGGATATTTAACACCACCAAGATTCGAAATAGAAAACAATCCGACAAGGGGTTGGTTCTCACTTATAATCGGTTTAGGGTTATTGTTTTATATAATCTCTATTTTATTCTAAAATAAAACCTCCAATCACCGCTTAAAACTTTTAGCACCACTAAACTTCTCATTTTTTCCGCTAACGCTTTTTATAAAAGGGTTATTACCTAGCAAAAAACGCTAAAAAACGCTGCATTTACTATAAATAGCCTAAAAGTTCGTACAAGATACATTAACAGAACCATTAAAAACCCCCAAATCTTATGGTATTTTATGCAAAAAGAGGAATTTCTCAAAAAGACCGAGACAGAACTTAAGATTTCTAAAAACTCAAATTCAACAATTAAAAATTATATCTTCTTCAATAAAAAGCTTTTAGATTTTGCAAACAAAACTCCAGATGAAATAACAATAGATGATGTCAAGTCATTTATGGCAGAAAACCTAACAGACAAAGCCGCAAGCTCTATTGTCTTGTTTCTTGCAGCAATTAAATATGCTTATTTTAATATTTTAAAAAAAGACATTACTCAAGGAATAAAGCGCCCAAAAAAAGAAAGTAAAATTCCAGTTGTTCTAACTAAAGAAGAAGTCAAAAAACTAATAAACTCTATCACAAACAAAAAATCCAAGTTAATGATATCTCTGATTTATGCCTGCGGCTTTCGAGTTTCAGAGCTTGTTAATCTAAAGCCAATTGATTTGGATTTTGATGAAAAAACAGGGCATGCAAGACAGGCAAAAGGAAGAAAAGATAGGATGTTTAATATTCCTGATTTTTTAATAAATGAACTTAAAGAGCAGGCAGAACAGCAAAAACAAGCTCATCAAACTTTTTTGTTCAGCGGGCCCAAAGGTCAACTTTCAACAAGAAATCTGCAAAAAATAGTAAAAAGCGCAGCAAAAAAAGCAAACATAAGCAAATCTGTTCATCCTCACACTTTCAGGCATAGTTTTGCAACGCATTTATTAGAAGAAGGTACTGATATAAGATTAATACAGGAATTATTGGGGCATACAAATCTCAATACGACCGAGCGGTATACTCATGTCTCGGCAGAGCAGATAAAGAAGGTAAAGAGCCCAATAGATACCTTATAGAAAAGTTTATAAATTCTAGTGTCCTATTAATTATTGATGAAAAGGCCATGGACAAAAGAAGAAATAGAATATTTTAAAAAAAATTATTCAACTTCATTGGATAGAGATCTTTCTAAAACTCTCAATAGAGGATTAGGTGCTATTAGCTATATGGCTTTTAGACTAACTTTAAAAAAAGATAAGGTCTTTTTTGCAAAATCTAGAAAGAAAACAAATATAGAATTTAACAAGGCAATGTTACAGCGGATATATATTAAAGAGAAAAAATCTACAAGAAAGATTGCTTCAGAGTTAGGCGTTGGAAAAACCACCATTGAGTATTATCTTAAAAAATATAAAATACCACTAAGAGACCAGTCAGCATCTAACAAGATTAGATTTTTAACTGAAGATGCTTGGAATAAAGGATTAAACAAAAACAAAGACCCAAGAGTTAGATGTTCAGCTGAAAAAGTAAAAGAAACATACAAGAAAAAACGTTTAGAAAGATTAAAAAAATTTGAAGAAGAGTACAACATGCCGCTGAAAATTCTTTTAAGTAAATTCTATTGGGAAGATAAATTAACTCAAGAGAAGATTGCAATAAAATTAGGGATTGATAGGAGCATAATTATTGAATTAATGAATACTTTAAATATCTCAAAAAGACCAAATTTTGAATTTATTTCTTCACTTAAAGGAAAGGATCGTCCTATGTACGGTAAAACTTGGGAAGATCTGCATGGTTCAAAAAAAGCTTTAAAACGTAAGAGAGATGCCTCTCTTAGATTTAGAGAGTTGATTATTAAGAGACTCCAAAATAATGAAATGCCTTTTTTGAATACAAGAATAGAAAAACTTATTGCAAACGAAATGAGCAAAAGGGGCATATTTTTTAGAAGCCAGTTTTCTATAGACCATAAATTTGTTTGTGATTTTGCTATTCCAGAATATAAAATCGCCATAGAATGTGATGGAGATTATTGGCATGCAAACCCAAGAATCTATGATCACAATGCGCTGGATGTAAGACAAAGAAACAAAGTTCAAAGGGATAAGTTTAAGAAAAAATATCTTACGAGAAGAGGATGGTTACTTTTATCTTTCTTTGAATCAGATATCAAATCAAATCTCAGCGCTTGTGTTGATCAAATAGAGCACGCTATTAAAAACAAATAAAAAAAGTTAAGACATCAAGAGATACTTTGTACAAGCAATGAAAAGAAAAAATTAAGGGTAAACGTTTTTAAAAGAAATAATTTCACTTGTCAAAAATATTTTAATCAAAACTTAAATAGTTTATAAAGTCAAACTTCTAATCTACTCCAATATTCTGTCAAATCCCACCAGGGTTGTGTAACTTGATATTCTTCGCCCACAAAGAATAAATCTACCCATCTCCTTTTTTCTCCTTGATGAAGTAATTTATCCAAAACTTCTCTTTTGTATCTATGAAGATTTTCAGGAAACGCACTACCATTTACTAATTTTATATCTAAGTCACTGGTGTTGTCATTCCAACCATCTTCTTCCGCATGCGAACCAATCAAATAAACCCCGGCAATATTTTTTAATTCCTCTGCTTGAAATCCATGTGTTTCACAAAACCACCCAAGATTACTATGAAAAACTTGCTTGGCTAAATAAAGTTTTCCTAAAAGTTCCACGGTTGGAATACCTTCTTTGCTTAAATATCTGGGATTTGGCATAATTAATATAACCTCGTTATTATTATCAATTTCATTAGATATAAACCTTTCTATATTTAACTACTTAATAGTAAATACTAATGTTTATATAGCTTAAACCCTGTTTTTTAGTAGGAAGATTAAGAAACGTAGTAACTTAAAAGGAAGGTTATAGGAAACGTAGTTTCTTATTAAAGAGGTGAAAAAGATAGCAATAGGCGATTGGTTTTTATCTAGATCAGAAGCATTTAAGATCTTAGTTGAGAAGTTTAAAGAGCATAAACAATCTACAAAATCCGGTTTTTCAAGAGTAAAAGCAAGGCACTATTTTTACGATAGGAGATTTAATGAATTAAATGCTAGAGTGAAAGAACTAGAAAATATCTTAGAAACTTTAAATGAAAATCCAATAAAAATTGAAAAAAAGAAAAAATAAATCTTACTTTATGATTATATTCTCACTACAACATAATATTTTGTAATCATCGGAATGAATATTAAAATCAAGTAAGCCAGCACTTCCTCTATGGTAAATTGATTTTACAAATTTGTTGTCTGGACAAGAAGCCCCCATATCTAATCCTACTTCTGCCGGACCAACGACAGGATTTCCTTCTCCACCACCAAGATTTTCTCCACTAACAAAAACACAATCACTTTCATCTTTTCTTAAGTTTAATCTATTATTGTTTATTTTACATTTGCCCTCTCCAAGTTTATCAATTATAATATCAACTAAATATTGTTCACCATACCCAGAAACGTCTACAAATGAAAAAGTATCCCCTTCTTTTCTAATGCCTATACTACTTACTCTCCCAGGGTTAAGAATGTCCCCTTGTTCTTCATTTATGTTTGGATTAATTAAAATCCGGTCGTTACTTAATAACCCAACGTTAAAATCCCCTATTTTTCCAGCAAGAGATTCACCAACAATAGCTCCGATGGGAACAATATCACTGTAAACAGGTCCAATGCAATCTTCAACATCCCCAGATAAAGAAGGTTGATTTTGCTGTTGTGTGAGTATTGGAGTACAGGCAGCGAAGATAAAAAAAGGAATAATCGCAAATACAAATCTGTTTTTTTTACTTAAAAAAGACATTCTCACACTAAGACTCCTAACTTTCTGCACATTTTAATGTACAACATTTTATTTTATATTTATTAATGCCGTCCGCCTTTAAAGCGAAAGGATCATTAAAATCTATTATTTTTAGTCCAGTTAAAATTCTTGGTTTTCCATCATCTGTAGGACTACAAGCTAACACAAGACCATTCTCTTCAGCAGAAGTACCAATAACATTTTCCTCGCAAGCATCAGCAACTAATTTGCACGAACATTGCCCACCAGGGCCAGATCCTGTAGTGCCACCAACCTCCTTACAATAATTATCACTAGCACAAGAACTATTTTCACATACCGGACAACCAGGAACACCCCCACTTTCTCCCATAACTTCACAATTTTCTGGATGCGGTCCAGGACACCTATCTAATCCATCACACACACCATCATTATCATTATCTTTAGCAACCCCTCTAAGAAGCGGATTACTTGTTTCTTTAGGCCATACATTATTCTTACATTCTTCTGGAGTATCATCCTCAACATCAATAGCATTCAAAACACCATCTCCATCAGCATCAGAGTTAGGACAAAGTTGAATATTGCTGGCGCAATCAGAATCAGCACAATCTATTAAATTATCACAATCATTATCTATTTCATCCTCACAATCATTTTCTGGTTCTTGATATTTTGGATTATTGCAAGTAGACCAGATACCGTCCTGACAGGTTTTAGTAGCACGATAACAACCGCTGTTAATATCCTCTTTCTTGGCCTCATTACACCAAACAGTTTCACCTGGGTTTTCACATCCTTCACCACTAACAGTGCCAAAACATCCTTCATCAACACCGTTACCAGGGCCATCGCAATTATTGTTTACATTGCCATCACAGATTTCAGTTGCGCCAGGATATATGCATATGGCACAACTAGCAGCAACCACCTTGCAGTTAGACTTACTTGTTGGACAGATTCCACCAGAGGGATCATCGCCAGTATTATCATCACAATCAAAATTAAATGAATCTGGATTATTAACTAAGATATAATTATTATTCGGTGGTGGTTCATTAACGTTTAATGTTCTCTTTTTAGATTCATCAGTAGAATCTCTATAATCTCCGGGAACCCCATCCCCATCATTGTCTAAATAATAGGTTACTTCATTTTGAACACAAGCATTTCCTTCAAACTTACAGTTTCCAACTTTACAAAGATCATTCGTGCAATCAAGTTCATTTGTGTAATCTAAGCAAGATATAGGAGCACCAGTAGCAGCATTTCCAACCCTACAATAATTAATATTTGTGGTAGATACACCAAAAAAAGGATCAGTAGGGCACGTTTCTTTTGTTACCCAACCAGCTGGACAACCAGTATCCTTATTTATATAAGCACAATTAGAATGAAGACACAGATCTTTAGTATCACAAACCCCATCACCAGATCCATCGTTATCTCCATCTTTTGCAACACCAGGTTTGGTAGGATCCATCCACCCTTGTATTATAATATTATTCTCTTTCATAAAGCAGTCTATTGGAGTGCAATCATCTTGATCAACAGAGTTTGGAATATCATCTTCGTCACTATCACCAACATCGCCTAAATCGCATTTACAACCCACTTCATCTGTTTGACTATTACAATCATTGTCTTTTCCATCTGAACAAATTTCTTCAGCATTAGGATTTATATTAATATCATTATCATCCTCACAATCCCATTTTCCATCTGGCCTTGGTAACACGAAATTCTCTGGAATAGTTCCACCCTGTTCAACCGTTTTTGGATTATTATTACCATCTGAAGTTTCATCTGGATATCCATCACCATCACTATCTCTGTAATAAATAGCTGTCTGCTCTTCATCATCACACACCCCATTACCATTATTATTATCACAACACCTATCAGAATTCCATAAACAAGTAGTTTCTAGTCCACAAGGATCATTTTCCTTACAATCACCTTCAACCACATAATCACCACACGTATTAATATTAGATTGGCAGGAGTTGCATATATTACCAAACACCCTACTACTAATTTGTGGATTATAATAACAATTTCCTATAGAAGAACAGGCATTATAACTGCACCCGAATCCTAAAAAAGTACCACAATCACTACACAATACTTTATTTATACAATAAGTATCCCCATAACAAGAGGGGTTAGCTTCACAAGCATGATCAGTAGGACAACCAGTACTATCTACAAGACCACAACCCGGCGCTGTATTTTTACAATTAGTTGCTTCTTTACCATCACAAACTTTATCTCCATCAGAGTCAATCTGTTTGCCAAAGGCATCTATAACTCCTTTACATTCAAGTGGAGTAAATTGTTCTTGATCTAATACATTGCCCTGAGAGTCAAAATCATTAACTCCATCATTATCATTATCAGGATCAAAATTATTACAAACTTTACTATTTTCTTCATTAGCATCCCAATTTCCACTTCCAACTTGTCCGTTCCCTCCGCAATCAGGATCAACACAATCAATTAAACCATCACAATCATCATCTTGACCATTAAAACATAATATTTGAGTATTTTCTTGACCTGCTCTTGAAATATCACAACTATTCCATTGGCCTTGGTCGTTACATGTTTGAGTACATAATATATTACTTTGAGGTAAAGGACACACCTGGGTACTTCTAGGAGTACAAGCACAATTTGCATCCAACGGTGTTAAAGTATCACAATCATTATCTATACCATCACAAATTTCTTCTGCGTCAGGATGAACATTATTATTATCATCATAGCCAACACAATCAAATTTACCATCTTCTCTAGCAGCTATATAGCCAGAAGGCGGTTCATATGCTTCTTTAGCATTGTTCTGGTCACCATAACCATCTTGATCAAAATCCTTATAATAGTTATTCATATCAATATTTTTGCATCCAATACTTCTTCCCTTCCATTCACATCTAGGTAAATTAGGGTCAATATTTCCCGGATTTAAACACTGATTAGCTAAACAGCTTTCTTCATTAATATAAATAGGGCAAGTAGAACTCTCAGTAATTCTAAGATTACCACAACTTAAACAAGTAGCACCATATGTTGAACTAGCTATCCCAAAAGCATAATAACAACCATCATTATTATTTCCTATTGCAAAACATTCTGTAGGAGAACAAAAATCTAAAAACCACGTGCTGCACTTTTCACAGGCGTTACAGCTAGGATCAGTTGGACAGCTAGAACAATCTAAAGGACAACCAACACGGCTAGAACTATAATCAGTATCTACCGTACCACATGTAGTTCCAAGACATTTATCAATTAAAATATAATTATTATCAGTAGAGCGTTTATCAAGATCGCAAACTCCATCCCCCTCACCATTTCTATCATTATCTATCGCTTTACCATGTTCATCGACCTTACAACCAAGATGAGTATCTGACTCAATATCGGGCACATCATCATTAATTCCATCATTATCGTTATCATTATCAAAGTTATCACAAATATTATCCTCATCTATATCCCCACTCCCTTCTTGATCCTTTCCTCCACAATCGCGGTCTGCACAGTCAATTAAACCATCACAATCATCATCATCACCATTTGAACAGGTTTGTAAATTTTCAGAATCTACATAACCATTACCAGGAGAACAAGCACCCCAAGTTAAACTACCACCATTATTTTGTATGCAAGTATGCCAACAAGTTGAACTCCTCAAAGGACATTTCTCATCGCTGCCAGCAACAAAACAAGGTGATCCTTCGAAAGAATCCTCAATAGCTAAGGCAACATTATTCAATAAAACAAAACTAACAAGGAATAAACCCAAAAAAACAATTAATTTAATATTTAAACCTCTTTTCATTAAAAAACACCTTATTTAATTAATCTTCAAAAATTTATAAACATTACCATAATTCATATAATGGACTTTTTCCCCGTATTTTCAATTCATTTTCTATTTTTTTTACCGTCTCTTGGATATCTTGGTTGGCACAAAGCCCTATAACCGAGGAAAACTTCATTTCTAGGTCCCAAAGGATAATTTTGATTTGATCTTACAAAACCCAGTTGTTTTTCACAATATAAAAATCTAGCAAGAAATTCCAAGCCACCACTTTTCATCATTATAAAAAATTATGAATATTTATATTTAAAGTTTACCATTTCAAAATATTTATTAAAACAAGAAACACGATTTAATTATGATTTCAAAAGAGGAAATATTAGATATAGCAAAAGAATCATTAGATCATTTTAACTTAAAAGCAGAAATTAAATTTTTACCTTATAGATCTTTCTTAGAAATTGCAAAAAAATCTCCAATAATATCCAAGGTACTTAAAGAGGGAAATACGTTTGATGAGTTAAATATCCCTGCTCTAATTTACCATGAAAAAAAAGATCATATTTATTTGTCAGAAGAAATCTTAAAAAAATTAGTAGATAACGAGCCAATAACAATTCAAAGAAGATTCATAAAATCAGTTTTATATCACGAAATATTCCACATATTATACAAAAAAAAGATAGCTAATTCGAATTTTGATAGTGCCTTAAATCAGGAGGATTTAATAGACCTAAAATTCAGAAGAGAATATCCTGCATTAGAAGCCATAGGTAGAAGAATTAGCAAAAGATATTTAAACTTTTAAATTACAATTATCCAAATGAAAAGAATTGTTTTTTTACTTATTGTAGTTATGTTTATTACTGCCTGTTCTAAAGAAATAAAAAATGAAACCCCCCCACAAATTTTACCTTTTAATGAAAGTAATGAATATCAAAACAAGGTCAAGGAATTACAGTCAGAAGTCGATAAGCTTAAAGAAGAAATAGAACAAACAAAACCACATGTCCTAAATTATAAAGCAAACCTTACGGTCTGGTCTGAGGATGAAATTTTAAATGGTTTAGCAAAAAGAGATAAAAAATTTCAAGGCGCCGGCTGGTTTACCTATTTATATAGAGATGATGGTAGTTATTATGATTTAGTTGGCCAAATTTTTCAAATAGATCCTTTCTACCCGGTAATTTATGAAAAAAGAAATCGCGAATTAAACATTTCCCACTTAAGAATTTTTAATTTAGATTCGGGAGAGAAAGGTATAGCAACAGAAAAGTATGAAAGATATCTCTCTTCAATAGATAAAGCAACAAGATTAAATAAAAATTTAAATTGTATGGAACAAATAGATTGTAGAAATACAAGATTACTTACTTGTACTTCATCAAATCAAACGTTGTATATATGGTACGCCCACCCATATTTATTCACGGCAAAAGACGATAATCAAGAGGCATACAAGACCTTTTTATCATTATATTGTGAAGAAGCAAAATCTGGTCTTTTAGAGTTTACGGGCAGCGTAATAAAAAATTTAAAATCACTTTTCAAACTAACCTAAATAAGTTAGTTCTTTCTTCTCTTTCATTTCACTAGCATCCTTGCTTTTCTCTAACAAACCTTTAATCTTAACCTCAAATTCTTCGGCTTTTTTAATTAATGGTTTCGGATCAACTTTTAAGCCAAGATAATTATCCAAAGTAGCTATGATTTTAGCAGCCGCTCTAGAATCCGGTAATTTAGAATGTGTTTCAGCAAAAATGCAACTAATAGGTAGCTTTTTGTTTAAAGATAAAGCTCCAGTAACACCCATAATAATACCATCTTTTAGTTTTGACAATCCTGTTTTTTTAACAAATTTATCTTCGTTTTTGTTTGAAATAAAAAAAGTATTGCTTGTTTCAGTCATAGAACCTATGCCTTCTATGCAAATTATTTCTTTTGCTTTCAAAATAGAACTTAATTCACTTATCTTTTTTGCAAGCCCCCATTCAAGACCGTTAATAGAAGTTAATGCATGCAAAATAACGAGATTATACTTTTTAGAATAAAAAATTCCAACAGGCTCAATTACTTGACCAGAATGCACTGCAACAATCGGCGGAACTTCTTCAATTACTACTTTGCCTATCTGTTCAGCATCCAGATGGTTTATTAAAAACTCTGTCGCTATCGTAGCCACAAGTCCAAAACCCGGAAATCCCTCAATAATTGTAACATTCTGCGGTTTTTTTTGTAATTGTAATTCCATATAAAAAAATATTAGCTCTTATTCTTTATATAATTTTCCGTTGTCTATTC
>Ga0209542_10014270_pt1 | contig 13551 bp, 9 predicted proteins | sample RifCSPhighO2_01_FD_184028 | JGI IMG/M metagenome (GOLD analysis project Ga0209542, IMG submission 184028) | Soil microbial communities from Rifle, Colorado - Rifle CSP2_plank highO2_0.1 (SPAdes) (version 2) | ecosystem: Environmental > Terrestrial > Deep subsurface > Rock core/Sediment ... | reverse complement strand
TCTAAAGCATCGCAGGGAACTACTACCATCATTCCTGGCTGCAACCTCATTAAAGCTACATCTTCTAGAGCTTGATGTGTAGCCCCATCTAAATCCGCTGAAAAACCAGCATGTCCACCAGCAATTTTCACATTGACTTCCTGTCCTTTCTTACTTTCCCAATTATTATAGCTGATTGTCGTTCTTATCTGTTCATTATTTCTACCGGTATTAAAAATGGCAAAAGAACAGATGAATGGAACTTTACCAACAGCTGAGAGACCTGCAGCTAGACTAGCCATATTTTGTTCTGCTACCCCTACATCGATAAAACGCTCTGGAAATTTTTCTTGAAACCAGCGAGCTCTAGTCGATTCGGTTAAATCTGCTGATAAAACGATCACCTTCTTATTTTTTTCACCAGCTTTAACTAAACCTCGGCCAAACCCATCTCGAGTTCCCATCTTTTTGATTTCTTGGGCAAAAAGAGCCAGTATTAAGTTAGCTTTAGGATTAATACTCATCTTCAATCCTCTTTCTTTCTTCTTTTAATTCTTTCAATGCTCTTTTGGCCTCTTCTTTGCTGGGTGCTTTGCCATGCCAGCGGTAATCTTTTTCCATAAAAGAAACTCCTTTTCCAGGAATATTTTTAGCAATTATTAATACTGGTTTATTTAAAAATAATTTGGCCCGAGAGCAAGCATCAATAACCTGCCTGATATCATTCCCTTCTATTTCAAGAACCTGCCAATTAAAAGCCCGATATTTTTCAGCTAATGGCTCTAAGGACATAATTTTTTCTGTATCCCCACCTATTTGAATTCTGTTACGATCGAGTATCGCAGTTAAATTATTTAATTTATTCTTCCCTACAAACATCGCTGCTTCCCACGTTTGGCCTTCTTGCTGCTCCCCATCACTCATTAAGCAATAAACTCGATTATTTTTTCTATCCATTTTTAGGCCATAGGCTCTTCCCGCAGCTTGACTTAATCCCGAACCGAGCGGCCCCGAAGTTATCTCTAAACCTGGCAAAGCTGTTCGATGTGGATGTCCTTGCAATCTCGAACCTAATTTCCTGAGAGTCTTCAACTCTGAAACTGAAAAATAACCTGCTTCTGCCATTACCGCATAAAGAGCCGGGCAAATGTGGCCATTAGACAAAACTAAATAGTCTCGTCCTTCCCATTCCGGATCTTTAGGATTATGATTGAGGATAGTAAAATATAACGCCGTTAGAACATCTGCCATCCCTAAAGGCCCAGCTGAATGGCCAGAACCAGCGAGGACGAGCATGGTAATAATGTCTTCTCTTACTTTATTAGCTAATAATTGTAGCTCTTTAAGATCTGTAATCTTCTGGAAAGACTTCATTATTCCTCTTTTTTTATCTTTAAGAAGGAAATATTCCTGCTTTAATAAAGATTTTGCCTGTGAAACACGTAAAAAAAATCGTAGTTCTTTAAGAAAATGACTTTGGAGCAAAAACTTGTTTAGCCAAAATAAAAAAGCTTATAAATAAGTGTCACTAGGGTTAACTCTCCAAAACAACGACGTAAAGAGGTATTAATAAAAGAGATGTTTAACAGCTTAAGTGTTTTACTGTGGAGAAAGTTTTATTTTGATGTAGCTACTTTTCGTCTTAATTTTAGGACTTCTTGGTATCTTCGGCGGCATCGACCACCCTATTCGCAGCTAAATATACTCTTTTTCTTCCAACTTTTTCCGCGGTTTTCTGGACTAACATTTTCTAAAACGGAGGTAAATTAAAAATGAGTAATAGTAAGATAAATAAAATAAGTATTTTAATCGGAAATCGTATTCCAAAAGATTTTTTTATTACCAGCGGACATGGAGAAAGTGATATTACTATTCATGCTGGCTCGTACCACTTAGCGTTGAAGGAAGCCGGGATAGAAATGGGAAATATCATGACTTATTCTTCCATCATGCCCGGAATAGCTAAAGAGATAAAAAAACCAAAGATAGTACATGGCTGCGTGATTGAATCCATTATGGCCGTAGCCCATTCTATCACTGGAAAAAGAGCCACTGCAGGAATTATCTATGGCTGGCTTTATGACAAAAAAACCGGAAAAAAGTATGGGGGATTGGTTTGTGAGCATAATGGAGAATATACTTTAGAAGAAGTAGAAAAAAAACTAAGAGCCAGTCTTAACGAATTATATTGCCATGGTTTCTCAGAACAATATGATTTAGAAGATATTAGACTCTTGAAAGAAAGCTTTGTTCCAAAAAAGAAGCACGGAACAGCTTTGGTGGCGATTTGTTTTACAAGCTACTTGTTCCCAGTATTGAAAAGATGAATGTCAATTAATTTTTTATTTAATTTTTATAGGTTTATTCTTGACTAGTAAATAGTTTCAAAAGTTGATTACGCCCAATTTCAATCTAACCCCTAATTACTATTATATAGTAATTAACATAAAAACATTTATAAATTAACTTTATAAACGAAGTAATATGAATTTTAAACCTTGGTTAAACTATTTGCTTTCAGCTAGCTTATTTTTAACCCCTACTCCTTTAAATGAAAATCACCCTAAGCTAGTATCTTCTGCTTTGAATGAGACTAATTTTTCCCGATATGAAAATGATATGTGCCTTGAAGAAAGATTAGAAGCTTCAATACCTCCACCATCAACTAATTTAATAGCAACCGCTAACAAATATCAAGGCCTAATTATTCTTGATCCGGGACATGGAGGAATTGATACTGGCGCAGTTGTAAATGGTATTGCCGAAGATGAAATTGCCTATGACATAGCAATAAGAACAAGACAGCTACTTTTAAACCAAAGTTACCGAGTTTATCAGACGGTAGTAGATAGAAAAACAGCTTACCAGCCCAGTGATGTTATCAATCCTAATTCCGAAGAATATTTGAATTTCCCTGAAGGTAAAGAATTGCGGTTAAGAAAAAGATATTTGGAAAAAAGATGTAAATTAATAAATCAATTATCTGCTGCAGAAAGCGAATCTATTTTAGTTAGTATCCATGTCAATGAGACAAAGAGTTATGTAAGAGGAGCTAGTTTTTACTTCCCCTCAGCCCAGAAATACAAATCATTAAATGCAGAAGAAAAATCGAAGAAACTAGCTTATGATATTCTTGATGCTTTTAAAAAATTTAAAGTACCAGTTTACTCCCTGCGATTTTTAGGGTTCAATTGGGAAATTGCTGAAAAAGTAAGAGATCTAGATCGAGGAAAAAACTTTTCATTAGCTATCTTTCGCTTGACTAATTTAGAAGAAAAAATTTTGGTAGAAGTGGGCAATTTACAAAATAGTTTAGACTTCCATAGATTAAATCAGCCAAAAGAAAGACAATTAATTGCTCAAGCGATTTATGAAGGTATTAAAAAATATACTGATGGAACTGTACATCAAAAGTAATTTTAAAAATTAAATTGTTAAATCTAATCGAAAATGCAAAAGAAAAATAAATTATTTAGAACTATGACAACTTTAGGGCTCAGCCTACTTTTGGGGCATAATAGTCCCATTCTAAGTAATGCTGGGGCTCTTAGCACTAAGAACCAAACCACTAAAGTGCCGGAACAACAAATAGATAGTCAATATCAGAAAAAAATAGAAAGTGGATCAAAATTTCCAAACGGATTAGAGTTTAATAAATCGGCTGAAATTAATCCTAGAGAATACCTACCTAAAAGATTAATTATCCTGGACCCAGGCCATGGAGGAATTGATACTGGCGCTACTATTGAAGGAATAAGCGAAGATGAAGTTGCTTATGATATTACTGTGAGAGTAAGGCAACTTCTTTTGCAGGAAGGTTATTCAGTACACCAAACAGTATATGATCGTAAAACAAAATTTACTCCTTTAGAAAAACTGGTTAGTAATAGAGAAGAATTTCTAGTGGACGGTCGTGGTGTAAAAACAAAATTAACTAGAAGATTTTTGGGAAAACGTTGCCAAATAATTAATAATTTCTATGACCAACAGGATGAGCCTATTTTAGTAAGTATTCACGTCAACTCTCTCTATTTTTTTGTGCAAGGGGCCTGCATATATTATCCTTCAGAAAAAACATATGGTTCTGAAGAAACAGAAAAAAGATCAAAGAAATTAGCTGAAGCAGTTAAAACATCTTTAAAAGAGCATAATATTCCCACATATTCTATTGATTTTTTGGGCTTTGAACTAGACTTTTTGCCAGATACTAAAAATTTTGACAATTTTAGATTAGCGATTTTTAAAACGAGGCTGGAAGATAAAATACTAGTTGAATGTGGCAATCTCCAAAATGGAAATGATCAAAGAAGGTTGTTAGATCCCAGAGAAAGGGAAAAAATGGCTGTGGCCATTTACAAAGGAATCAGTTCTTATGTTCAACAACAATAAGTAGAAGCAATACAATAAGTATAATCAGATTAATTCTTCAGCTGTAGCTACAACTTCTTCGGCGTATCCTTTAGAAGTGATTACCCCCGTATGGATTCTCTCATTAGAATATTGTGGCATAACTGCATACTTTGGTTCTCCTTTGTATTTTTCTTTCCATCTTTCTTTCAGAGCCAAATATAACTTACTCTGTTCAAATTTATTTCTTTGACTTTGCCCCATTAAATTAACAATCTCCGGTTCGGTTATTGAATAACCTATATCTTGAGCCAGTTTTAAAAATCCAGTCGTAGTTGCTGGTCCAATATTTCCACTGGGCTCAGTACCTTCTGGAATATAACCTAAATCTTTGAGTTGAACCTGTAAAGCCGCATTTCTAGGTTTCATCAGTCCGGTATTGTAAGTAACGGCAATAATCTCTTTTTCTTCTCTAGTAAGAGGTCTTCCTGATGGAGCATATAGTTGAAAAGCTTGAGCCAACACTCTTTGAGCATATTTTACGGAACCTTCTTCTGTATTAAGCTCATCTACATCAAATTCCTCTCCAAACCTTTGAGCCAGGTCCTGAGCCGTACCCACATGAACTTGGCTATATCCCACAGCATCTGTTGAAGAAAGTACAAAGTCAGGTAAAATTACATCTCTAATTTGCGATTTTATTCGATATCTTGGCCCCGTACCCCACGTACTTTCCCTTTGAATAATTCCTGCCGTTAAACCGGCTAGATCTGACTCTTGGAGAGGATCTAAGTTATATTCTTTTATTCTTTGAGGTGAAGATGCAAAGATAACTTCAGCCCATTTTTCAGGGTTAGGGATGCCTTCTTCTCTTAGTTTAATACCCATAGATAATTTCCCAGAACTAGTTTTTATTTCTTCTCCACCAGGAATCAGAATTACATCACCAACATGGGGCTCATTTTTAATAATCCCATTCACTTTGCGGACATGATTAGCTAGAGTGGCTAAATTATTTTCTGGAACCCCTACTCTTCTCAGAGCTTCTTCAACTGTTTCTTTTTCTTTAATTTGAATGGGAAACATCTCCGAAGTTATCCCGACTTGTTTTAAGACTTCTTCTCTTAATTTTTCATCCGGCTTTTTAACCATATACAAAGAGTTACTTCCATCAATAGTTTTAGCTAAAGGCTCATCGTAAACTCTGCCATCAAGATGCTGAACCATGTAAGGTTGAACTTCTACTTCAGTATCTTGCAACATAATTACCCGTTTTTTTCCCGGTAAAGGATTTCTTGAAGAATCTAAATCGGAAGAGAAGTAAAATTGCCCATTACTTGCTAGCTCAGTCTTTCTTAAATTACCATCTATCGGATCTTGGACATATACGATACCTAACATACTTAAAGAAGCATCATTCTTAAGCTCATAGTTTTGTTTTAAGAAATTTATAAGTGTTTGTGCCGGAGCTTTCTCATAATCATAAATAAGGTTAGTTTTCTCACCCCAATACCCATTAGCAGAATGGGTATGGCGGTTATTTTCCATAGAATCATCAAGATCAGAACCTGACTTTCTTTGACCTTTTATAGAAGCTTCCCCTAAATAATTTGAACCATAATGATAAAGCCCAATGTAATCATCGTTTTCAAGACTTTCTACTTTAAACGAAGTAAGTTCTTGCTTAAATATCTTATCATGGATTTTTTGTAAGCTCTGCCCCTCATATTTTCTTTTAAGGTCAGGAGGAAAATTAACAGTAATATCATCATTACGAATCCTTTTTGTTATAATTTTATCAGAAAGGCCTTGCCCTTTGAATTGCCTATACTTTTCATTTGCTGCTTTTTCTACTTCAAACAATAATCTTTGCTCTTCCGGAGAAAGTTCAGTTTCTCTCTTATATACTAATTCACCTTTTATATTACGACCCATTTGCCAAGAAGAGCCATAATAACCTAATTTAAAGAGAACACTCTCTCCATCTATCTTTTTATCAGCAAGCTCTGTACCCAGTAGATTGATGGCAGTATCTTGTTGAACAAAACCGGCACAATTAGCTTTCTTCAAATCGAGCCTATCCGCTAAAGCACACTCTAAACAGATGCTTCCCTGCAACTTATTAAAAGTATAATCTTTAGCTTTCGCTGTTACTGTATCTATTATTACACCGTTCTCATCTCGAAAGTTAAGCTTAACATCAGAATCTAAATTTATTGCTAGAGACTGGCCAACTACTTTGTAGAGTTGATTATTCTCAGAATCAAAATCCAAGTGCTTATTTCCAGTAGTAAATGATACATCACCGGCCGTGTCAATATTGATTTGACCGCTATTATAAGAAACAATAGACTTACCGCCACTTTTCGATTCAATAACAAAATTTTTGGTACCTAGTTTTGACCCTCCTACTAATTGAGTATAACTGTTAAATGTACCCTTTCCCCATTGACCATCTTCAGCAATTTTATTTTTAGAAAGAACTTGTTGATTATACTCTTGCTGAAATAACTTTACCAGCCCGGAAGTAGCAGCATTGTATTCCCCGTCATTTATTTCTTTTTCAGAAAAATAAGAAGAATCAAATTTGCTTTCATACCAAGAATTTAAAACTTTTTTAATATCAACTAATTGACTGAAAGTACCAGTTCCAGCTTTAAACTGATCACCTAATTTAAAATAAGTTCGTCCATCAATATTAGGAATACTTTGAATAGATAAACTTGAGGGATCTACGTTATACTTATTTCCTCTAATATCAAACTCATTCACTTTAACGGTAACTTCTCCGTTGACCTCCACTGCATCGGAAAAGACTACAGAGGGAAGCTCTTCTTTACTTAAATCACCAAATCTTTTATCTACTTCTTCACTAATTTCCGGTTGAAATTTAAGTTCTACATCTTTTTGACCGGCACTAATTTCAAAATTATTAATGGAGCATTTACTCTTCTGCAATACACTTAATTTTCCTTTAATTTTATCATAGTTTTTTATAATTGCACTTCCCCTCAGAAATACTTCTGTAGTTTCATCAAGAGATAATATCTCAGCTCTATCTAAAGTAAGTACGTTCTTATCTTTAGCATAGTCAAAATGAGTAGCAGAGACGAATGATACTCCGGAAAATGATTTTGCTTTACCGGTTATTTTCATCTCTTTATCTAAACTTAATGCTTTTCCCCCAATAATCTTTTTGCCATCGATAGAACCGTAAGAAAGAGCAAATTTACCCTCTCCATCTTTATGCAAATCTCCGGTAAAAGGCACTTCTAAATTACTTCCTTTTGGAATAATGTAAAATTGGCTATTACGAACAAGAAGATTATATTTTTCACTTAAAAGAGTTCCCCGTTTAAAATCTCTCAAGCTTACGCTACCAGTGGCACCTTTTAAAACATCATCTGTATCTAAGCTTAATCCTCCGGAAGAGCTAAACTCATTAATGTCAACTTCTTCAACTTCTTGGAGAAAAATTAAAAAAGCTTCTTGGTGAGAATTAAGGTTATCCGACGCAGCATAAAAAAAATTGCGGGCAATGAGACGATTGCCACTCTTACTATAGTCAGCAGCAAATAGCCTGTCAATGTAAAAATCTTGTTCTTGCGGAGAAAGTAAAAGGAACTGGTTTGGTTGAGGATCACTCAAGAGGTAAAGCTGCTCTGCAGTAGGATCATCAATTAGGGCAAAATTTTCTGCAGTAGGATTCTCTTCAAAATCTACGACCGGTTCTATATAAGGATATTCTGCAGAGCTATAACCCCTACTAGCATAAACTAAAATAAAAGTTAAAATAAATAATAATAATTTTTTCATTCTATTTTTATAATAACCTCTTGAGTGTTTTTATTGCTCTGCTCATCTGTTACTGTTATTATAAAATTATGTAACCCTAAATCTTCCGCTCCAGGAGTGAACCCTATTATTCCAGTAAGTGAATTAATTTCTAATAAGTCTGAATCTTCGGAGAAAGTTAGATTTAAGCCTAAAGGTGAGGAAGCTCCAATAGTATAAGAAAATGATTCCCCCGCTTTAGCTGAGAGCAAAGGAATCTCTGTAATTTGAGGAATATTTTCCGGTTTAATTATCTGTAAAGTAAACAACTCCTCATCAAAGTTACCATTTACATCTTCTACACTTAATAAAATCAAATGGATACCCTCATCACTTCCTAGGGGAGTAAAAAGGATCATTCCGGTAGAGGGATTAATATCGAACAAATCGGTATTGTCTGAAAATTTTAAATTATTTCCGGTAGTCTTGACAACATAAGAGAATTCTTCTCCAACATTTGCTTCAAGAGTTTCAATATTTTCAAGAGATGCAGTCTTTTCTCCTTGAGACAAATCAAACTTATGAGCAAAATTAAATACTAAGCCATCTTGACTGTCTCTAAGATCATAGATAATAATGTAACTATCCTCTTTTTCTAATTCAAATGAATTAACTTTAAGATTATTTGCATCAGCCATATCTGATAGGCAAGTTAAACAAACATAATTTTCCCCTTGTTTTTGCTCATTAGTAAAGTTAGAAGAAAAATCAAGTAAAGTGGCAAAATTTGAATCAATCCCTGCTTTAAAAGTGTCGAAATAAATAATTTTTCCTTCTTTTGTGTTTCCTACATTTAAACTTAAGGGAATATGTGCGGTTGTTACCACTTTATCTTTTGAAAGAGAAACATCAAATTCAATATTCTCTTTGTCCACACTATAGTTATACTTTTCAAATGAGGTTAAATCCAGACAATCATCAACTCTGCGAAGCAAAGCAAAACTTATATCATTTTCAACATCTTCTTTTGTGGGAATATTTAAGGTCTCTTGATCCAAATAGTAAGGAACAAAAAGAGTAAAATCCATTCCAGTAATACCAAATTCAACGGAATCAGGAGGAATACCATAATGCCCACCCTGTAAAGAAGTCAAAGAAACCGCTTCTCTTAATTGTTCTTCTAAACACCATTCAATATAACTTTTAACGGGTTGAACAAATTCTGAAGTTACGGACTTTTCTTCAACTTTATTTTTAACTAAACTATAGATAATTATTGTTAATACTAAAAGAATAATTCCTATAACAATAAATAAGGTTATCTGGCCTCTTTTTTGCATTGAATACAATTAATAAAATAAACTATTTAAATGTTACCCATAAACTGCTTTATTACTGTAAGCAAATAAATTTAGATTGAACCTAAAAATAAAAAAAGCTGCTGAAGCTCAGCAGCAACCCTTAGCTTTGACTTTCTTCATCACTTTTTTCTTCTTAGCCATCTTTTTCACCTCAACAGATTAAAACTATAGCTGTGCTAATTCACCATTAACAACCCGCAAAACTATGCAACTCTTCTAAAGATAAAAATCCTGCATGTCTTTTGACTTCTTTCCCATTATTTTCCATGATCCACGTAGGCGTACCTAAAATACCTTTCTTCTTACAAAGGTCATATTGAGAATGAGGACCGTCCGGATGACATTCTACCCGAGGCAAATCTTTCGCAGCCTCTCCAAATAATCCTTCCGACTTGATGCAGACTCCACAGCGGAAAGAGCTGTACATCGTTACTCCCTTATCTTTTAGACATTGGACTAAAGCATCTTGATTAACTTCTTTTCCCGGAAGGAGATTAAAAACCAGTAAAATGATAATATTAAGAACAACAATCACTTTAAACCACAAACCAGGAACTTTAAAGAAAGAGTTTGTCTCAGGATTTTCCTGGGCTTTGTAGAGCATGAGAGATAAGACTAAGAGAACGACTGCAATCAGATGAATGATCGTACAGAAAGGGCAAATGGTCTTTAACAAAATTTCCGCAATCACTAAATAAATGACAAATAAAATGCCTAAAATGATCCAAGAAAGCATAAAAGTAACTAATTTTTCATGCCGGTGAACTAATGATTTCCATGCTAAGACCATGAGAATAATAAACCACATTGCTCCAAAAATAGAAACAGGTACACCTAAAAAGCGGGCATATATACTTTCTTCCACGGCTGAACAAGATATCGTTTCACTAAAATCACAGACAGAACTTTTTCCAGGAGGGGTATAATAACTCTTTACTAAATAGACAGAAACTAAGAGACCCAGAATACTTAGAATTAAGATAACCTTGAAAATTCTTTGCTTATGGACTTCTTCCATTTTTTTAGGAATTAAGAGAAGAGATATATAAAGTTAATGAATTGCGTTTTATCTTCTCAAATGACAAAACTATTCTTTCCTCAATTCAAACCCAGTGGATGTATCTCCAATACTATACCCTAACTGCTTAAGTTTATCCCTTAACTCATCCGCTTTCTTCCAATCCTTTTTCCTTCGGGCTAATTCTCTTTCTTCAGCTAATGCTAGTACTTCTGAGGGAATCTTTTCCACTTTAATTTTATCGAGTTCTAAGCCCAAGACCAGGTCAAAATCGAGTAGCAAAGAATACTTCTCTTTCCCGCTTAAGGTATCATCTTTAACCACTTCCCAAACGATAGCTAAAGCTTGAGGCGTATTTAAGTCATCGCTAACTTCTTCTTTAAATCGTTCTGAATATTTTTTCTGCAAAGCCTTATGTCCCGTACTCTTACCGGTTTTAAATACTAACACTTTCTCACCTAACTTTTTACGAGCATTTCTGGCTCCTTCTAACGCCCCATAACTAAACATTAAAGGCATCCTATAGTGCGTTCCTAAACAGAAATAACGGTAATCTAAAGGTGAAAATCCTTTTTCTTCTAATACCGATAGGGTCAGAAAATTATCTCCTGACTTAGCCATTTTTTCCCCTTGACCCAATACTAAAAATTCATTATGCAGCCAATATTGTACCCACGGTTTTTTTCCCGTAGCTGCTTCTGACTGAGCAATCTCATTAGTGTGATGCACAGGAATATGATCTATCCCTCCACAATGGATATCAAACTGTTCTCCTAAATATTTCATGGACATGGCTGAGCATTCGATATGCCAGCCCGGATATCCTTCTCCCCACGGCGAAGGCCATTTCATGTCCTGCTCCTGAAATTTTGATGTAGTGAACCATAAGACAAAGTCCTGAGGATGTTTCTTAAAAAAGTCTTTTTCTACCCGTGCCTGTGTTTTTGCTTCTAAATTTAACCGAACCAATTTACCATAATCGTTTACTTTGGAAGTATCAAAATAAACATTCCCTCCAGCAATATAGATGTACTTCTTTTTGTCTAATCGTCCAATTAAAGTAATTTGTTCTTTAATATGGTCCGTAGCCCTGCACCAAACATCAGGAAAAAGAATATTTAATTTTTTGATATCGCGTTGAAACGCTTTGGTGTAAAAATCAGCCACCTGCCAGACTGATTTATTTTCTCTTCTGGCTCCTTTTAACATCTTATCTTCTCCAGAATCAGCATCAGAAGTCAAATGCCCAACGTCAGTAATGTTCATAACATGCTTGACTTTAAAATGATTCAGTTGCAAAACTCGTTTTAAAGTATCTTCAAAGATATAGCTGCGTAGATTGCCGATATGGGCAAAATGATAGACGGTTGGCCCACAAGTATACAGCCCTACGTGCCCTTTCTTTAGAGGAACAAACTTTTCTTTTTTGCGGGTTAAGGTGTTAAATAATTGTAGCATACTTACAAGATTAAGAAAAGAGTATAAAAAGATTGCTAAGAAGAGTGATATCTTTCAGTCTTCATCAATGAGGACCTCTGTAATGGCCAATCTGATTCTTTTTGAAGAATGAAGGTTTTGATAATCTGCTTGATAATCTACCCCTACTTCTCCCCCTAGAAATTCTAAAATGTCCTCTAATGGTTCATGACCCTGCCCATGATATTTATCAGAATGAGTTAATCTTCTGACTAACTGCGTTTCCTTCCAGAATTCTAGGGGATTCGGCAATTCTTGATCTTGTCCTTTCAATTGCAGATATTCTTGCAGCATGGCCATCGGAACTTGCAAAAGAAGATAAGCTGCATCATGCCCAGGCACACCCGTATCAACATAATCCGTATCCTCGATTCTGATCTGATCAAAATATGTATCCACTAATTGATTGAGAGCCGTAAAATAATCCATAAACAACTTTACTAAATTACCTCTATAAATCTTTTATTATCTTTTGTTAGGCATTATCCACTAAACAAATCTTAATAAATCCCCGGAGACTTCCTAACATAAAAACATGCCATTTCAAATAAGGTTACTTCCCAGCGACATAGGTTCTCTAGATGCTTCTAAAAGAGAGATAATTCTTCGCACTCAAGAATTGGCTGAAAGAGTTAAAACCTATAATCCGGAATTAGCAAATGATCTCTCCAGCGGCCGCTTTTGGGGAACCCTAAATCGAGTTGATGGAAGAACCCCCTTAATTCCAGGAGTAAATTATGACGGATTGCCAATAGAATCAAGAGAAAAAGTAGCTCAGAAAAACAGGGAAACAAGAGCTAAAGCCAAAGAAACGTTTAGTGAACCAGAATTAGAAGAAATCTTAAACGTAGCTGTAAATCAGGCTCTCTTAAGAACCCACCCAAAGTCATGGCCGGGAAGCAAAAGAGGCCATAGTATTTTGTATGAAGACTTGATTGATAAACAAGATTCCATGTTTCAAGAAGCAGTAACGGAAGATTTACGTCGACGCCTTAATAACGGAAGATTTTGGGAAGAACTCCCCTTTGCCAGACCATCAATAAATAATGGACGAGGCATTTATATTGTTAAGGCTGTTTTGGAAGATTACTTTGAACACCTAGATGTAGACTTTGCAGTTACCCATGGCTTGAGTCTGATGCGGCAAGCCACCGAAGATAAACCTTTAGGCGAACTGCAATTACTGTATCTGGGCGAAATTGCGTTAGGAAGGTACGTTCAACTGCTTTCTTTAATGGAAAAAGGGGCTGTTTCTTCCACTTCGGATAAAAAACAACCAATAACTCCGACAGTTATTGAAGAACTGCTTCACCCTTACCTTTCAACCGTACTGTCGTGGAACACTACTACAAGAGGACCTTATTATAATGGTGAAAAAGATGAAGATGACCTCCCCGTAGGAAGATTCCAAGACAAGCTTCAACTTCCCCTGGTCCAAAAATATATAGAACAATCTCCAGGAACAAAAAGGCTAGTGGCAAAAATGTTAATTAATGGAATAGGTCTTGATAACGAAGATGGCCAATATTCTCAATTTGTCACAGAAGTTTTAGGACAAGTCCCAAAGCCTTCCGAAATTATGGGTTTAATGGTATG
>Ga0209542_10014268_pt1 | contig 13551 bp, 10 predicted proteins | sample RifCSPhighO2_01_FD_184028 | JGI IMG/M metagenome (GOLD analysis project Ga0209542, IMG submission 184028) | Soil microbial communities from Rifle, Colorado - Rifle CSP2_plank highO2_0.1 (SPAdes) (version 2) | ecosystem: Environmental > Terrestrial > Deep subsurface > Rock core/Sediment ... | reverse complement strand
ATAACACCACCTTGGTCGCAATAAAAGTGACCAAAGTTTTTTACAAGTAAAAATTCCGGGGTAGCTCAGCGGTAGAGCGGTCGCCTGTTAAGCGATTGGTCGTAGGTTCGATCCCTACCCCCGGAGCAGAGTGCTTGAAGCGAGGTCATTATCCTCGGGTTGAGCATTAACTAAAGGATTTTTTGAGGTTCGAATATTTTTTCGGACTTCCGAAATCTTTATTGAGCGATTTGATGTTACTTTTTGCAAAGAACCTTTGGAGACAATGCTTTCAGAGGTTTTTTGTGCTGGTTCGAAGTTATTTCGAGCATCTAGCTTCTCTTGGACTCTTTGCGCGAGCTTCTTTACCGGATTTTTCAATACAGGATTGGGTGTTTTGTCTTTCAGCACGATGTTTGAAAAAATATGCGCTAAAAGCAATCTACGCTCTTCCGGGCTTCTCTTTTCGTAGATTTCTCTCGCCCGGCGTGCCAAGTCCAAAATGTTAATATACAATTCAAAGTATTTGGCCTCTTCACTTTTAAGTTTGGCTATTTGTTTTTGAATTTCTTCCTGCTCGGCAATTATTTCCTTCTGTTTATTCTCCCAGCGCTCTGGGGTTATCTTTTCGGCTAGCCGGTCGTTGTAGAGTATATCCAGTTGCCTCTGTAAAGCGTTATAGCGAAGTTCAAGAGCTTTAAGAGTATTTTCCTTATACTCGGCTTCTAACTTATGGTCTGCCATAATTCTGTCTCGCATAACATCTGCCTCCTTTTCGGTTATCTGTTCAAACACCCGGAAGACATCAAAAAGCGAGGTCTCCAAGTCCTTCTCTTTGGTCATTCCTCTCTGATTGCAAGGTTTACCCCTGTTGTGCTTGCAGGAATAGTAGATAATGCCTTTTTGTATTTCGGCGCTGATAGTGCCACCGCACTCTCCACACTCCACCATTTTGCTGAACTGAAAAATATGCCGCTTGTAGTGAGGAACTTTTTTCCGGGTGAGTATAAATTGAACTTTATCAAACAACTCTTTGGAAACCAACGGCTCATGTAGGCCGTTTCCATAAACTACATCGTTCCACCTGATTGAACCCATATAGAACGGGTCGCGCAGTATGTCCTCCAATCTGCTCTTGGATAATTTGCTCTCACTCCGAGTTCTCAAACCCTCCGCATACAATTTTTCTCGCAGAGAAATCAGAGAATAGTTGCTGGTTGCATAATACTCAAATGCTCTCCTAACATAACGGGCTTTATCTTCGTCAATAATGTGCGTTTTGTGTCCTTTGTCTCCAATAGTTGTATAGCCAAGCGGGGGTTTGGCCGGCAACCAACCCTGTGCGATTTTTTCCTTTTGCCCCTTTTTGACTTCTTCGGAGAGATTAGAAATATATTTTTTTGCCAGCACTATCTCAATATCCCAGCGAAATTTTTCATCCGATTTTGCATTTTTGTGGATTACGAGGTTCTGTTTTACGAAGTGAAGCTGTCTTTCTTCTTTAGCTTCAATCCAATCGTTAGCAACTACTGCCTCTTTCAAGTTTCTAGTCAGACGGTCAACTTTTTCACACAAAAGAACAGACACATCCTTTCTTCGCATGAACTCCATCATCTCCTCAAATACCTTTCTTTGTTTTGCTCCGCTTGCGGACTCCGCAACTGAAAATGGTTTTTCCACTTCAAATCCTTTTCTATCCGCATATTCTACAAGCAACTTTTCTTGTGCTGGTAAGGAGTAGCCAGTTTCTTCCTGTTCTTTTGAAGATACTCTGCAATAGATTACGCATTTTGTTTTATTCATAGTTTTGTTTTTATATTATAGCATTTAATAATCTTCAAAAAACATCTATGGACTGTTATTCTTAAAACTTAATGCAATCTTCTTCTTTTTAGTATTTTTATTATGAGTATTGTTAGTGTGACTTTTATGCACACGGTTTCTATCGTTTTTGTCACTTGGGTATGACATTTTTGTCACATGGTAATCACTATTTTCACTATTATCATTGTCATTGACATTTTTGTCACATGGTTCAATTAACCAATCTTCGCTATAAGTAAGGTAGTAAAAATTATGCTCCCACCGACCCTTATATCTCCTTTTTTCTTTTTCAATAAACCTGTGAAGTTGCAGTTTTTTAATTGCCCGTATTACGGTTCTTCTATCTAAATTTAATTTCTCCGCAATACATTTTTCAGATGGAAATGCAGTTCTGTCCTCAATATCCATATACCTACCTATACAGAGATACACGAGGGAGGCCGTATGACCAAGATGCTTGGCATATTCGTCAAAAAATATATTTTCAGCTTTAAACCAACCAGTATTTTGTTTTTCGTTTTCCAGCTCTTCCATAATTTTTATTGGTCTGAACCTAAAATTGACCCCCTGGGAGCTGGGGCCAAGGGATCAATTCCAAGCCCAGACGTTTCTTTTTTCCTGTCCTCGTGATCAAAACGGGCGAGCAAATCAAAGAGAGAAGACAGCCCGTCCAGCTCTTCCTTGTTTAAATGTCCTATTGGTTTGAGATTATTTTCGCTATACACTTGGGGCTTTTTGACCCCCGTTTGTTTATTGCGACAAATAAAAAACGGATTGTCCCTTGGCTGATCCGTTGTGGTAGTTGGGTCTCTGTAACAAGAGACCACCTAAATCTTGAATTAAACTTATTATAACACTTCTAAATATACCAGCAACTTTTTATCCACACCTTATTTTGGAGCAAAATCTCCTTTGGATTTAGTGGTTTTTAGGGTAGTATTAAGCAGTAACGCTTAAAAGGAGTTGCTCACATTTTTTATATGCAAAAAGAAGCCAAAGCCCGAATTAAGATAAATAAACTTCTTGAAGACGCTGGGTGGCGGTTTTTTGATGACGGCAAAGACAAAGCCAACATCACACTTGAAAATAATATCAAGATTGAGGAGTTGGGCGACGACTTTGAAAAAGTCAACGCCGGCTTTATTGACTATCTGCTGTTAGACGACAAAAGTTTTCCGATCTGTGTTTTGGAAGCCAAGTCCGAAGACAAAGACCCCTTGGTCGGTAAAGAGCAGGCGCGACGATACGCTAACAGCCAAAATGTCCGCTTTGTAATTCTCTCTAACGGCAACATTCACTATTTTTGGGATAAGGAAATCGGTAATCCCACAAGAATTTCAACCTTTCCAACCCTTGAAAGTTTAAAGGGTAACAAAGAATTTACGCCGGATACCAGCAAGCTCGTTTATGAAGAGTTGAAAGATAATTATATTGCTCTAACACAAAATCCTTTTTATGAACAAGACCCGCGTTGGGCAAATGAAGAAAAAAGGGAAATATTTGTTGCAGACACCGGCTTATATTTTTTGCGCCAGTATCAATTAGATGCTGTAAAATTGCTTCAAAAGGCGGTTTCGGAGGGTAAAAATCGTTTTCTTTTTGAAATGGCTACCGGCACAGGTAAAACCCTTCTAGCTTCTGCTATTATCAAACTTTATCTCAAAACAGGTAATGCACGCCGGGTATTGTTTTTGGTTGACCGTTTGGAACTTGAAAATCAAGCCGAGAAAGCATTTAAGAACTACTTACAGCCGGATTATCGCACCGTAATTTTCAAACAGAATATAGACGACTGGCGTAAGGCCGAAGTCGTTATAACTACAATTCAAAGCATTTCTCACGATAACAAATATCTTAAAATTTTTACTCCCACGGATTTTGATTTAATCATTTCTGATGAAGCTCACCGCTCTATTTCTGGCAACAGCCGCACAATCTTTGAATACTTCATTGGTCATAAACTCGGCTTAACTGCTACTCCGAAAGATTACCTTAAAAATCTATCCAAAAAAGATATTGATGAGCGTGATCCGCGAGAAATGGAGAGACGTAACCTTTTATCTACTTACAGAACATTTGGTTGTGAAAGCAACGAGCCGACATTTCGCTACACCCTTGTTGATGGCGCGAGAGACGGTTTCCTTGTGTTGCCGACTGCAATTGATTGCCGCACCGAAATAACAACCAAACTTTTATCAGACGAGGGCTATGCCGTGCAGGTGCATACAGAGGAAGGAGAGGAAGAGCAAGTAATTTACAATCAAAGCGATTTTGAGCGCCGCTTCTTTTCAGAGCAAACCAATTTTGAATTTGCAAAAGCGTTTATGGATAACGCCCAGCGCGATCCCATAACCAACGAAATAGGCAAAACGATTGTTTTCTGCGTCAGCCGCAAGCATGCCTCAAAAATGGCGCAAATATTAAACGAGTTTGCAATGAAAATGTTTCCAGATAAATATAATTCTGATTTTGCCGTGCAGATAACTTCTGATATTCCGGGTTCTCAAACAATGACAATAAACTTTGCTAATAATAAACTTAATGGCCATACCAAATTTATTGATGGCTACAAATCAAGCAAGACAAGGGTTTGTATAACAGTCGGTATGATGACCACCGGTTACGATTGCCAAGATATTCTGAACCTATGTTTGATGAGGCCTATTTTTTCGCCGACTGATTTTGTCCAAATTAAGGGACGCGGCACGCGAACATTCACCTTCAAACATTCAAACGGAGACGATCAGATTAGGAAGAAAAAAGAAACCTGTAAACTTTTTGATTTCTTTGCCAATTGTGAATACTTTGAAGAGAAATATCCTTACGACGAAGTTATTAAATTACCCGCCAAGAAAAAAGGCACAATTGAAATTGACCCGAAACCGCAAGTTCAAATTGATAAAACTTCAATCAACATTCCCGATCCCTTGAAAATGATGGAAGTAATGACATTTGAGGGTAATATAATGCGTGTAGATAGAGAGCTTTATGTAAGCCGATTTGAAACTACGATTAAAGAGGCCGCCAAAAAGGACACTGAATTTAAAGAAGCAATTAAAAACGGCGATTATGAGCGAATGGAGCAGTTTGTAAAAGAAAAGATATTTAATAAGCCAAAAGATTACTTTACTTTGGAGCGAATTAAACAGGGATACAAAGCAGATCGCCATATTTCTCTTTGGGAGATAATGGACAAGATTTTAGGCCGTATTCCGCGCTTCAAATCAAGAGACGAATTGGCGCAGGAAGAGTTTGAAAAATATTTGGTTAGTTCAGAAGTAAGGCCAGAACTTTATTATGAGGCGCGAGAGTTTTTCCGAAATTATCTGATTGACGAGGATTTCCGAACGGTGATCAATCAAAAGCGTTTCAATGAGTTGGCTGGTGACCCGACTATGACGGAAGCGTTGCAAAAGTTAGGTAAAGAAACCTATCTAACAAAAATTCCAGAATACATAAAAGACAATGTTAAATTAAACGCTTTCGCGTAATCATCATGCTTAACGTTGAAACTAAAAGAAAAATAGATTACTTGCGCGACGTCTTGGTTGGGAAAATTCCTGTGCCATCGCAACAGATTGAGCAAATAACGCTTGGCCTGATTTACAAATTTATGAGCGATATTGACGAACAGAATGAAGAGTTGGGCGGCAAATCATTTTTTAGCGGCGAGTATAAAAAGTATTCTTGGAAAAATATAATGGATCGCTCGTTGGCCGGCCACGAAAGAGTTTTATTTTATGCAGAAGGTTTGGAGAAAATGAGCCGAAACGATAAACTGCCGCAACTTTTCAGAGATATTTTCAAGGGAGCATTTTTGCCGTTTAAGGATCCAGTGGTATTAGATTTATTTTTGAAAGGCATAAACGAGTTTAGGTATGAACATAGCGAGGAGCTTGGTAATGCTTTTGAATACCTTTTATCAACCGCCGCTTCACAAGGAGACGCTGGTCAATTCAGAACACCACGCCACATCATTGATTTTATTGTTGAGGTTGTTGATCCGCAAAAAGAAGACAGGATATTAGACCCGGCTTGCGGCACGGCCGGGTTCCTTGTCTCCGCCTATAAACATATTTTGAAGAATAATACTGATAAAAAGTCGGGAAGGCCGGGCTCTCTTTTAACCTCAAGTGAAAGGAAGAAACTAACTAAAAATATTGTCGGCTATGACATATCCCACGAAATGGTTCGTCTATCGCTCGTAAATCTTTATCTGCACGGCTTTGCAGAGCCCAATATCTACGAATATGACACTTTGAGTAGTTTAGAGCGTTGGGATGACAATTTCGACTGTTTATTAGCCAACCCGCCCTTTATGACGCCGAGAGGCGGCATAAAGCCCCACAATCGCTTTCCTATACAAGCCAAGCGGTCAGAAGTGCTCTTTGTGGACTACATAACCGAACACCTATCTCCTAACGGAAAGGCCGGCATAATCGTGCCGGAAGGCATAATTTTTAAGAATGACGGCGCTTACAAACAGCTTCGCAAAATGTTGGTTGAAGATGGTCTTTGGTCAGTAGTTTCGTTACCAAGTGGTATATTTAATCCTTATTCCGGCGTTCAAACAAACATTTTATTTTTCAATAATACGACTGCAAGACAAACAAAGGAAATTTTATTTGTTAAGGTTGAAAACGATGGGTTTGATTTAGGGGCACAGAGGAGACCGATTGACAGAAATGATTTACCGAAGGCATTGGTAGTAATTAAAAAATACCAAAAATCAGTTCAGGAAAACAAAAAATTTAATTTAAATGAAGAGGAAAAAGAATATACCCATATTGTTAAAAAAGAAAAAATTGCTGAAAATGGAGAGTATAATTTATCGGGAGATAAGTATAAAGAAGCCGTAGATTATATCAACCAAAAATGGCCGATGGAAATGTTAGGCGAGGTGTTAGATTATGAACAGCCAACAAAATACATTGTCAATTCCGTTGATTATAAAGACGAATACACTACCCCCGTTCTAACTGCAGGAAAAACTTTTATTTTGGGCTATACCAACGAAAAAGATGGGGTTTTAAGTGAGAATTTACCGGTTATTATATTTGATGACTTTACTACAGCAATAAAATTTGTTGATTTCCCTTTCAAGGTTAAGTCATCGGCAATGAAGATATTGCGCACAAAAAAGGATAAAGCAGATATTAGGTTTTTATATTATGTAATGCAAAAAATTAAATTCGCAAGCAAGGAACATAAACGATACTGGATTTCAGAGTATTCCAAAATAAAAATTCCCCTTCCCCCGATTGAAGTTCAACAGCAAATGGTTGTCCAACTTGATGGTTATCAAAAAATTGTAGATGGCGCAAGGATGGTTATTGAAAGCTGGAGACCAAGTTTTGATATTGATCCAAAATGGGAAAAATTACGATTAAGAGATGTGTGTAATTTTGAAAACGGAAAAGCACACGAAAAACATATTGTTGAGAATGGTAAATATGTAGTAATCAATTCAAAGTTTATAGCTTCTGATGGCAAGATTAAAAAATATACAAATAAGCAACTCAAATCTTTGATCACGGGTGACGTTGTGATGGTTATGAGTGATGTTCCCAATGGTAGGGCGTTGGCTAAATGTTTTCTTGTTGATAAAAATGAAACGTATACCCTAAATCAACGAATTGGTTTATTCCGGCCGAAGAGATCTGAAATTTTAGAAAAATCATTTTTATATTTACAGCTAAATCGCAATCTTTACTTATTAAAATTTGACGACCACCAAAGTCAAACAAATTTAAAAATGAACCAAATTTTAGATTGCCCATTTTATTTACCACCATTAGAAATTCAAAAACAAATTATCGCAAAAATTGAGGAAGAAAAGAAAATAATTGAAGCAAACAAAGAGCTGATTAAACTTTTTGAGCAGAAAATTAAAGATAAAATCTCCGAAGTTTGGGGAGAATAAAATAAATATGCTTTATACCAAAAAAATTGAAGAAATAACTTACGAGGATATAGTCGGTTTTTGCGATGAGCAGATACGCGAGAATATCAGTTTAGATTACAAAGAAGAGATTGACGGCAGTATTGCCAAAACAATTGCGGCAATGGCAAATACCTGGGGAGGCCTAATAATCATCGGCGCAGAAGATCAGGACAGCAAGCCGAAGTTGCCATTAAAGGGCGTAGAACTGAAGGAGCATTTGCGCGAACAAATAAACAATATTATTTTAGGTAATATCACACCCCCCGTGTTTCCCGAAATACAAATATGCCCTTCAACTGATAAAACAAGAGCTTTAGCCGTAGTAAGGGTTGCTCAAAGCAATACCACACCGCATGCCATACGAGGCAATACAAGGGTTTATTTAAGGACTGACACCAGCAACGAGCCAGAGGAATTGGCTACGGTTGACCGTGTGCTTTGGTTGATCAATAAACGTGAAAAATCAACAGAGTTGAAGAATAGTTTTTATGAAAAGGCGCAATCTAGGTTGCAGAAACTTACAGGAAAAAAGGTTCCAATACAGCACGCCGACATTATTTTGGCGGCCTCTCCGCTTTACCCATTTGAGGCAATGGTTGATTATCGCAAGTTGAGAAATGGCATTTTGGATCAACTATCCACTCAAAGCTACGGCCAGAGCTTTCCCAGTAATCTTCACCACGCTAGATTTGAGCCGACTGAAAACGGTTCTTATAGCTTAATGTCAAACGCAAAAACAGGGTATGTGTGTTATGAAGAGTTAAACCACTACGGCTTCTTCTATCATAGAGAGGATATAGCACATTCGGAGAAAAGAGATGATGGAACCATGATAAATAGGTGCTACCCAATTCATTCGCTCGTAGATTTGGATTTATTTTTGCAAACAATACAAAAATACTATTCCATTCTTGGCTACTGGGGTTTTGTTGAGGTAAAAATGATAATGAATAATATAGGACAAACTACTTTTACTGACCTGCCTGCTCCGCGAGGATTTCATAAGCTAGACAATGAAGTAAGAATACCGATAGACGACCGCTTGGAGTTTACGAGGGAAATAATGGCAGGCGATTTACTTAATGATGATAAAAGGAGAGAAATAGTCAAAGATATATTCGCCAAGTTCGCTTGGGCTCTTGGCTTTCCTTGGATTAACGAAGGGAAAATAGAAGAGCTGTTTGAAAAAGGATGGTAGAGGTGCTCGAAAAAGGAGTGAATTATTTTACTTTGCAATGTAATTCATTTTCTCCCATAGTGAGTATATTTATTCTTTAATTTCTGTATTGGCCACCTCAACTTTAGCTTCTTTGGTGGGGGTCTTGGAACTCAAAATCATATCAATAATTTCATAAATTCTTTCCACCGGCACAACTCTCACCAGACCAGTTTGTTCAGTAAAAATTATCTTTGCTTCACCAGTTTGTTGGCTAATAGCAATATCAGAATATGTTTCTCCTGAACTTATAACACCAATCAAGCCGGCAGAATTGTTGCTGGCTGTGCCTTGTATTGAAACTGCTTCTGGTTTGATGATAACCGGCCCGCCGCTATTTCCGGGATATGCAGAAGCATCAATGTAATAAAAACCCTCTTCAAGCACTTCCTCATCAACTCGTGCAATAATTCCTTTCCTGGCAATAACAAAATTCTTTGCCTTTCCGCTTATACCCATTGGAAAACCTAAAACAAATAATCCATCCCCGACAGAAATGTTTTTGGCGGCAAAATCTTTTGCAAAAAATAAATCGGTCTCTCTAAAAAAATAATGTTCTATTTTTGCCTTATTTATTGCTTGAGGGTTTATTGGTAAAATTGCCAGGTCAACTTTTTCATTCTTGTGCATTGCCCATACTGGAACGCTATCTGCATTGAGCAAACTCACCTTGAAACGATGACTTTTATTCTCTGTGGTGTTAAAACGAAAAAGAACCTCTTTTTGATATTCTTTTTTCTTATCGTTGTAAAAAACATGTCTATTTGTAACTAGGAACACCGTATATCCATGTTGTCCTTTTTCGTTTTTGTCTCCCGTGGATTTACCAATTAAAAAACCAGTTGCCCAGGACTCAAATTCCGATTTACTTTCCTTGTTCTTCTTTTCAACTCCGATAGACACGACAGAGTTCAGGTATGCTGGTGGTATTAAAGCCATATGGTCATTATACATAATTTTTGATAAAATGTGCCTATAATTAAATAGGAAAGACCTAACCTTTTGGCAATAGCTGGAAGTATGGTCAAAAAGACCCATGGAAGATACTGAACCCCGCGTTCAGCGACTCTTCCATGGGCTATACAGGGAAACCTGTATAGGGTCGCAAGACCTAGCTGGCGTGGGGTTCTGTGTTTCTTCACGCTAGCTTTTATCAGCTAGCTTTTTATTTATGGAAAACAAAAAAGGATTTGTTTCAATGAAAGATTGGAGTCGTAAGGATTACGCTAGAAATTCTATTGTCGCTGGTCTAGGTGGTTTTATTGCTTCTAAAAGTGGGGTTATTTTTATTGCTGTTATAGGAGATGTCCTAATTCTTGTCGGAATAGCATGCGCTGTTATTTATTTTTACAAAACAATTAAAGAGAGGAGAAATAAATGAAGAACGAAAAAGTAGATGAAATCGTAGAGAGGTTTAGTAAGAGAATTGTCCCAAAGGATTGGCATAAGCATTTCCATGAAAGGCCAATAGTGGATACCATTCTCGGCATTATATTTCTTTTACTTTTCTGTTTGCTGTGGTTTCTTTTAGTTGGAATGCCCGTGATATACTTTACCTCTAAACACTTATGAAAACCGAAAACTATAAAATTCTAGTTTTAATAATTGTTGCTGGTTTAGCGGTCTTAACTACCAAGACATTTCTTTCGTCCAAATACTCCCAAAAAACTGAAGCTTGTAATGTGGCCGGCATTAAGATAAACGGATATTTGGGCAGTTCTGCCGGGCAAATAATTGACGGAGAAGAAGTGGAAACATCATCGGACGAAATCGTGCATAAATTATTATCGGCTAACGAAAATCCAAACATAAAAGCAGTCCTGGTGTCCATTGACTCTCTGGGTGGCAATATCTATGCCGGAGAAGAAATAGCCAATGCTTTACGAAATCATATAAATAAGCCCAGTATCGCCGTTATACGCTCCGTAGGTCTGTCTGCATCTTATTTGGCGGCCACCGGAGCAGATGCCATCTATGCTTCAAGAATGTCCAGCGTGGGAGATATAGGCATCACGCAGTCATATTTTGACCAGACAGAAAAAGATAAAACAGAGGGTTATAAATATGTTGAGATAACTTCTACGAAGTATAAGGATGTGGGAAATCCTAGCCGGCCGCTTTCTAGGGAAGAAAAAGAACTTTGGGTTGAAAGTGTAAAGAAAGACCACGATATTTTTGTGGCCGAGGTTGCAGAAAACAGAGAGCTGTTTGAGGGTGACGTGGCTGAAATAGCCAACGGGTTATCCTACAATGGCAAAGAAGCTTTGGAGTATGGACTAATTGATGGTATAAGAGACACTATATTCGCCATCAATCAACTCACGGAAACAATTGGAGAGAAGGCGGTGGTGTGTTGGGAATAAAACTATAAATTTGGACAAGAAACTAGAAAAATTGAAGGAGGCGGTGATAAACGCACTGGAAGAAGCCAATGAGGAGGAAGAACCGCAAAGTGGAAAGAAATAGAGGAGTAAATCCTCCGTTTGGAGCGAGTAGTATTTTTATAAAATGCTTACTTTTGATGACTTATGACGCGAACCCCGAAAGGGACTTGTTATGACTTTCCCTCTGTATCCAGCGAAGTAATCTGTGCCCCTGTTGTTTGGCGGATCTCGGACTATACCCCGAAGCTATTGCCGCCTTCGTGGCATTGCCTTTGTAGCATATGAAGTTTTTAAAAAAGAGTAAACGCCTCTGTGAAGCTCCGTTGGCAAATACGGCAACCCCAAAATGGTGGTTATCAGCTAGATAATCGGCGATATAGAATAAAATTAGATCATTGGGCTTATGTAAAAGCAGTTCCGTTAAAAACAAAATTTCTCTTTTGGTGAATTTGGGATACGAATTATTATATTTTTTATGTAAAAGTAAGGCGCTTAAATTTCTTATAAACTCTGTGGTATCCATATACTCTTGGTCAAGTTTTCTTTGTAGATTTTTCATTTATTAAAATAGGCCATTATTCAGAGTAGGCCAAAAGTGACTTTATCTCGGCTAATGCTATACTGGGAAAAGGATATTCATTGACCCAGTCAATAGTTCGAAAGTCGTCCGCCAAAGCGAGCCAAGAAATTAGATACGAACTCATTTTTTGAAGATGAGAGTGTTCGCTCGCCCAGCCCCGCCAATGGCGGGGCTGGGCTTCGCTTCGCGAGGGCAACGCCCTCGCTTTGGCGGGAAATGAAGCGGATTTTAATGCTTTCGGGGGAATAAAAAATGTTTGAAAGAAACCTTTTAGTAAAAAGATTTCTTTCAATTCCTTTTGTGGTTTTGAGACCAGAAAGGAAAAATTTTAGAGTGTCCGAAAGGTTTTCGGTGGAAAATTTAGAGCATCCGTCCGTTAGTTCGTATCCAGCCCGATACCCCGCTTGTTCGTCGTTGTTGAGACGGAAAACGAGATTCTCAATATAGTTTTTATCAACTGAAATGCGCTCTAAATTTTCCAAACAAAAATCTTCCAATCGTTCGGCGGACACTTGTTTTACCGAACACGCTTGCCAGTCTTGTTTCATCGTGGCGGTGCAACGATAGTAATAATATCGGTTTAATTTTCCAGCGATATATTTGTTGGTAAAACAAGAAGTCATATTTGAACCACATTCCTCGCACTTTATCAGTCCGCCGAACAGGAAATTTTTGTACACTCTAAACTTTTTCTGCTTTTCCTTATGGACTTTTTGAGCAAGTGCAAAAATTTCTTCCGAAATTATCGGCTTGTGAATACCTTGATAAATTTCGCCATTGTGTAAAACCTTGCCTATGTAGATAACATTTCGCAAAATATGGCTGATATTTGTTTTAGAGAAATTTTTGCCTAACTTATTTTTAACTCCTTTATCTTTCAACATTTGATAGGTCTTCGCCGTTGAGCCGCTTTCAATATAAGTTTCAAAAATTGATTTTATTTCTTCCGATTCTTTCGGGTGTTGGATAAGTTTTTTATCTTGTCGCAGATAGCCGTAAGGCGTTAGCCCGCCGTTTGCAAGTCCTTTTTTTGCGCGCTCCAACATTTTATCTTTTGTTCTTTCACTTGTTAGTTCTCTTTCAAACTGCGAAAAAGTGAGCATAATGTTGCGGAGCAAACGGCCGGCGGGCGTGGAAGTGTCAAATCTTTCCGTAATGGAAATAAAATCAATTTTTGCTTGCTCAAAAAATTCAATCAGTTGGTAAAAATCTTTCGGCGAACGAGTGAGTCGATCAATTTTATAGACCAAAACCACATCAATTTTTTCTTTTTTCAAATCAGCAAGTAGCTCCTGCAAGGCGGGGCGTTGTAAAATTGCGCCAGAAAATCCAGCGTCGTTATACACTTTGAAAACCTGCCAATCGTTCTGGCTTGCAATAAACGACCGGATTTTCTGTTCTTGCGCTTCGCAAGACGAAAACTCCTTTTCTGCTTGGTTATCGGTTGAAACACGAGTATAAATGGCGCAATTTTTTATATTCATAAATTTATATTGTTAGTTTTTAAAAAAGAAAAAATTGATTCCCCTGAAAGCATTAAAATCCGCTTCATTTCCCGCCAAAGCGAGGGCGTTGCCCTCGCGAAGCGAAGCCCAGCCCCGCCATTGGCGGGGCTGGGCGAGCG
>Ga0209542_10014267_pt1 | contig 13552 bp, 9 predicted proteins | sample RifCSPhighO2_01_FD_184028 | JGI IMG/M metagenome (GOLD analysis project Ga0209542, IMG submission 184028) | Soil microbial communities from Rifle, Colorado - Rifle CSP2_plank highO2_0.1 (SPAdes) (version 2) | ecosystem: Environmental > Terrestrial > Deep subsurface > Rock core/Sediment ... | reverse complement strand
CCCGTTTTCTTGGCGGGTCGCCGATGAAGCGACTTTTTTTACGGGTTGAGATTGAGTTTTTGTTTCCGCGAGCGGGTTCGCATACACCTGCGCCACGAAAATTGTCTCTCTTCCTTCATATAGGCCGCTCGCGATACCGGTGCCGATTTCCGTATAATTTCCCTTCACAATATTAGCTTTATGAGTGGAACTTTCCATCCAAGCATTGGCAACATCTTTTGAATCGCTGAAATTAATGGCCAGATTTTCCCCGGCATACTGATATCTGTATCCCGCCTTTTCAAGCCAGTACCAGGGAGTTTTTCCTTCCGGACTGGTGTGGGCAAAATATCCCTTTGTCGCCATATCCATAGCTTTCATTTCCGCCGCTTGGTTTAAAATCGGATTGACTGCAAGAGTTTGAAGGTTTTGGGACTGTCTTTCGTAATTCGCAAGAGCGGATAAAACGCCCGGCAAAACCGCCGCCATCCCGCCTTCCATATTTATGCGAGTGAGAGTTGGTATTAAAAAAGCGAATATTTCCAAAAAGATAACGATGGCAACAATATTGCGAATGCTGGAATCGCGCAATATATGAGGGCGATGCTCATTCCCTTCGTGCGGAACAAAATGTTTTTTAAACCAAGAAATCATATAGGCCTATTATAACAAACAAAACCTCGCCGTAAAGGCGAGGTTTTGTCAGAAAGTTTAATATTATCTATTCAACACAGCGCGAGTAAGAAGACCTACCAGCCCGTCGCCAACCAAGCCATTAGCCAATTGGAATCTGACAACCGCTGATTTGGTCAAGGGGCCGAATTTTCCATCCACGACGAGTCCGCTATTGTATGGAGTTCCATTTAAGAATTTCTGAAGTTCCATCACTTCATTGGCGTAAGTGCCTGTTGGATACGGCGGTTGTCCTTGCTTCAAGAAGAGAGTAAAAATGAACTTCTCCGCGCCGAGAACTTGGCCTTCTTCGTGCGGAATATTTGTCACGCAAGACTGGCCTGTAACTGTGCTGTATCCGGTTGTTCTCATTCCACATCCCGGGATTTCCTTTCGGACTGAAGCGCTACCGCCACTACTACCGCTAGATCCGCTAGAAGCGAAGTTGGCGGCTATAGTGTGGTCGGCCATAACATCGGTAAATGTATAGCTGGTAACTTCGCCCACGGAAACATCATCAACAATAACATTAGCTATCCGATAACCAGAATCAGGCGCGATGGTGAATGTTTGGTCATCTCCGCTGTTCACGATAACCGCTCCGGAAGGAGTAATTGTTCCATTGGGATTAGCGGAAGCGGTAATGGTGAAAGTATCCGGATTAACTTCAAAGCTGGCAACAATAGTATGATCAGCTACAACATTGGTAAATGTATAATTAGTAACCGCGCCCACGGAAACATCATCAACCAAAACGTCAAGCACATGGTAGTTAGTATCGGGGGTTATGGTAAATGATCGATCGGCTCCGTCAGCGGTAACAACTGCGCCATCTGGCGTAATAGAACCATCAGCGCCGGCAGAAGCGGTAATCGTGTGAGTAAGAGCGACGACATTCACTGTCCTTACAACTTGAACGGCATTATTGCCTGAAGCGTCCACCGAATCATAAGTAACAGAATAAGAACCGATTGCGTCAACAAAAGCGGAATCGTCAATCTGAACTAATGAGCCATCGTCAGTCGTTGCGCCTAATTCTGTGTAACCAGAACCTTGTTGTATGGTTTGTGGATTTGGTTCAACAAGAGTAATAACCGGACCTTGAGTATCAACAACATTCACTGTTCTGGTAACTTGAAGACCGGAGTTGCCATCAGCATCAACTGCCGCATAAACAATAGTATAAGAACCGATTGCGTCAACAAAGTCTGAGGTATCAATTACTGGTTCTGAATCATCACTAACCGTTGCCCCTAGCTCTGTGTAACCAGCGCCAAGTTCAACAGTTTGAGGATTATCCCCGGTCAAAGTGATAACCACCATTTTGATTTTGAAGATTTCACTGTCTGTTCCGTCGCTTGTTGCGAGATAAATAAAATCACCGTCAACCGAAACCGCTGTAGCATTCATATCTGTATTGAATTCACCAACAAATGAAAGATCTAAGGCATACACCTGAAGTCCGTTTTCAGTGGCAATATAAAGATAGTTTCCGTCGGTAAATAAACCATTTACTGTTGAGCCAGTATCTATAGTGTCCTGAAGAGTCAAAGTAGCGATATCTACAACATCAACTACATTTCCATGCCCAACATAGAAGGTGCTTCCGTCCGCGGCCACTGCAGTTACGGCATCAGAAGTTGTATATGTTCCGTCCAAATTCATTGCGGAAGTATCTGAAATGTCCACGACATTCACATATCCGCCATCTGAGCCAGAACCATCATCTTGAATTCCAACGAAAGCATAATTTCCGGAAACAAAAAGAGAAGTGATGTCGCCGGTAGAAGCCGTCGGGTCAAGCGCAACCGTGCCAATATTTGCCGGATTGGCGGTATCAGCATACGAAACAGATTCAAGTTGAGGAACCCAAGAATCATCCAAGAAAGCTACAAAAGCCGTATCGCCTACCGTGAAGACTTTGCTGTAGGTATAAGTATCTGTTCCATAAACAGAGAGCGGAGTACTAAGGTCTGCTGAATCAAATACTTGCAAACCTCCGCTAGTTGAAGCTAAGTCATATTTTCCAGTCGCGACAAAAAGATTACCGCCGGCAAATGACATTCCATAAGCTCCGTCGCCGTTAAGACTATCTGAGCCGGAGATTGCTGGAATATCCACTGTCAAAACATCCGTGCTGTTAAAATCCGAAACATAATTTGTTGTTCCGTCTGTGACAATCGCGCGAGCGTCAACTCCCGGCAATGCAACGCTTTCATTGTCAGCCGCCAAAACCAAGCTAGGGAAAACAGTGCTGGAAAGCGCCAATACCGCAACCAATAAACCGCGAACTATATAATTTACTTTTTTCATATATTTTTTACTATTTTTATAAACCCTATTAATAATTAACTTATTTGACCTTTAATAAAAACGCACGAAACCTAATATTTATTACTTATTTATAGCATATTTATCAATCCTAAATATTAGAACGTATTATCTACTATTCTTAAAAAAATGTCAAGTCTCTTTTGTCAACTGCTGTTAATAACTACATTTTAAACCTATTGACTTTTGTCAACCCTTGTAATACAATAATTATGGAACTACTGACCGTTTTTGGGAGGAATGGTCCTACCCAAAAACTTTGACAGAAAAAAAATAGGAGGAGACGATGAACACAAGGGGAAAGATCGCAATGGTTATTTTTTTCTTTTTATTCTGTTCCACCGTGTTCGGGCAGTCCAGTGACTGCTCGGACAACTTCGGCTGGATGGAGACCTCGTCCAGCTCGCCAAATGACTCGGCCTGTCGGACGTGGAATTCCACAACCGACACGGCCTACGACTGGACCGCCGTCTGGGACGGGGAGACCCAACAAGCGGAATATTTTCTCCAGTCCCCGCTAGTGAGATCTCACAACGAGCTCACGGTCGGGGGAGACTATGAGTTTGAGGTCTCTGACCTCACTCTAGTTGAATTCCAGCTCTCTTGGGCGCTGGAGCTCAAGAGAGATGGTTTCATCGTCCGGGCTTCCACGGACCATAGAGCAACATGGTCCGAGGTAAAAAGTCAGGGGGGCGTCCTGTCCCCTGACTATAGCCAGACGATGAGCATCTCCACGTCGCTGGAGGCCCCACCACTGGGGCTGAGAGGCATCCGGGCATATACCGGGTCAATGACCAATAAGACCCGGATCCGCCTGGACCTGCGCTCCTCCACATACGTCGGACAGACAATACAGCTCCAGCTGTATTTCGTCTCCGACAATTCGGTGGGAGTTGAAGGAGTACACTTGTACTCCTTCAACTACTGGAACGCCCCACTCGAGCCCCCCACCCGCGTTGATGGGGTGGCGGATAACAGCTCGTATGTAGTAAATTACGAGCTGGAGGAGGATCCCCGGGTCGCCCAAACGCAAGTTTGGGACAATGGGGTTCTCCTCGGGAATCTAACATCCCCGTTCCAGGTCACAAACCTGACGAACGGGGTGCCACACACCGTAGAAGTTCGAAACTTGGACACCTACGGCAACGTGGCCGGACTAACTTCTGTCCCCTCACCCTTGATCCCGGGATGTACCGGGGTCCCCCCCATGACCCTGCTTCTGATGAACGCAGGGGGTGGTTCGTGGGTCCCGCAGACGGCAGAGGTGCCATGCGGGTCGGGAGTGGGTCCTGTCGACGGATACTCCGTGTATCGGTCGGCTTGGGCAGAGGGTCCTTGGGAGCTCATCGCTTCTAAGGGACCTGCGGGAACCGAGTTCTTCGATTCAGACCCCCTTCCGGGCACGGATATCTATTTCTACCGTGTCCTTAGTACTAAGAACGGGGTCGAGGAGGGATCAAACCCTCCAGACTAAATTTCGCGCGATGCGCAAAGCGGCGACCTTCGGGTTACCGCTTTTTCTTTTACCCTTTTTTAACTTTATAAAGTTTCAAGAATTTGACAAACTTTATAAAGTTTGATATTCTGTTGTGTATGAATCTTCAAAATAAATTACAAATTATCAAACAAGCTACTGGACTAACCCAAACCAAATTAGCCGAACGTCTTGGGGTCTCTTTTGTGACTTTCAACAGCTGGTGGACTGGCAAATCAATTCCTCGATCAAAAATACAAGTTGTCATTGATGAGTTATTCCAAGAAGTAACGGGACAAAAAATTATTCCAAGAGAACAACTAGTTGCCAAAAAACAAGTTCTAAATAAAAAATCTGCGAAATACAAAAATATTATTGCCCTTATCTTGAATAACCCTGACATCCGTGACACATTTCTGCTCAAGCTCACCTATAATAGCAACAAAATTGAAGGGAGCGCCTTAACTGAACCGGATACCGCATCTGTTCTTTTTGATAATGTTTCTTTGCCCAACAAAAGTTTGACTGAACAATTAGAAGCAAAAAATCACCAGACAGCTCTTAATTATCTTTTTGAATATATTTCTAAAAATGAAAAATTGAATGAAAAATTGATTTTGAAGCTTCATGGTATTTTGATGAATGGCATTCGTCCCGATGCGGGACTCTATCGTAATCATGCAGTGAGAATTTTAGGGGTTAATTTACCTGTTGCTAATTATGTAAAAATTCCCGACTTAATTTCTGCTGTTGTCAAAGAAATGAATAAAAAAACAAAAGATGTAATTGCTTTGGTGGCTTCAGTTCATGGTCATTTTGAGCAAATTCATCCCTTTTCTGATGGCAATGGTCGCATTGGCCGAATTTTAATGTGCGCAATGCTTCTCAAAGCTAACATACCACCCAGTATTATCAGGCAAGAAAATAAACGACTATATTACACCTATCTTTATAAAGCTCAAACCAAAGGAGACCAAAGTCAATTGGAAAATTTTCTCTGTGATGCAGTAATGTATGGATTCAAAATTTTGGAACGAAATAATTTCTAATAATTATTTAACAATAGGGTCATACTTATATTTTTCATTATCCCTTAATCCACGATCCCAAACGGCGACCTTCGGGTTACCGCTTTTTCTTTTGTTTATTAAAAAATATAGGGGCGACCGAAGTCGCCCCTTGAAACTATCCCCCAAAATCAAACTATTAGACCCCTTTTTTCTTGGGCCTCGGCTCCATCTTCCAGTCCTTTAGCTGACTATCCCACACGGCGTTTTCGTCCTGGGATTCGTCCACCCCCACAAGATTTTCGGGGATTCCTCCTCCTGGGCGCTGACGTTTGCGACCAAACAACCACCACCACAGCAGTTTTTTTCTCATTTCCCGTCGATATCGATGTTTTGGTTTCAACATTTTCCACCTCCAGGTTCTAATTCAATTTAAGTATAAATCTATTTCCCGCACCAAGCAAGAATTGTATGGTTGAAAACTATTTAATATAATCAATAATTAAAATCCCAGCTTTTCGTTAACGAAAATAATCTGGACTTGCCTTCCCATAAAATCCGGCTCTCGTTCAAAAATCAGAAGTTTGGAAATAGCGCTTCCGCCCATGCCGATATCTTTTATCCGTTTGTCTTCCAGGGGAAGCACATACTCTCGGACGCGGGATAAGGCGGCGTCTAGGTCCGGAACCAATTTCTGCGCGCCGACGACGAATAAAAGATTCGGCGAGGTGAAAACAATATGCGGCAACTGGCTGCCAGAATTAGAGGCAATGACAAACTGGCCTGTTTGCGCAACCGCGTGAACACTCCCTAAATAATAATCGGACAGAACGGCCTGTTTGCGCAATTCCGTTTGTTTGGCGAGGTCCTTTTCCGCGAGAATTTCCGCGTGCAAATTTTTCCAGCCATGATCCCCCAATTTCAAATAATCAATAAAGCCGATTTCTTCCAAGGTGCGGGAGGAGCCGTTCATTACCGAAGCGTTTTTTGGTATAAGCGACTTTATCTTTTCTAGCGCTTCCGCTCCGCTGTTCACCGCAAATGCCTTAATGCCGCGTTTCGCCAAAGCATTGACGGTCTTTTGGATTGTTTCCGCGTCGGTTAATGTTCCGTAATTCATAAATTTTTATATTGTTTAATCACTGGCAAATAAAATCGCGTTAACATATTTATTGTACCAAAAAACACGCCTCGGCGCAAAGCGCCGAGTTCGTATCTAGTTTCTTGGCTCCCGAACGCTGAATGAAATCCGAACTTTTTTTAGCGAAAATCCTGACGCTGAATTTTGAAATCCAATCGCTCGGGCGGGCAAAAAGGAAGGGGGTTGGGGGGAAGGAATTTTTGCCCGCCCTCGCTTTTCCGCCGCCGCCAAATTTCGTGCCAGTGAAACTGGCGCGCCGCCTAAATTACTTAATCAAATTCCAATTATCAAGGAAATATCCCATTTCGTGATCTTTATTTCCGAGATACACTTTTCCGTCTCTAAATTTAATATTCACACGATAGCGTTTTCCGTGTCCGACTTCCAAAATTGCTTTTTCGTGTACTTTCTTTTCAACTTCGTGAAATGGTAAAATCAAAAAATTGCTTTTCTTTTCGCCGTGTAAAACAAAAATATAATAAATATTGCCGTTGCTGTGGCGCTCAAATGACACTTTGCGAATATCAAAAACATAAGTGTCAAAACTGTTAAGATTTGAAGTTTTGACCTGAATACCAAACAATTGATTATCTTTGACCGCCACAATGTCCATTCCCACATCTACGCTCATTATGCTGGCGTTGAAACCACGAAAAAGCAACTCACTACAAACTAAATGCTCGCCAGCTTTTCCAGTAAATCCTCCAGCAATGACGATTTTTTCTTCTTCCTCTTTTTCCGCTTCAATAATCTTTGGCGTTTCTTTGATTTCTTTTTTATTTGGATTGAGCGCAAAAGTTCCGGGGGCAGTTCTGATAAAATCCGACCCTTCGCCCTTGTTTTTTATATCCACGACGATTTGTGCGTTCATGGTCGCTTCCGGTGTTGCGCCTTCCGTTTCCAAAATTCCAGATTCCAAAGCCAGCCGAGTAATTTCGGCATAATGCAAGGGCGTTCCCGCCTTTTTCAATATTTCAATCGCTGATTGTTTGAATGTATTCATATTATTTTTTTATAAACCCCAAATATGCATTAACTTCTAGTGCCGGCACAGAGCCTAATCCTCTCAGTTTTTCAATCAGTTTAAGCAAGAAAAAAGCCAACACTGGTTCTCTTTCTTGTGCTTCAATTGTTCCTCCATTTATTACTTTAATTCCACAATCTAGCGACAATATTATTGATAAATCTGATGTTGTCTTGATATCTTTAAAGCATTTTTTACTCTTTGTTTCTTTTGTTAAAATTCCTCCGATAATTTCAAACAACTCTTTTTTATCTTTGCCAAGTATATGGGAAAAACTAGCAGTAGTTCTTTTTAAATCTCTTACACTTTTAAGTTTTTTGACTGCGTAATTAAGGTTTTTTGTATCAAGGTGAGGTTTCACTTCAAAAACTGCGTACACGCCCTCGGCTGGAATATAAACGACATTTTCACCTCGAAAAATGAACGGCGTGAAATGCCTATCATAAATAATAATATCTATTTGCTCACTAATATTTCCCTTATGATCGACTACAAAACCGCTATCAACTGTGTATCTTTCTGGAAGATATGCCCTCAATAATCCAGTCCAGTTTAGTTCAGATTCGTCGCCTTTTGCTGTTGGATGATATATTTCATCAATTTTGCTCGACAACTTCAATCGCATCTCTTCGTCAAGAGCCGTAAATAATTTTTGAATATTGATCTTTTTAGTCATATTTTTTTAATAAAAAACCTGATCCCAATTGTTTTGAAGTGCTGTTTTGGCAGTAGTAATAATTTTTATTTTCTCTGCTTGAGTCAAAAGGTCAGAAAGAATATTTTTAGTGTTTGAAGGATCTTCAATTCTTGAATACAAGGGATTACCCTCATCTTTTGCTAATTCTTGAAAAATATAAATAACATTATCTGTAAGATTATTTATATCTATTGATTTATTAAGCAAAATCTTTTTTACAAATAAGTACTCAAGGTAAATTGAAGGAAATTCTAGTCCGTTTCGTTCTCGCCAAATTTTAAATAATTTAATTTCGTTTGTGCGACCAGATTTTGAAATATCGTCAATATGTTTTTTTGCGTTTGTTTGTTTTTTGGAATCATCTTTTGAACGATAGAGCCAGTGATAGTTTTGATAACCGGTTATTTTTGTTCCAGCAGTAATATCAATATTTAAACCAGGTATGCTTATTCTTGTTGAAACATTTTGTCTGCGGATATTATTTGGGTACTTCTTTTTTAGATGATTATGCAAAGTATTGCTTATCGCTTCAATTCCTTTCTGATTTACATTACATCCACTTGAAAGTGAAACAAAATAATCATAATCAGAAGCAAGACTGATCGCAGTCTGCTTTGCTCTCGAGCCAGATATAAAAATTTCAGGGTTGCATTTTTTACACCAATCGTAGATGTAGTTCTTTAATTCAGTTTCTATATTACTAGCAATATTTCTTGCCTGATATGTTTGCAGTATTTGAAGTAAAAACATGTTAATTTCGTAATTCATAACTATATTTAAAGTAATTCACCATTAAAAGCTCTTGCCAAAACAGAAGGTATTAAGGCACTGGCAAATAAATTAATCTTTTTCTTCTCATTAACAATCTTTTCTTGCTTTTCTTTTACCATGCTAATTTTATCTATCGCAAGCTTTTCTTCTTGTTTATCCAAATTTGGGAAATCAATATCGCCAACCTTATCTTGATTGATGGCGGGAACGGAACTTCCTCTTTGTAATTCCTTTAGATCAATACTTAGAAAGAAAAGGTAAACAAAAAGTGGAGAAATATTGTTTTTGGGGGCTAGTGCCATCATATTATTATCAATAATGCATGGGGTCGTTGTAATTCTTCTTTTATTCGTAGCGATTGCACCACCGACTTTTGGAAAAACAAGGCTTCCTGACGGAATAATTCGAGCACCCAATTCTTTTGCCTCAATTTGTGAAATATAATTATTTGATTCTCCAAGTTTAAAGCTGTTAGATGTAGAATTCATGTCGCTTACTTTATAAAACGGAAATTCACCAGCATTTTTACCTTGGTAATCTTTTGGAAACCCCGTACCACCCAAAATATCAAAAAAATCTGTTATTTTGCCCCAGTTATTAAACCGATTATTTGCTCTCAAAAAGAAAGATTTTAAATAATTTTTCAAGATCAATCTACATTCCATATCGGAGTAATAAATACTTTTATTTAACTCAGAATAAACTTTCTCAATATTTATTATTTTGGCCACAATTCGCTTTTGTTCTGAAAGTGTTGGAAGTAAAATTTCTTTATTTAAAAATAGTTCTTCTTGCAAATATCTTCTGTTCGTTGCGCCTTGACTAGAAGCAATGCAAAATTCTAAAAATTTAGCAGAATGAGAAAAATAAAAGAAAAAAGCGGGGCTAATTTTTGTTAAATCCAATTCGTAAGCCCAAAAATTGCCTGTGATAATTCCAGCGTCAGCCTCTTCCGGTATTATGCCGAAAGCACCATTCCTCGCGTCAATTTTTGATAGTAATAACCAGCCAGCTTTGACAGTAAACTGATTTTTTGTTCCTATTCTTGATCCAACAACTTCATCTCTCACGCAAATTCCCTTATTGTGCATCTTTATAGTAATGCGCTTGTATATTTTTTTATCATCAAGAACAACTGTATCTTTTTTTCTGAGAAGAAAATCGTTGATTTTATATTGTTTCCAATCGCTTTTCATACTATTTAATTAAGTCCTTTATTTCCGAAAGTAATGTCATGATTGTTTTTTCTGATTCTTCTATTTTGGCAATCAATTCTTCTGGCGGAAGGTGTTCAAATTCTGTTTTTTTGTTCGGATTTTTGACATCAAGGTTGTAATTATTTTTGATAATTTCCTCTACCGGCACAACCCATGATTGTTCGGTGAGATCTTTCTTTTCCCACAATTTCTTGGCTTCTTCAAAATACTCGCCTTTAATCGGCTTTGATTTTGAAAAGTTTTTTAATCCTTCGGGCAGGGGCATTTCATAATAAAAGATTTCTTTAGTTGATCCAGTTCTATCAAAAAAAAGAATATTTGTCGGTATTCCCGTATAGGGAGCGAAAGAGCCGTTCGGCAAGCGAACAATATGATGCAGGTTGAATTGCTGAAGCAATTCTTTTTTGGTGTTTACATAACTTTGATCGTCTGTTTTGAAGAGAACACCCTCGGGGAAAATAATCGCGCATTTTCCGCCGTCTTTGAGAGAGCGCAAACAATGCTGTAAAAATAAAATTTCGGTTTGAGCGGAAGGATAAGGAAAATTTGATTCAATGCCTCGCACAGTTCCGGAAAATGGCGGATTTGTGAGGATAATGTCGTATTTTTCGGTGAGATTAAAAAGATTGATTGAAAGCGTATTCATTTTGCGAATATTGGGAGTAGCGATGCCGTTCAGCATCATATTCATTGTTCCCAAAATAAACGGCAACGATTTTAATTCTTTTCCGTAAAACGATTCTTTTTGCAAGAATTCTTTGTCTTTTGTATTTTTTTCTTGCGGACGCATAAAATGATATGCCTCAGTCAAGAAGCCGGACGGCCCATTACAAGGGTCATAAATAGTTTGTCCAATTTTTGGCGATATCATTTCTGTCATAAAACGAGCGATAACACGCGGAGTGTGAAATTCGGCAAGCGGTTTAATCTCTGACGATTTCATACGCGCAAAAAGACCTTCGTAAATACTGGAAACGGCGAAAGAATCTTCATCGCCAAAAAAGTCAACGCTAGCCAGCACATCTACAACTTCACGGAGCAAATAACCGTCTTCCATTCGGTTTTGTGTATTGTTGAAAATTTCTGCGATAATTTCTTTAGTTCGATTGCCGGAAAGCTTGCGAAGGTACGGAAAAAGTTTTGTTTGCACAAATTCCAAAAGATCTGGTCCAGTGATATAGGCATCTTTACCAGTCCATACACTCCAGCGATACTCATTATCAATATTTCGATTGTAGGTTTTTCCTTCAAATGTCGCTTTAGCCTCATATTCGTTTTCTATTTCTTCGTATACTTTCAAAAACAAAAGCCACGAAAATTGCTCAACATACTGCAAAGCGCCCGTTGTACCCGGGTCTTGGCGCATTTTATTGCAAGTACTCCATAATTTGTTTGATATTGAATCGTTTGCCATAATTTATTTTTCTTTAGTTTGCATAAATTTTTTCCTGCAAGCGATCAACATTTTGCCGAAGTGCTTGCGGATTGCCGAAGGCTTTTTGCGAATACATAAAACCGGGCATTGGATACACATCAAAAACATTAGCTTTTGTAATTTCTGTTACTCCGTTTTCTTGATATTTCAAAAGCAACCCATTAACAATTTTTTGCTGTTCTTCGGTGAGACTTTTCAAAAATTCTTGTTCACGATTTAAAACGGCATCAGTCCTTTCTTTTCGTGAGTGCAGATTTTCGCCAAATCCAAGATTCGCCAAAAGATCATATTCATCGGCTTCGGTATTATTGGTGATTTTGGCAAGCATGCGGATATGAATACCTTGATTTTCCAATTCAGCAATAAGTTCATCTCTAGTTTCTTGCTTGATCCATTGTGATTTTAAGTCGTCGGTAGTTTTAACAACTTTTCCAATTTCCTCCTTGGAGTAAGCGACATATTCTTTAAGCGTTAGTCTTTTTCCCAAAATATCAACTTCAAACATCATTTCGTCTTCAATAAAAACTGTCAGTCCGTGAACTTTTATTGGCGGAACTGGCTTTTTTTGTGCAACAAGCTCGATTTGAATTTGCTCTTTGTTGCTTGTTTGCGTTTCAATGGTAATTTCTCTGTGTTTAAAGCCGTTTGCCGCCACATAGAGTTTTATTTTTCCCTCTGGAATATTGGAAAAGTTAAATTCACCCCTAGAGTTTGTTCTTGTTTGTGCTTGCTCATTTGGCGACAACTGAATTGTCATCAAAGCATTTTCAATAGGAGCGAGCGAATCTTCTTCAACAACAATTCCATTAAGAAAATTTATTTTGGGCGTGTCTGGTTTGATTTCTGGCTTGCCTTCAATCCATTCGTCAATCAATCTCGTGGCATTAGTATAATCAATCACACGATACCAAAATTTGCCTTTTTCTTTTGAAATACGACTGCCTCGCCCCATAATCTGTTTGAAAACTATTGGCGAGCGTATCGGCTTCATAAAGACAATATTTTGAACTGTGGGAGCATCAAAACCAGTGGAGAGTAAATCAACCGTAGTGGTGACAACCGGAACATTTTGCGCTTGATCTTGAAAAGTTTTTAGAAGTGCCAATGAGTCAGATTCTTCCGAGACAATCCGAATCGCATAATTTGGAAAGCCAAGGTAAGAAAAATAATTTTGCAAATGTTTTGCGACTTCACCGGCGTGTTCCATAGTTACGCAAAAAACGATTGTCTTTTGCATTTCACCATAAGTTTTAATAAGTCCGGCAAGATGTTCGCACATTTTCTCGGTTCTATCGGGCAAAATAATACCTTTTTCGAATTGCTCCATTTTGTAAAAATCATTTGGCTCGGCTTCGTCCGGCACTTCAACTCTCGCACCTTTCTTAACAGCATCTTCAATATTTACTCCGTCTTTATCGATATTGAGTTTTACTTTGTGAAGCAAAAAGTTTGCAAGAAACCCGTCGTCAATTCCTTGCGCCATACTGTAATCATAAACGGCCTGATTATCCTTCTTCGGGTCACCAAAATATTTGTAGGTGTTTATGTTTTCATCTTGCTTTGGTGTCGCCGTCATTCCAAGCTGAATTGCTGTTGAAAAATGCTTTAAGATTTCGTTCCAAGTACTAAATCCGCTTCTGTGACACTCATCAATAACAATTAAATCGAAAAAGTCTTTGGGGTACTGTTCAAAAATTCTTTTTCCGTCTTTCTCGCTCCACATTGCTTGATAAATACTAAAATAAATATCGCGTGCCGTTGGAGCTTGCCCTTCTTCAATATATCCGCGCGCATTTCCAAATGG
>Ga0209542_10014266_pt1 | contig 13552 bp, 12 predicted proteins | sample RifCSPhighO2_01_FD_184028 | JGI IMG/M metagenome (GOLD analysis project Ga0209542, IMG submission 184028) | Soil microbial communities from Rifle, Colorado - Rifle CSP2_plank highO2_0.1 (SPAdes) (version 2) | ecosystem: Environmental > Terrestrial > Deep subsurface > Rock core/Sediment ... | reverse complement strand
GGCAGCCAGACCCTCATCGCCGTCGCCCGCGACGCCGCCGGCAACTACGCCACCTCGACCTCACGCACGGTGACTGTGGACAACACTGCGCCGACTGTGCTCAACGCCTCCTCCACCGCCGCCGCCGGCGCATACAACGAGGGCGACACCATCGACATCGACATCCAGTTCGCCGAGGCCGTCACCTCCACCGGCCTCGTCACGGTGACGCTCGAGACGGGCACCACCGACCGCACCTGCACCTTCTCCGTCTCCGCCGCCACGTACGGCACCTGCGACTACACCGTCTCCACGGTCACCTCCAACGACACCTCCGCCGACCTCACCGTGGGGTCCATCTCGGGCACCATCGCTGATGCCGCCGGCAACGCGATGACCAGCTTCGCCCCCGCCACCAACCTAGCGGCGAACGAGGCAATCGTCATCGACACCACCGCCCCCACCATCACCCTCGATGCCCCGCTAGACGCTGCCGTCGTCGCCGGAGCCGCCGTCGCTCTCACTGCCACCCCCGCCGACACCAACCTCGTCGGCGTCCAGTTCAAGGTCGACGGCACCAACGAGGGCGCCGAGGACACCGCCGCCGCGTACGGCGTCACCTGGGACTCCACCGCCGTCATTGACGGCGCGTACACCCTCGCCGCCGTCGCCCGCGACACCGCCGGCAACTACGCCACCGACACCGCCGCCGTCACCGTCACCAACGCGGTCGCCTCCGGCGGCGGCTCGCGGCCCTCGGTCACCACGTACACGTACGCCCCGGGGTACGAGTCGGCCGGGGAGGAGGACGACGACGCGGACGACGACGAAGGCGAGGACCAGGACGACGAGGACGAAGACGAAACACCGGAGGAGGGGGACGAGGCCGGCGCCGAGGGCCCCGCGTACTCCTTCCCCCGCGATCTCGAGGCCGGCGTCGAGGGCCCCGACGTCCGCGACCTCCAGCGCTTCCTCAACGCCCGCGGCTTCACCGTCGCCCCCGACGGCCCCGGCGCGCCCGGCAACGAGACCGACCTCTTCGGCGAGCGCACCCGCGCCGCCCTAGCTGCCTTCCAGCTCGCCAACGGCATTACCCCCGCCGCCGGGTACCTCGGGCCGGTCACCCGGGCCCTCATCGCGGGCATCGATGGCGCCGCGCCGGCCGCGGCGCCTGCCCCCGCCGTCCTCGGCGCCGCCGCCGCCCCCGCCTTCCCCCGCGACCTCGAGCTCGGCGACACGGGGGAGGACGTCAGAAGCCTCCAGGTCTTCCTCAACGCCCGCGGCTTCACCGTCGCCGGTGCGGGCCCCGGCTCCCCGGGCCAGGAGACCGCCATGTTCGGCTACGCCACCCGCGCCGCGCTCGCGCGGTTCCAGGCGGCCAGCGGCATCAGCCCGGCCGCCGGCTACCTCGGCCCCCGGACGCGGGCGGCCGTCGCGGGTTTTTAATCGCGGGAGGGCTCCCCTCGGGCCGCAAGCCGTGACCCCGTGAACCCTATGAGGTCCGACCTCAAAGGGCCACGGAGGGGGCGCGGTGTACAGCGGCGCGGCTCTCTCAGAAAGGAAAAGCGCCCGCGGGGGCGCTACTTGCCGTCGTCCGGCTGAACGGTCTGGAGCGTGGCCTCCATAAAGATTGGCAGGAAGCCGCGCTGGTGAACTCCGACCTTGAGCAGCACCCCGCTGCCGCTGCTCGCCCCGGCGAATCCCACCGCCCGGACGTCGATGCGGACGCCGGACTCCAGATCCTCCTGGCTGCGCCAGAACTGGCCGCTGGCGAGCGCCTCGGGCGAGACGCCGTCGAGCGTCTCGAACACGGCGCCCAGCATCTTCCGGCGAACCACGCCGTCGAGATTCGTAATCACAATGGTGTGCATTTGCGCCGAGTTTGCCTCTTCCGTTGGCCGGGTGCAAATTTGGAACCGGCATAGATTTTGACACTCCGCCACGCTTGAGGAGTGCCAAAATCTATGCAAGCCACTTTCCTTTAGCCGAAACATCCTTTGGCGGCTCTCTGGCCTCGGCGCGCGTGGGTGGCGAGGGGCGCTATCCGTCGTGGCGTCCGCGCGGCAGAGCAAAACCCGCCTACTCCTCAAAGGTGAAGCTCCTCTGTGGTATATATGAACTAACTAGCTCATCGAAATTGAAACAGAAGAAAGGAAATCACCAACAATGACACCAGAAGTTATTCCGGCAGTTCCGGAAATCATCCAAGGCGGAATGGGGGTCTACATCTCCAGCCCGTTCTTGGCAAATGCCGTTTCTTGTAACGGGGCCTTGGGCACGGTATCGGGAGTCGCGGCCGAGCGTATACTGGCTCGTGTTCTAGGAAGAGGGGACATCGGCGGGCACTACCGAAGGGCCTTGTCGCGTTTCCCTTTTCCCAGGGTCGCAGAGCAGGTCCTCGATGCTTACTACATTGAGGAAGGCAACCCGAAAGGCCTGGCGCCAAAAAACGCGCCGTTATTCGCGGTGAATCCTTCAGAGAGTCTCATTGCCCTGACGGTTTGCGCAAATTACGCATTCGTTTATCTGGCGAAAGAGGGGCACGGAAACCCGGTGAGCATCAACTACCTAGAAAAGATAGCGATGCCTCACGTATACGCCATCACGGGCGCGATGCTTGCCGGCGTAGATTTCATAACCGTGGGCGCGGGCATACCGCTTCAAATTCCCGGGGTTATCACCGACCTTGCTGAAGGCGAAACAGCAATCTACCGCGTGCCCGTCACCGGCACGAATATCACGAACCACACCATGAGCTTCGATCCGGAAGCTTTCTTCGGAGAAAAACTTCCTCCCCTGAAAAGACCCGGTTTCATTCCGATAATTGCGTCAAACCTTCTGGCGTCACTTCTTATTAAGAGATTGCCGAAAGGAAGCATCCACGGATTCGTCATTGAAGAGCCGACGGCCGGGGGGCACAACGCTCCGCCCAGAAAAGGCGGAGTATACGGCCCAAAAGATGAGGTCAACTACGCCGAAATTGCGAAGTTCGGCTTACCGTTCTGGATCGGCGGCGGCAAGGCCTCTCCGGGAGAATTGAGGTGGGCAAAATCTGTGGGCGCGGCCGGGATTCAGGCGGGCTCAATCTTCGCCCTCGCTGAAGAATCGGGGATGGACCCGGCAATCCGCCGGGAAATCCGCAGGCTCGGCTTTGGGGGAAAACTGGAAGTCAGGACAGATACGAAGGCATCCCCCACGGGGTTCCCTTTCAAGGTGGCTGTCCTGCCAGGATCCTTGTCCGAAGAGAGTGTGTATCTCTCCCGAAACAAGGTCTGCGATCAGGGGGCTCTTAGGACCCTGTTTGATCAGGGCGACGGGTCAATCGGGTACCGTTGCCCGGGAGAGCCCGTGGCGCTATACCTAAAGAAACTCGGTAAGCTTGAAGAAACCGAGGGGGTGCGTTGCCTCTGCAACGGCCTCATGGCCACTGCCGGTTTATTGGGAGATGAAGAAGAAGCCCCCATAGTGACCATGGGGGACGATGTCGGATTCCTAAGGTTCCTTATGCGTCGCGGCGGAGACTCCTACGGAGTAGCCGAGGCGCTCAACTATCTGTCGGGTTAGCGTTCGGCAAATACCCCGCGCCGCCGTTTTACATCGGCGGCTTTTCTGTGATTTTTGTTGCCGGGCTTGGAATCGGTCTCGGCTCTCCTCGCGCCGTCGCGCTCGTCGGTCGCGACCCCGGCTCGCGACCTCGCGAAGCGCTCGGTAACGCTCCGCCTTTCGAATCAAAGACGCAAGTGAAGTAGTTCACTTGCTCCCGGCAACAGAAAAAGAAACGCCCCGCCATGGGCGTTTCTTTTTCTGTTGCCGGGCTTGGAATCGAACCAAGATACTCGCCTCCAAAGGGCGATGTCCTACCGTTAGACGACCCGGCAGAAGGGTCAGGGGAAGGCTAGCACGGTCGCCGAAGCGACCGTGCTATTATCGCGCCGTTATCCGCCAGCCACTAGCAAAATGAAGAAACCCTGGGTTATTGTCCTCGCGATTGTCGTTGTCCTCGTTCTCTGGCTCTGGAGCGCCTACAACGGGCTCGTGACCACCAACCAGATGGTGGACACCCAGTGGGCGCAGGTTGAAACGCAGTACCAGCGACGCGTCGACCTGATTCCGAACCTCGTCGCCTCGGTGCAGGGGATTATGGCGCAGGAGCGAACGATTTTTGATAACCTCGCTAAGGCTCGTGCCAGCTACTCCGGCGCTAGGACCACCGACGAAAAAGCCGCAGCCGCAACGCAAGTTGAAGGCTCGCTCGCTCGGTTAATTGCAGTGATGGAGAATTATCCAAACCTCCGTTCATCAGAGGCGGTGACCACGCTGATGGCCCAGCTCGAGGGCACGGAGAACCGCGTTTCTGTTGAGCGAATGCGCTTCAACGAGGCGGTGCAGAGCTACAACCTTCGCGTGAAGCGTTTCCCGGGTGCGCTCGTGGCGGCGATGTTTGGCTACGACGAGAGGGCGTTGTTCGAGGCTGCGGAAGGATCGGAGAATGCACCAGCGGTCAATCTCCAGCTGGCGCAGTAAAGTCAGAATAGTCGCCGCGCTCTGCGCGGCGACTGCTTTGGCCGCGCCCGCTATCGCGGGCGCGGCCTTGGAGTTGCCGGCTCGTCCGTCTGGCCCCATCGCCGACCTCGCGAATGTAATCGACGACGACGCCGAGGCCGCGCTCGACGCCGAGCTCCGCGCCTACTACCAGCAGACCGGCAACTCGGTCGTGGTCGCAACCGTCCCCACGCTCCAGGGCGAGGCGGCCTCGGTCTACGCCAACAGGCTCTTCGGCGAGTGGGGCATCGGCGACGCGGCGAAAGACACCGGCGTGCTGCTCCTCGTCTCGCCGTTCGGCGAACCCGGCGAGCGCGACGTCTGGATCGAGGTCGGCTACGGTCTGGAGGGTGACCTTCCCGATGCCGAGGTTTCCTGGATCGTGAACCGGACGCTCATCCCTGCGTATCAATCTGCTGACATCTCCGGAGGCACCGTCGCCGGCGCGCGCGAAATCGTGAAGGCGATCGGCGACGTGTCGTACGCGCCGGCGCAGGAGTCGGGCAGCTCGATGGGTGGCGAGTTCTGGGGATTCCTGCTCTGGATGTTCCTTGCGGCGCTCGTGGGCTTCTCGCACACCAAGCGGAAGTGGGATGCGCCCCTCTTCGCCGGCGGCGTCGGCGCGCTGGCGGGCTGGCTCCTCTGGGGCTTCTTCGCCGCGGCTGCTGCCGGTGTGGTGCTCGCGCTGGTCGGACTGCTCTTCGAGATCTACCGCGCCAAGCACCCGGGCGGACACCGCGGCTTCTGGGGTGGTGGCTTCGGCGGAGGTAGCGGCGGGGGAGGATTCGGCGGCTTTGGCGGCGGTTCCTCCGGCGGCGGCGGCGGCGGCGGGAGGTGGTAGTACACCGTCCGCACGAGACCCGGACTGGTAAAGCTCCACAAAGTCGGACTTTGTGGAATGTAAACTTGATAAAAAATTTACGGGGGCTTTAGGGGTGGAAGCGTACGCTCTGCGGCGTGAAAACCAGGGCAAAGTTTCGGGTGGGGAAGCCGAAGGCGGCGCACCTAATCGGGATTGGCGGGAAAGGGCTCGCGGGCATTGCCGAGGTGCTCGCGGGGGCGGGGTGGAAGGTCTCGGGTAGCGACGGGAAAGATTCGGAAGTGCTGACGCGGCTTCGCGCCGCCGGCGTTGATGCGCGCGTTGGTCACGACGAGGGCAACGTGCCGATTCACGCGGACGTGGTTGTGCCGTCTTCCGTTGTGGCACACAGCAATTCCGAGCTCGCGCTAGCCCGGGCGGTTGGCGTACCCATCCTGGGTCGCGCCGAGTTCCTCGGCGAGCTTTTCGCGGGCTTCCCGCTGAAAATTGCCGTCGCCGGTTCGCACGGCAAGTCCACCACCACTGCCCTCGTCGGCCTCGCGCTCGAACGCGCCGGGCTGTCTCCCACCGTTTTTGGCGGTGCGCCGTGTGTCGAGAAAAATGACGCGCACGGCTGGCGGGGGAGCGATTCGTGCGCCGTCGTTGAATCCTGCGAGTTCCGTCGCTCGTTTCTTTCACTACCTGCCGACTACACCATCGTTGCCTCGTACGAGCACGCCCATCCCGAGTGCTACCCGACGCTGGAGGATATGGCGAGCGCGTTTTCGGACTACTTCGCCGCGCACCGGCCGGGCGCGACATTGATTTTAGACGCCGACGCGCCCGGGCTGGCGGAGTTGGCGCGGCGCGCCGCGCGCCGCGCCGTGACCGTCGGCTTCTCGCCCAACGCTGATTACCGAATTGTTTCCGGCTCGCCATCTGGTATGGGCGGCACCCGCCGTGATGTTTGTGCGGTGTACCGCCCAGACGGCAGCACAGTTGGCGCGTTCGCAACGCAGCTCCCCGGCCGGCACAACCAGAAAAATATTGGCTACGTCGCGGCGCTGCTCGACCTCCTCGGCTGCGATTCGGCAGCGCTCACAGAAACGCTCGAATCGTTTCGCGGCGTGCGTCGGCGTTTCGAGGCCCGCGAGACAGCTGCGGGCGTTGTTCTGGTGAACGACCTTGCGCACCACCCAACGCAGACCGCGCACGCGGTGGCCGCAGCCCGCGAGCGCTGGCCCGACCGCGAGCTCCTGGTGGTGTTCGAGCCTCGGCAGTGCAAGCTGGTCAGCCGCTTTCTCAGTGAGTACGGCGGCGCGTTCCGCGGCGCCAAAGAAGTTGTCATCACCGATCCCGTGCCGGCGCTCGGCGACACCGTCGAGGATATCGCGGCGCTCCCCGTCGGCTCGGTGGTAGACGCCGTCGCTCGCGGCAGCGGCGCGGCAACTTTCCGCGCAGAGAACTACGCGGCCGCCGCGGATGAGGCGAAGGCTTTCGTGTCCTCGGTCGGCCCCAGCCGCGCCGCCGTCGTCACCGTCGGCCCGGGCGACGTTTGCAAGGTCGGTGAAATTTTGGCCGAGACGTACTCCTGCTAGATTGTGAGCGTACTTATGGGGCGCACCGCCAATCTTTCCGGCTCGCGAGTCGCAATACTCGGCTTCGGCACGACCGGCCAGACGGCCGCCAGGTGGCTGCTCGACCAGGACGCCTCCGTCGTGGCCTACGATGCTAAGCGCGAGCCCGATTTTCCCGAGGCGCTGCTCGCGACGCTGCGCTCGACGGGCAGCTTCGAATTCGTCGGCGGCGCCTCGCCCTTCCCGACGGACATTAAAGATGCCGACTTCGCCATTGTCTCGCCCGGCATCAAGCCGAAGGAGCCGGCGCTCGGAGCGCTGCGCGAAGCGGGCATTCCCACCGAAACAGACCTCTCACTTTTTCTGCGCCTCTGGCGGGGCGGCGCGGAGCACCCGGCGCTCGGCGTCACGGGCGCCAACGGCAAATCCACGATTGTCTCGCTCGTCGCGCACGTTCTCGCCGAGTCAGGCGCGCCGGCCGTAGCGGTGGGCAACGTCGGCGCCTCGCCGCTGCCGCTCCTCGACGCCGGGGAGCGCGAGCGCGCCGTGCCGGTGATCGAGATGTCCTGCTACCAGCTCGAGTATCACCCGAGCGACGCGCCGATGCCGCTTGCTGCCGTAATCGCTAACCTTTCCCCGAATCACCTCGACCGCCACGGCGATATGGACGGCTACGCCGAGGCAAAGTGCCGCATCGCGGGCCCGGAGTGCCGCGGGGTTGCCGTCGACGCCGACGACCGGGGCGTACTCGAGCGCGTGCTGCCGAGACTCACGAAGCGGGAGGTGCCGGTCTGGGCGGTCACGCGGCGCAGCGCCACGGTTCCGAACGCCGCGGCAACCATCAACGTTGAGCGGTCTGGGCGAGTTTCAATTTCGCGCGGCAGCGGCGAGCCGCGCGAAGTTCTCCCCGCAGGCTCCCTCGCGCCGTCGCTGCTCTCGCCGCACAACCTCACGAACGTCGGCCTCGCCGTTGGCCTGCTCGACGTCGGCGGCCTTCTCGCGAAGGTGAAGCCGCGAGCGTTCGCGTCGTTCCAGAGTCTCCCGCACCGCGTCGAGCTCGTGGCCGAGCGCGGCGGGGTGCGGTACGTCGATGATTCGAAAGCCACGAGCCCCGCCGCCGCGCTCGCCGCGTTCGCCGCCACGCCGGGCGACATCGTCTGGATTACCGGCGGCGGCGATAAAGGAATGGAGTACGGCGAGCTCGCGGACGCGGTTTGCCGCCGGGTTCGTGCCGCCGTGCTCGTGCCGGGTAGCGCGGGAGCGAAGCTGCGAGGACTCCTCGCGGGGGCCGGCGTTTCGAAGGTCGTCGAGGTCGAGGACGTCGTCGAGTCCGTTGCTGCTGCATCGGCGCTCGCCCAGCCGGGAGACACCGTCCTGCTCTCGCCCGGCACCTCCGCTTCCGGCGCTGGCTACAGGTCGTTCGAGCAACGCGGCGAGCTCTTCGCCGAAGCCGCGCGGGCGCTGCCCGCGTGAAGCTCTTTCCGCAACTTCAAAACTTCAACTAGAATAGGAGACGCAACTATGAGCGATAGAAAAATGACTCTGTATCGCCGACTCTCGCAGATGGCCTGGGATTTTGCCCACGCCGCCCGCAAGTGGTACTGGCGCACGTTCAAAATCAAAACTCGCGGCGTGCGCGTCGCGGTGCTCCGGCCCGCATCAGGCGCGGCCGACGGCGAGGAGATTCTCCTCGTGCGGCACCCCTACGGGGAACTCTGGGTAATGCCCGGCGGCGGCGTTGGGCGTCGCGAGCCGCCGTGGGCGGCGGCGGAGCGTGAGATCTTCGAGGAAGCGGGGCTAAAACCGCAAGGTGATCTCGTCGAGCTCGGCACCTTCCGCAACAGCGCAGAGGGGAAGCGCGACACGGTGACCGTTTTCGTCGCCGACGGTGCCGAGGGTGCCGTCGCCGGTCCCTCGTTCGAGGTCTCGCGCCTCGACTGGTTCCCGACGTGGGCGCTGCCCGAGGGCACATCGAGCGCCACGCGCCGCCGAATTGCGCAGATTGAAGCCTGGCGCCGCGGCGAACTTAGGCTGCCGATTCCGGAAGTCGGGGAGTGGTAAAGCCAACAATCAGGCCGGCCGCGCAAAGCGCGGCCGGCCTTTTCTATCTCTTTGTTTTTTTACGAGGTCCAACCTCATCGATGAGGTTGGACCTCGTTGGCTGTTCCGACTGTGCTTTAATGCCCCAATCTATGGGAGGTTTCTATAAGCCACGGCAAAAGGGCAGCGCCTGGTCGTACGACCCGAAGCGGAATGGGCCGTACCGCATTTCACGTTCCAAAATTGATTTGTTTGTTGAGTGCCCGCGCTGCTTCTACATTGATCAAGTCCACGGCGTGATGCGGCCGCAGGGCTACCCGTTCAACCTCAACTCGGCCGTCGATTTTTTGCTGAAGAAGGAATTTGACGCGCACCGCGCCGCCGGCACGCCGCACCCGCTGATGAAGGCCTACGGCCTCGATGCGGTGCCGCTCAAGCACAAAGATATGGAACTTTGGCGCGAGGCGCTCAAGGGCGGCGTCGAGTTCCTGCACGAGCCAACCCAACTTTCCGTTCGCGGCGCCGTGGACGACCTCTGGATCAACTCGAAGGGCGAGATTCATGTGGTGGATTACAAGGCCACCTCGAAGGACGGCGAGATAACGCTCGACGCCGAGTGGCAGGGTAGCTACAAGCGGCAGATGGAAATTTACCAGTGGATTCTGCGGCGGATGGGGCACAAGGTTTCCGATACCGGCTACTTCGTGTACTGCAACGGCAAGACCGATCGCGAGGCGTTCGACGCGAAGCTGGAGTTCGACATCAAAATTATTCCGTACGACGGGAACGGGGAGTGGATTGAGGACACGGTGTGCCGTATCAAGGAGACGCTGGATGGGGAGAGCATTCCGGAGAGCGGGAAGATGTGTGACTACTGTGCGTTTTTGCGGGCGAGAGCTTCCGTCGAGAAATAATGAGCACTCTCGAAATCGCGCGGAGCTACATTGGCAAAAATGTTGCCGTGACCGTTGATCGACCAATGGGCTCGACGCACCCGAAGCATGGCTTCGTCTACCCAATTAACTACGGCTACATCGCGGGCGTGAAATCTGGCGACGGAGAAGACCTGGACGCGTACTGCCTCCGGTACGACGGACCGGCCGTCCAGCTTGCCGGTACGTGCGTCGCCGTGATTCACCGGGAAGATGACGACGATGACAAGCTCGTTGTGGTGCCAGCTGGCGTTTCAATGAGTGACAATGAGATATTGGCAGCCGTGGGGTTCCAGGAGAAGTGGTTTAAAAGTTCAGTAGTAAGGAAGTAGCGGTTTTTCTTTTCGGCTGGTCATCGCCCCAGTAAAGCGAAATCCTGATAAGGAGACGGTAAAGTTTTAATGAGCGAAATTTCCGTCTGTGCCCACCTGTGCTACTCTCCCGCTGTCTGATTTCGGGCCGTCGTATAGTGGTAGTATGCGCCCATGGGGTGGGTGCGGCCCGGGTTCAATTCCCGGCGGCCCGACCGAAAATCAAAACAGCTCCATACGGGAGCTGTTTTGATTTTCGGTCGGGCCGAGCAAGGTGACTACTCACCTTGCGTCCGGGAATTGAAAGCCGCAGCGCCACCGAGTCGGCGAGGTCGGCGGCTCTGCGCCGGGCGCGAGGCGGGGTCGCGAGCACTTAGGCTTTTGCGAGCGTAGCGAGACAAAAGACTTAGTGACTCGTGACCAATTCCCGGCGGCCCCAAAATAAAATAGGCGCCCCCGAGAATTCTCAAGAAGCGCCTACCGACCGAGTATTCTCAATCCGCGACTACCCTAGCAGAAAAAGAAAACCAGTGATGATAGGGCAAGCGTTTGGTACAATCAGCCGCATGGCATCAAAACAGATAATCAGTGTTCTTGCGCTTGTAGTTATTGTCGCTCTGGCTTTTATGTTCTGGCCGCGCCAAGCAGTCGCGCCGCAGCCGGAGATTGCTTCCTCTGTCGCCGCCTCATCTACACAACCTGACGTCAAGAAAATGCACACCGCCACGATTGAGACCAACAAGGGCACCATCAAGATTGAGCTCTTCGCGAACGACGCGCCGAAGACCGTCGAGAACTTCGAGAAGCTGGCGGGGAAGGGGTTCTACGACGGCATTATTTTCCACCGTGTCATTTCGGGCTTTATGGTTCAAGGTGGCGACCCAACGGGCACGGGAACGGGCGGCCCCGGCTACAAGTTTGCCGATGAGCTCAATCCCGCGACTGATTCGTACAAGCGCGGCTACGTCCGCGGCACGGTCGCGATGGCGAACTCTGGCCCAAACACCAACGGCAGCCAGTTCTTCATAATGCACAAGGACTACCCGCTCCCGAACAGCTACACAATCTTCGGCCGCGTGATCGAGGGGCTCGACGTGGTCGACGCGATTGCCGCGGTGGAGACAGGCGCGAACGATCGGCCAGAAGAGGAGGTGAAGATGCTGAAGGTGACGGTTGCCGCCAGCTAGCCAGCGGCGAAGCCCTGATGCTGCACCTCTCCGCCGATATTGCCGAGGCGGTCTCAACCTACGGCTACTCGGCAATTCTACTTTTTAGCTTCGTCGAAGCAGATATCGCTCTCGCGCTCGGTGGTGTTGCGGTACACGAAGGTTTTTTGAATGCCCGTGGCGTTGTCGCGGCCTCGCTCGTAGCAGCCATCGTCACAGACCTCGCCTGGTTCTGGGGTATTCGTAGCCCTTGGGGTCGACGGCTCGGCCGCTGGCGGCACCTCGCCGCGGCGGTAGAGAGATGTCGCGTTTTCGCCGAGCGTCGGCCGCGCCTCTTGGTTTTTGTCGGACGCTTTCTGTACGGCTTCCGTTCGGCCATCGCGATTGCTGTTAGCTCGACGCACATACCGTTCCGCTCGTTTGCGCTCAGCTACTTTGCCGGTCTTGCTACCTGGTTTCTCGTTGTGGGTGGCCTAGGCTATTTCGTTGGCGGTGCAATCCTGCCGGCGCTAATAGCGTTGCGTCGTTTCCATATCGGCGCAGCACTAATCGTCGTCTTTGCGCTCGGGTGGATTGTTCACGCCGTACTCACCAGAATTCGCACGACGGTGGAAGAGAAGGCGAAGATTGCGGTGGGGGGGAGAGAAGTAAAAAGGAAAAAGGTAAAAGTTAAAAGGAAAAAGTTCGGAAACAGAAAAGCCGCTAGCGCGGCTTGAGGGTCTTGCGAATTTAGGTGTCAGGCGGTAGCGCGCCACCTTTTTGGTTTTTTGAACCAGGTAGGGTGGCGCGTCTTGATCGCCGCGACAAGCTCTTTGTCGTCGCCCATCAAGATTAGGAGGATGGCGTCCATCCCGCCGTCGCTCTCCCGACGGATCATCTTCAAGAAACTGGCTCGGCTGGGTGCGGCGGGTGTGCGTTTGAGCGTGGTCATTTGGGGAGAGCCTAGCAAAAGCGGTCGGGGCGTACTACTATGCCGCCCGTCCGTGTCTTAACCACGGGATGTGGTGTAACGGTAACATTCACGATTCGGGTTCGTGAGACTCCGGGTTCAAATCCCGGCATCCCGACAAAAGGCGCGCCCCTTAGGGGGCGTTTCGCCTTTTGTCGGGATGAGCGATGCGACTGCTCGCATCGCGTCCGGGATTTGAAAGGCGGAGCGTTGCCGAGGCTCGGCGAGGCCGCGAGCCGGGGTCGCGAACACTTGGCCGTTTGGCGCTCCTGCCCCCGAAATCGTGGAGCGCCAAATCGGCTTAGTGATTCGTGACCAAATCCCTCCTTATTTTCGAATCCTCCATCGTCCACCGAGAAATCGCCCAAAAGAAAGGTTGCTTTCTCGGTCGACGATGGAGGATTCGGTCACGAGTCACTAAGCCTCGTGGAATCCGCTGGCGCGGATTCCATTCGGCTAAGTGCTCGCGACCCCGCCTCGCGCCCACTCCTCGCCGGCACGCTCTTCTCCGACCTCGCTCCGCTCGGTGCGCTGCGGCTTTCGAATCCTCCATCGTCCACAAAAACCGAGAGCGCCCTTCTGGGCGCCGGTTTTTGTGGACGATGGAGGATTCGAACCTCCGACCTCGCCAGTGTGAATGGCGCGCTCTAACCAACTGAGCTAATCGTCCGGCAGCGGACTTATACCACGCAGGTGCAAGCCTGTGGAGTATTCCACCGCCCCCCTCTCGAATCGGCGCTACAATGCCCGTGTCCCTTTACCAGCTGCTACACAAACCCCAATGGGCTACGGAATAATGGCGGAGAAAGTGTTCTGGAACTCGACGATGTCCTTCCTCGGGCTCACGACCAACGTGCTCACCGTCGTGGTGCTGCTCCTCGGCGTGGCTGCGCTCTGGAAGTACATTCACCACCACTAAACTTAGCGGCCGGTTCTGCGGCGCTCGCCCGCGCTTCGCGTCGGCTGGCGTCTTCCGTTTTTGGGGTCGCTCTGCTATCCTCCGTCCGTTCGCCTACGGGCCATTAGCTCAGCTGGTAGAGCGCTCCCATGGCATGGGAGAGGTCAGCGGTTCAAGTCCGCTATGGTCCACAAAATGAAACGCCCTTCCGCGGGGCGTTTCATTTTGTGGACCATAAGCGAGGCGACCGCTCGCCTCGCGTGCGGACTTGAAGGCCGGAGCGTTACGAGCCGTTGCGGCTCGTCGAGAGGCGGGGTCGCGGGTACTTGGCGGATTGGCAATTTCCGGATCGAGAATTG
>Ga0209542_10014265_pt1 | contig 13552 bp, 9 predicted proteins | sample RifCSPhighO2_01_FD_184028 | JGI IMG/M metagenome (GOLD analysis project Ga0209542, IMG submission 184028) | Soil microbial communities from Rifle, Colorado - Rifle CSP2_plank highO2_0.1 (SPAdes) (version 2) | ecosystem: Environmental > Terrestrial > Deep subsurface > Rock core/Sediment ... | reverse complement strand
TCCTTTCCCATCTGTTCGACCTGGCGCGCTCAAACTTTGTGCCGATTCCCTTTCGAGCGTAGTGACCCAGATTCCAGAATCTTGAAGACGTTCTCGCAGTTTAATGTCAAAACATGGTCCAGAAGACATAATATCTTCGTCTTCTGGTACTAAATGTAAGAAAGCTGGGTCTCTGTGTTGTTCGCCACGTAATTTAGGGTCATTTCCACGGTATCGAGCTGTCGCCTCTTCTGATTCAATAGTCATATTTTGGAGATTATACCAAATCTACAAGTTTGAACATCATCTACGAGCTTGCGCTTTAATCAACTGAAGTTCGGACAAATTGAGATGTATTATCATTCTTTTTTTCGAATTTAGCTAAAACCATATTTCTGATTTTTTGTTTATATTCTTTTTTAGTTAAACTTCTCGTTTTTACCTTGACCATTCTGTATGCTTCATTTAGATTCATATTGAAATAAGTAATATTTTTTGAATTAGCTTATCGAGGAAGTAGTCTATCGCTTCCGATCAGAACGCCGAATAACCACAGCGACTAGACCGAAAATCATTACTAGAAAAGATACCATTATCAGTACATTGATCTCTGCCGTACTTAGATACATATTTATTTGATTATATAGTAACTAATATAATAAAACAATGCTCCTAAAATTGAACCCATGAGTAAAAAAATAGCCGATATGTGCCCTTTTTCTACAAATTGACTAATAACAAAGCCTACAAAAATAAAATTAGCCAAATCCATCAATTTATCTGAAAGCCTATTCCGAAAATTCTTGGAAAATCTTTCCATCCAACCAATGTAACAAAGGTCATTTTATTTGTCTACAGATTATAAACTGCATTTATATTATTTTAGCCTTTTGGTACAACCTATCAAAGTCTTTGTATACTACGGAGATTGTAAATATAGATAGTTCTTAATAATTCTTGAAGTATTGAATCTTTGTGCTCTTTTGATGATCGGTGATCCATTTCTGAATTTTGCTACTCAATTTATCTTGCTTGAGTGTATCGGCCACTTGTGCGCGAGTTTCTTCGGCTGGAGTTCCGGTTGGAATTGCTGCTTTATTTTCCTCGATGAATGCATCAATTTCTTTGTCGCTGATCTTGATATCTTGCCCAACAAGCGCCTCAAGCGTTTTTTGAATTCTAATTTGCTTCTTAAGTTCGTCCATGGTCATGCCTTGTGCGGCAAGTGCGCTGTCAAGTTTTTGTCCTTGTGCGGAAAGGTTTGTTTCAATTTTTTTGATTTCAGCAGTAATTTCTGCATCCTTTATTACAATCTTTTGCTTTGCGGCTTCTTGTTGAATGATGGTTTGGGAAACAATTGAGTCAAGTGCCTTTTTTCCAGATTGGCGCTCAAGTTCCGAAATGACTGACCAGCGGGTAATAGGCTGATTGTTGACCATGGCAACTATGAAGAAACTGCGGCTGAAATATAAAAATGCACCTACTACTACAATTATTTTAATAATAATTATTTGTTTTTTCTGAATAGGAGTAAGCTCTTTTCGTGCGACAGAGGCTACTTCAACATCCTTTTTTACCGTTTTTGCTCGTGGCATACGGAAACTATACCATTCTCTTTTAGAAAGTGCAAGGAGATTATTTGGATTTATACCGCATTTTTGCAAAAAGTGTGCGTAAACACACCGGGGGTGGATAGGCACGGTTTTTAACACTTGTCTCACATTTAAGGGATGAAAGGTTAATATAAATTAGCGATGAAGATAACTTTCGTGAATCTTAAGCATTAATGGACTCGAAAGTTTAAAGTTTCCAGTAATTGCAAATGGTTTTCCAATCCCAATTTTTTCATCCATCAGTAAGGCTCCATCGCTGTCATGTATAGTAGCTATTGATTTTGTAAATATAGAGTTATATCTATCGGATCCTAGCAGATCATAAGCGCGATCTTTTAATCGTTGTGGAGTAATATCCATTAGAGAACCAGTTGCAAGTAATCCATTATCTCGATCCCAATCATAATAGTCATATATAGAAATAGATGATTCTGAAAGAATTAAATTCCACATACCTTCATTTAGCTCTGCAGAAGTTACTTGTCCTGAGAAATTAACCGTATATTTTCCTAATGACAAATTCAATTCCCTTCCTTGGTACGAATCAACCACGGTCCTTCCTGAAAATGTTAATGAGCGCGATGAAGAAAGATTGATTAAATCAGTATCATTTGTCGATATTTTTCTCCCAAGAGTCCTATCATTATCATCTAACTTAAACATTGAGCTTATTATCCCTCCGAGGTTCTGGGAAAGAATTGTATCTTTCATATCCGATGACATCTCATTATAAGGTAAGGAAGGACTAGTACTTTCAATAAAGGCTCTTTGATAATCATCTGATATGTTGATTGTTTCACCATTTCCATAGAGAAAATGGGTTACGGTTTCTGCTGCTAAATCAGAGCCAGTAAATTTTGCAAATGGGATTCCAATATTGAACTTAATAAATGCTGACGCCGTATTAGCACAGGTAGAAAAATTAATATCCCAACAAGCATTTCCGGTAGGGTCAATTTTTGAAATCGGGTTGTTCTTTACATATACAAATCTGTTTGGTCCCTCGACTGTATCAGGCTGGGTGAAGACACCGAGTGTGGGATTATAGAAACGGGCGTTGTAGTTGTAGAGATTGTCACCGGGAATTTTTCTTTGGCCGGTGTAATATCGATTGTTAAATTGATAAATTGCTGCGCCCTCGCGAAGCCTCGGGCGAAGCGGGGTTAAATTGTTAAATTGTTCTCCGTATGGGTAATATGAGAGCGATGAAGATTCTGTGCCATCCTCATTGAGTATTACTCGAGTGGATGAGAGATGATCTGAGATGATGATCTTTTTGTCTACTGTGGAGTCTGTGGTTGAGAGTACGAGCGTGGAGTTACTTGTAAGTGGCAAAGTTATTCTTGAAGTCGTTGAGGAGGCAAAAGAGATAGTAGTTGTGGAAAAGAACGCTATAGCACAAATTAATAAAATTGTCATTCTGAGTGCAACGAAGAATCTCGGTGTGGAGATTCTATCGCTTCGCTCCAGAATGACAGAGTTGTTCAGGATGACAGGCTTACCACCTCCCCTGTTATCCCCTCCTTGATGAAGGAGGGGAACAGAAGGGGTGGTTTTAATTACTAATTTCTTCTTCATATGGGCCGAAGAAATAGGTTCGTTTTATAGGCGTAGCCGTACTATTTCCATTAAATTCTTCTTGTAGCCCCAGTACTCCACTCGCATCATAGTAGAAGAAAATTTGTTTTAAAAATTGTGGATTGCTCGAGCATTTCTGTTTTTTATCCTTCTTAATCTTTATTGCGCTTAATTTGCTCACCCGATCATACGTCATGCAGTGCATGTCATCCTCCGTCATTTCTCCTCGATCGTTGTAGCTAAATAGGTACGAAACGAGCTTTTTACCAACCTCTCCCACCGCTTTTGCCCCACGCCCAGCCAGGGAGCTCAATCCGCTCGCTTTCTTCTGTACAACCCACGCATATTCATACTCTCCACCACAATAGAGTGGCAAATTCCCAATACCATCATGTGGAAGCGGAATTGGTGTTGGGGCACTCGTTGTGGTTTTACAATCAACCGCGTTCCCTGCCTCATCGGTTCCACACAGACGGTTTACAATTTCATAATTGTCTGGAATCTTAAGATATACGATCACCCGACTATCGGAGAGAACACTCGACCTGTTTGGAGCAACTTTATATGCGCTGTTGATGGCGTTTTGGTCAGATGGATTACTGGTAAGTTTATTAGTACAGCATTTGCGGTGAGCTGGAATAGTTGCCGCTCCATGATCTATGCGGCCTTCTGCATCGAAATCTTGTAAGTCATCAGCATTGAGCTCTTCCCACGTCTTTCCTGACTCTCCAAGTGAACGGTCGTTAATAATCCCCCACACACCGGCTGGGAATGATGCCGGCCTGTCGGCTGGGTTTTCAAACACTAGTTTCACTTTTGGATAGAATTTGCAAATACCCGGCGTTGGAGTTGGACTGCTCGAGGGCTGGATTGTTGGAGTATTCGAAGGTCGACTAGTTGGGATACGTGTTGGACTCGGAGTTATTGTCGGACGTGCGGTTGGTCGCAGGGTTGCACTTGGAACTCGTGTTGGAGAAATTTCACTCGTTGTAGGTATTTGTTCTTGTTGTGATGTTGGTAGAGGAATTGTTTGATCAGCAAATTCTGTCATAGATACACTCTTTGGAGCAAAAAATGGGAAACTGCTGTTGTAGGCTATTGTGACGGGGTCTTTTTCAGATTTGGAACCCATTCGGCCAAAAGGATCGTACACGTACGTACTCGTATATGCAGTAGAAGTAGCATTTGTTAATCGAGTATATGAATCATAATTATATTTGAAATCCGTTTTATTATCTGCAATTCCCACGAGTTCACCGGTGCTATTGTATTGCATCTTTTGATTGAATATCGAATCGGCTCCTTTTGAAAAGTCCAGGCTCGAAAGTCGACCTGACGTATCATACACGCTCGTACTTTTATAGGTATTAGCCCCCAAAACGAACTTTGATTCATGTGGCTTTCCAAATTTGTCAAACGCTACCCCATTCGTTAACAGTTGTCCATTCAGGTAGGTTTTTTGCACGACTCCTTCTTCATCATAGTCAGATCGAATTTGGGTATTTCCCGGATAATTGGTTTCCACAACTTGGGAAAGTTGATTATATTTATTTACCGTTTTAAACGTCTTATCTTTAATTGTTTTACTTATTTCCTTCTGCCTTCCAGAAACATCATATGAATAATCATCGTGGCCCAGGTCATAGCTTACAGAGACGAGCTTTCCAAGCGCATTGTCGCCAGAATCATACGTATACACATCATCCTTTTTCTTCTCTCCCCCACTGTATGAAACCTTCGTAAGTCTGCCTAACACATCATATGTTGATGTTGTGTTCTCCCCTGTTCTTCTGGATGAAAGAACAACATGGCCCAGTACATCGTAGTCGAATGTTGCCCTTCCGAGTGACGGATCGTTCGTGGTGAGCGTTTGACCCGATTTATCATACGTGATACTCGTTGCGGTTGTATTTCCACCAGAGACGCTTGCCCCGAGTGCTTTAATCGTCGTTTGCGTTGGTTTATCGATCATTTCTGTACCATATGTATTAGTTGTAAGTAAATCTTTCTTTCCTTCAGGATCAATAACCAAACTGAAAAGACCTCGGCCCAAGCTGTCGGAGATTCCGAGTGAAACAATATTTTTAGGACTCACCGATTTTTGCCCGTTTACCATGAACATCGTTTTTGAAGTTGTGCTTGTTTTATTATCCAGATCATAGATGGTTGCTTCAATCGGTCGATTTAAGCCATCATACGTCGTATGTGCGGTTATCTGGTGGTCGATCGTGACTAGTCGTGGCGGATTACTTTTTATGATGTTGAGATAATTTTGAGGCGAAACAGCAGGCAGGGTTACCGGATCCGCAAGTTGGGGAAGGAACGTGTCTTCTTGCTGGCCTGCCGCGTTGTAGTTTGCATCGGCAACCATTCGTTTTGCAACCCCATCAACTTTTTTGGAAAGTAGTTGTGTTTGGCGCACCTTTCCCAACCCATCATAAAATGAGTCTGTCGTTGTGTATGAACTTACAAGACCAATATTAATGACACTTTGTGAAGTGAGTGACATTGAGCGAGTGACGAGACCTCCACCGCCTTCATCAAAATAATGCATGACTTTTGACGGATACTCCATTGTTTTTGAAGGGTCGTCGCCATTGGGCGCAAATATAGCAATCGCCCGACCAAGTGCGTCATATGTCGAGCGTGCAACCGCAAATCGTTCTGGAGAAACATTTATTTGTGTTTTTGCAACTTTTGGAATTTGCAGTAAGTAATCATACTCTTCAAGCACTGTTTTATATCCCAATGCATCTATTTTAACGATCGGAAGCGATTTGTAGAACGGATCATATTGAAGTTGGGAAAGGAGTGTGATTTGGCTTGCGGGATCAGTCACATTTTTCACATTTGGTTTGGGGCCGTATGCTTTGATAACTCCTCCTCTTCGTAGATCAGACGTGTCGTTATCTCCCGTATTATCATGATCTAGTGGACTTTCAGAAAGCCTCAAATACTCATTTCCCGAGTAGCTCATGACGGGATCATTGTGATTTCCGTCATGATTTGCATCTGTGTTGACCGTCGTTCCCGTTTGCGTGAGAATTCCAAGCGTTGGTTTTTGATCATTAACGGCTGTTTTCCAGAAGTTTCCATAAAATTGATCATACCAGTAAAGTGTACGTCCGTACATACACTGAAGGTTAGTTGAGGCGCAATCTGACTTATTCGACGCATAGGTCATATACGGTAAGTTATTCAGCCAACTCGGGCTTCCTGCGATATAGAATCCATATGTATATCTATTATTCTCTGGATGTATTGGTTGTCCTTGGTTATTTACTCTTCCGTAATTTACCGCTTGTAGAAGATTTCCAAAGATATCATAGCTCAAATTTTCGGACTTAACTGTTTGTTTGGCAAGTGGTTTTTCTGTAATTTCTCCGGCATATTTGCTCGGTAAAAATGATGGGTCTTCTTTTTCTGAATTTGTAGAAGTTGTACTCTTCGTATACACAAAATATGGCTCATTTATTTCTTTACCTGTACATTGTTTACTCGCGGCATCCAAATTATCTTGTTTGATGATGGGCAAATTATTTTTATCCCAATCAAGAAGTCGGTAATTGTATGTAGATTTTGTATTTGCAGCTTCAATCTCACTTCCGTCCCCTACTTGATTATAGGTAATTTCCTCCGTTGGTCGACCTTTAACCAAATTTGGTTCAACACACGTTCGTACAGATTGCTGTTCACCATCAATCGTTTTCGTTTGCCACGTTTCGTTTGTTTGTGCAAATCTACTACGTGTATGGGAAAGTACCTTGTCTGAATTGAAATCGTATGTGCGAACATCGACCAAGCCATGACCTAAAAATTCACGTCCGGATATTTTCTTACCTCTAATATGATCTGCAAACCCAACATGTGAGTTATGATAATCATACGTCTCTCGATACGAACGTGGAGGATTTGAAGTAGTATCTGTTACCCTTTTTTCAGTTACGCGCACTCGCCGTGGCCCCGCGGCTGGATCGCCTTCTGGGTTTAACATCGCAAACTCAAAGGGATCATACGTATAATTTGTGACGCCTCCATATCCATTATTAATGGAATCAAGGTAAATCGTGGATCCCGATGGACCCGCAGGATATGCATATTGTTTGTATTTCAAAGAAACGGTCGGTGTTTTGGTTCTTCCATCATTTCCAAATTCAGTGATTCCGGTTAAGAGTGAGATTTTCCACGGGTTTTCTCCTGCACCTGTGGAGATACCAGTATTGTCAGCGCTATAGCTCAAATCGTATCGATGAACTAAGTGAAAATCGGTATCTGTTGGAATTTTTGTTTCTACAGTTATTTGTGAAAGCCTGACAGGCGCTAAAAACTGATTTCCACCTATATCTGGTCGATTATTTTGTTGATTATTGAATACTACCTGATATTTTCCGTCATTCCAGGAAATTTTTTGTAGGTAAGAATCAACGGTCGTGTAGCTCAAGCCATCCCAGTTCTTATCGAAATATTCGCCATACACTTTTTGGTAGGTATCATAGTTATAGAGAATACTTTTTCCATCAACCAACTCAATTCTCTTAAGTAACCATTTTGTGGTAAGAAGCGCAGGATTCTTCTTTTTACACTTATTATCAACATTTTTGAGCGAACCCGATTCACATAAATCAGCTATGTCGAATTCGTTGTAAATTCCTGTTCCGCCTGTTGTAATGGTGTGGTGAAGCGACTGCGCACGCTTTTCTTGACAATTATGATTTGCATCGCAGTGTGTTTTTATCGTAGATTCTGTCCGAAGCTGGGTCATTTGTGCTTTAAGTGCACCATTTTTCTCAATTTTAGATCGCAAGTCATCTTCTCCGAAAAAATATTTGGAACCATCTGAAGTAGTAATGACCCATGACGAGTCATCGGCGATATAATAATCGTATCCTTCTGGCTTATACATTCGTGGCTCCAGGTGATCAATTTTTATGAAGCCTTCAGGAACTGAAACCCATCGACGCGTATCCTTATTATATTTCAGCTGTGCGGAAAGACCATTTGGCAAGTTGAGAATGAACCGATGGTTGATTTCTCCATCAATAATATATTTTTCCTTCTCTTGGCGAGTATCTCGAATGATCGATCCTCCGGCTGAAACATTGAATCCGTAACCTGCAAGAAATGGCGTATATGATTCTTCTTGTTGATAATATCGTGCTCTAACAGGATTTCCTTCATCATTAAATTTATCTACAAATTCATCGTCATACGGCAGGCTGTCATCAACTGATCCGGAAGAATATGAAAGGCTGGCCGAGGGTGCAAACCCACCCGGCCCACCCGGCAAGGCAATTGGGTACTCAAATCCAGCACTTCCCGTATAACTTCCAACCGTTCCTAAAACTGAAGGAACAATACTTCGACCTGAATCAGCCCCACTCCCGCTCGTCTCTTGCCCACCCGATCGAGTAGAAACAGCGCTTGCGCCCGTTGATTCCCCAAGAACGCTTTTTGCGGGAAGTTGACTTTTTGAAATTTCTTGGGGATTTGCTTTGTTGTAGGCAATATCAGCCTCAATAAGTCTGTCGGGCTGAAGGGTTCGTTCGTTTGCAACAACCAAGTCTTTGGCGTATCGGGCCGCAATCTCCTTGTTTGCGAGGAGACTTTCTTTTTGTGTGACAACATTTTGACCCAAGTGTTCCAAAAGAAATGAAATTTCCAAAGAATTAATTGTTTTTCCAAATTTAGCATTTGCGATCATATAGGGAGTTCCATATCGTTTGAGCGTGTACGCATAATCAAGTCCGTTGATGACGTGATCGTTATTTTTATCTGATGTTTCAATTGTATTGATATACGAGAGAGCGGTGTATCCGGCAGGAATCTTTCCTTCTCTGGCACGGAGAAAATATCCCGTTCCTACACCAATTCCTACAATCGTGAGAATTAAGATAAGAAAATTTAGTATAAGCGAGCGACTCTGTCTTAAATCATTTGAGATCCCTGTTACTTTGGTAATTCCTGTTAATTGGGTATAGTTTTTCGCAGTTTGCATAGAATTATTTCATTGTAGAAATACAATTTAAATATATACAGCGACGGGGGAAGAAATCAAGGGGAAGAAATTATTTTTGCAAAAGTCGTGCGTATTCACCTCCGAGGTGGAGGAGATTATTGAGAATACTCTAATCGTCAGTTTTTGAAGGAGGTTCAGGAGAACGTGGAATTTGTGGAGTTTTAGGAAGAATTATTACTCCAGCCGCTGGATTATCCCTTATGTCTTTACGTACCACAATAACATCTTTATTAAGGTTGCGGTCCAAATCACCCATATCTTTTTCTGATTCGTCTTGAGTTATTTCCATACTAAATTATATCACGATCTTATCATTAATAGATCGCGTTTGTTCCACTATGCTGGCCTACGCTTAATAAGCGTATGGCTCCAACTTCTTCTAATTCACCACTTATGGTAAGTACATTTATTTTAATCCAATCCCACGCAAGACGCCAATCCCCATTAATTGAGCTCGAAGTAAAATCTAATCGTGGAATTTTATGCGATCGTAGCCCTGGGTGATGGGGATCTTGACTTAACTGATATATAGTATCGGCCAGTTCACGCATTAAGCGTTGGTCACGAAGACCTTTTGGTCCCAAACGGCTCGAGATGAGATCGATTGCCTTTTGTGGAATACTGATTGGTCTTCCTGTATCAGCATACACAACAGCTGGAGATTCTCCTTTAAAAATCTTTACGATATCATCTCGAAAATCTGCGGGAGCTTTGAGTCGAGCCATTCGTGGAGCCCCCCATGAAGCAACCAGTTCATCTGAAACATCTGCTAGTTCGTTTGAAGTTCTACCCAAAAGAGGTAACATCTGACCACTTTCATCAGCCATAAATCGTTCCATGGTTCCAGATACTACTCCTTTAAAGGCGCTTGCAGGATTCAAACTTGCCCCCGGTGGGAGCGCATCTCCCAGTGCCATTTCAGCTACAAAGGCAGTAACGGTGCCACAGGTAACCGGACCCCCCACACACAATTCAAATGCGCCCACAGCAAGAGCGGGAACTGCTGCGAGAGCAAGAGCTCCTCCCGAGAATGCAAGTGCACCGTAGGCAAGACTTTTGGGTATATCTTTGTCAACGTGGTCTGGATCATAGAAACCGGTTGCGGTGATTGGATGGATGTTGTTTTGCCTGCCGGAGATCATGGTAAGATCAAGTTTGTCATTTCCACTCTTGTCCGCGAAGGTGATAGGATTTCCAGAAACATACGCAAATCTATTTGGTCCCTCGACTGTATCTGGTTGAGTAAATACTCCAAGCGTGGGATTGTAGAAGCGGGCGTTGTAGTTGTAGAGATTGTCACCGGGAACTTTACGTTGGCCGGTGTAATATCGATTGTTAAATTGTTCTATTGCTAAATTGCTAAATTGTTCACCGTATGGGTAATATGAGAGTGACGATGATTCTGTGCCATCTTCGTTGAGAATGACTCGGGTGGAAGATAAATGATCGGAGATGATGATTTTCTTGTCTACTGTGGAGTCTGTGGTAGAAATTACGAGCGTGGAGTTTGTGGTGAGAGGAAGGGTAAGGCGGGAGGTAGTGGAGGAAGCAAGTACTGGATTTGTCCCGAAGAAGAATAATAAGGAAATTATCACACCGAGATTCTTCACTGCGTTCAGGATGACATGTTTATCCAGGATGACAAGAACAGATTTCATACTTTCAGCCTAGCAGAAGGGAGATGGTATTGCAAGAATGAAGACAAGCTATTTCTTCCTATCAGAAATGGCGATTAAAACAGCCATAAATATGGCAAATGCACCAAGCCCGATCAAAAAGAAAAATATACCTTGTTCTCCTGGATATAGGCTCATATTGAAATCATTATAAAATAGCTAATAAAATAAAACAATAGACCAGTTGTGAAACCTGTAATGAATAGTTGTGAAGAAATTTTTCCGTACTCAACAAAGTGACTAACTACGAATCCAACGAAAATAAAATTTCCCATTTCCATAAGCTTTTCTGAAAGTTGTTTCTTATATTCACTTGGAAATCGTAATTTCATTTAGACATGTTAAAATAACCTTTTAAATTTGTCCACGGAATATATACCGCATTTTGTGGTGTTTAGACCCTTTCAACAAGCCTCTTATATATCTTCTCTACTTCCCGCTTATTGATGGCATGATGTCCTGACCGATGGGAAAGCAGCGCACCAGAAAATGTTTTGGGAATGTGCATGAGTTCGTGGATGATAACCTTAATTTTTTCCGTTTCCGGAAGTTTGTCGTAGTAATGGGAAAGTACTTCGATGACGTACGTTGGCGGAATTCCTGCGGCTTCAAAAAAGATGCGTGACGTTCCCCACACCCGCGCATACGCACGAGCTTTGCTGTGACTACTGCGCATGGTGAAGATATGTGCAAGTTTGATATGAGGCAGTGGAAGCGTTTTTACTACCTCATGGACAATCTCGAGCACATCGGGAGCTTCCTCAAATTCCATCTTCTTAACCGGTTTTTTTCGTCCAAACATGATTGTCTATGATAGCATACTTTTTATCTTCTTCTCAAAATCATCTGGATAAAACCACATCTGACTATCACTTACTAGTTCATTTGTGATGTGCCCGCGCATCCAATAAAGTTGAACAGATCGCGCGAGTTTTTCGAGGATGGAAGATGGATACTTTTTGTCATCCCCGACCCCGATCGGGGATCTATTCAGATGGATTCCCGCCTTCGCGGGAATGACAACATTAGACCGCTCTTGCCCTCGAAAATTAGGAAAGTACTCATTTATCCACGAGTTTGCCTCTAAAAACCGCTCATAAATCTTCCCCCGCTCAAACACTGGCTTCATTTGTACAATTTCGTGCGCAACATAGAGGTTTTGTTTTTGTTCTGGTACAGTAAGGTCACTACCATCAAAAAACAAATTCAGACAAACCTTTCCTGATGGACTTCTCTCCCCTCTTCTTCTTCGCATACCGAGCAAGGAGGCAAGAATGAGGAGAAGGAAGCGTGTCGTCCATACCCGTCCAGGCTTACTGATAACAAAATAATCAACATCATCATTTTTCCCCGTATTTTCCATTGCAAGCGATCCAGAAAGGCCAATTAAGGATACTGTAGGGAAGTATTTTGCAAAAAATAAAAAGGGGGCTACCCTTTCTAATTTTCGCTCTGTTGCTTCAATTTTAGATACAACGACATGAAGCGTTATACCATGGGAGGGTAGTGTATAGTAGCTTATTCCAGCAATCTTTTCCGTTAAAACACGACCTTCTGTGTGTGCAGTACGCAGTATACTCTCAAGTTGTGTCTTTGAAACTGAATACGGATAACTTATATATATGTCATCGAATGTAGCCGCGTAGTGAAAAAAGGCATAGTACCGCAAAACCCGAATAAGCCCCGATAGTTCTTCATGTTGAGAAATCATACTACTCTTTCTTTAATAGCGAGCCATATAAATTTTATGAGCCGTAGCTGGCGTCCAAACCTCCACGGCTGAAGAAGAAGTCTAAATAGCCACTCAAGCCCGATCCGTTGAATAACTAATGGCGCACGAGGAATTATACCCGATAAAAAGTCAAATGCTCCCCCTACTCCAATTATGGTACATCTACCAAACTGGTTGCTATGACGGTCTATCCATAATTCCTGGAATGGAGACCCAAAAGCTACAAACACGAGATGTGGCTTTGTAGCAGTTACTATAGAAAATATGTGTGCTTCTTCACTTTTTTTGACGTTTGAGATATCTGTAATCCCCTCAAGAGCAGAAAATTCTATGCGTGGGTAGATTTCATTTTGGCACTTTGCGACTTCCTCTGCTATATTAGGCCTACCTCCGATTAGCATAACTCGCAAGCGTCTTTCTTCGGCCTCTTTAAGGAGGTCTGACATAAGGTCTACCCCTGCATATCGCTGTCCATACGTAATTCCACAGAGGTTAGCCATGAATATAACACCGAAACCATCGATTATCTTTATATAGGCTTTCTGGATAGCCTGCATGAAATCGGGATTTTCATCAGCAAGAACTAAATTCTCGGGGTTAAGGGAAACTACATGCATAAAAGATTTTTCAGAATCTATGTTTTTTACTATTTTCTCTAGGACTTCACTTTTTGTAGCTTGAGGTATCTCGATTCCAAGAAGTTTTTTATTACTATTTTTCATATCTTTATTATAAGCTTTTTCAACAATTTAACAATTTAACAATTTAACAATATTTGTTCTAATTATTTATACGAGCTTATTCTCTTTTTATATTTATATTGACAGTCTATTCTATTAATCAGCTTTCTTAAGTAATCGATTTCGACTACCAATCTTCATATTTAATATGAGCTCTCCTCACCTCACCTCCTCCGCCCCACCCTATCCCCCTATCCCCTCCTCACCTCCTCTTCCTA
>Ga0209542_10014262_pt1 | contig 13554 bp, 10 predicted proteins | sample RifCSPhighO2_01_FD_184028 | JGI IMG/M metagenome (GOLD analysis project Ga0209542, IMG submission 184028) | Soil microbial communities from Rifle, Colorado - Rifle CSP2_plank highO2_0.1 (SPAdes) (version 2) | ecosystem: Environmental > Terrestrial > Deep subsurface > Rock core/Sediment ... | reverse complement strand
TTTTTTAGGAAAAAAGTTTGCAAAAAAAAACCTAGAAGTTGGAATTTCCCGGTCAGGGCGGTTACTCTTATATGTCTACTGAAATAGAAACTTTTATATATAAGGTAGACATATAAACAAATATGACCTATACCGAAATTCAAGAGAGAAATGGAAAAAAATATTACTATAGAGTTAAATCTGTTAAAAAAAATGGTAAAGTAAATAAAATAAGAAAATATCTGGGAGTTAATTTAGATAAAAAAAGAATTGAAAAATTAGAAAAAGAAGCAGATGAAATCTTAAATGAATCTTTGAATGAATTATTGAATAAAAAGGAAAGCGGGAGATTAGCTAAAATTAAGGAAGATTATAAGAAATTATCAAGAAAAACATTTGAAAATAGATATGAAGCCTTTTTAGCACAATTCACTTATGATACAAATGCTATTGAAGGAAATACTTTAAGTTTAAAAGAAACCTCTTTTATCTTATTTGAGAAGAGAACACCTGAAGGGAAGTCCTTAAGAGAGATAAACGAGGTTTTAAATCATAAGGAAGCTTTTGATTTTATTTTAAATTATAAAGGAGATATTACTAAAAATTTTATTTGTGAAATACAAAGAATTGTTGTTAAGAATACATTGAGGAAAGATTTAGAAAATCAGATTGGAAAATATAGAGATTTACAGGTTTTTATAAGGGGGGCAAATTTTGTTCCTCTTAAAGCTGAGGATGCTAAGAAAGAAATGAGTAATTTATTAAGGTGGTATAATAGGAATAAAGAAAAGTTACATCCTTTGATATTGTCTGCTTATTTTCATGCTGCTTTTGAAAATATTCATCCTTTTGTTGATGGTAATGGTAGAACTGGGAGATTATTGATTAATTTTATTTTACATAAAAATAATTTTCCTATGGTGAATATACCTAACAAAAATAAATTAGAATATTATGATTGTTTAGATAAAACTAGAAAAGGTGATTTAAGGAAATTTGTGAAGTTTTTGTATGATTTAGTTGTTAGTTCTGAGGTTTTGGTTTAGAGTTATGGGCTCTTGCGTCATAAAGTTTTTGTTTACTTACTATTAAAATGTATACAGATAAAACGGTGTGTAATGGCCATTGCATGAAGGAAGGGAAATGGTTGAGGTTTATTAAGTTTTTGCGAAAGGTTTAAAAGTTGAGGTTTATTGTGGTTTTTAGGGGTTTATAAGAAGAAATGTTTTAATAATTTTGAAAATAGTAGAAGGGCTTACAGAAAAAGAAAAGTGAAAGAACTTGATAAAATTTGGAAAGAGATTATGTGGTAAGGGTATTACTTTAAATGTTGAAGATTTTCTTAATGAACTTATTAAAGTTTGATCATATGAAAGATGTTTATAAGGAATAACTCTTAATTCTTTTGATTGGTTATTTTTTAAACGCAATATACTCATCAATACCAAGATAATCTGCTAATTCTTTATTTAGAACAGCATAATATTTTGTTGGTTTCTCTATTACTCCCCATTTTTTCTTATATGATTCATCTCCTATCTCAAGATCATAATATTTCATTCCTCTTTTTATAGCATCTTCAATATCTCTCTTAAGCAAGAAGGTAGGAACAGATCTATTTTTGTATTTTCTATTCCACCAACATCCAAAGTAATATATACAATCTTTTTCTTGCATTGCAATATGTACCCCAATCAACTCTTCTTTTAGATATGCACTAAGGGTGTAACACTTTTCTTTCCATAGGTGTAATCTTCTATCAAAATCTTTTTTACTTTCTTTCCAAAGCTCTAGAAACCATTTTTTGCTTTTATCTAAGGCATCTTTTTCATTCAAAACTATTCTTAAATCAGGATTTTTCTTTTCAACCCTCTTTAAATCCTTTCTTAAATCATTGTCTATCTTTATTTTTTCAAAACTATCTGGAAGTTCTATTATATTTGTGTACTTATCTTTTTCTTTTGTTTTAAAACCTATTGGACAATCAGGATGAATATCAGTTAAAAAGAATGGCTTTGGTAAATTCTTTAAATCTTTTTTATCCAGCCATGCATATGGAAGAAAGGGCAAATCCCTCCAGGTCCAGTAATATTTATCTTTTTCAATTGTCTTTACAAATTCCATTTACTTTTCACCATGATTATGCCAGTTCCAATATACAATGTGCTCATGACTTCTCCAATTACCATTAATACTTTTTAAATATTCTTTTTCTTTCTTTGTAGCTACTAAATGAGCCTCTTCATCAAGTTTTAAACCAAATTTTTCTACTAAGAATTTTTCAATGAGTTCATGCACACATAGTGCTTTGAATGATTTTGTTTTTTCTTTATGGTTAATCTTTTTATCAATAAAAATTTCTTTTCTTCTTCTACTCCACTCTGCTACATGATCCTCTCTCTTTATCCTGATCTTATCAGAAATCCTATGACTGAAAAATATTAAAGAAATCTTGCCTTTAGAAAACTTTACATTTCTTACAGGAGCTCTTAATAATATCTTAACAAATTCTTTATGCAATGCCTCCTCTTTTTTGTTTCTTGTTGCTTTTTTCATACTTTACTAAGGTTATTTCTAAGTATTATAAATCTTTTGAAAAAAACCAAGAAAACGCATGTCTTAGGTTAAGTTTATATATTTTACTTGTTTATGTTGGTATATTTAGAATGAGAAAACAAAAAATTGTGAGAAATAATATGAAAAAATTAAATTCAGATAATAACAATAATTTTATCAAGAGAGGTTCAAGAAGGCCTAGGGAAAGAGATTCCAGGTTTGATAAAAGGGAATCAGGAAGATTTGGTAGAAGATATCCTGGGAAACCAAGTAGAAAGTCTGAACAACAAATTATGCATGAAGTAACTTGCAATAAATGTGGTAAAAAATGTGAGGTTCCTTTCAAGCCAACTCCAGGTAAACCTGTTTACTGCAATGAGTGTTTTAGAGAGAAAGAAGACTTCAGATCAAAAAATAGACCCAATGAATTTGCAAGAGAGTTTGACCAAATAAATAAAAAACTTGATAAAATATTAGAAGCAATAGAAGTTGATTAGCTATTAAAAAACCCAAACCACTTGAAATAAAATCCTAAATCTTTTGGTTGGTCATTTAATATTTAGAAATTATTTGTTCTTATCAACAATCAGTTGACATTTATCGCAGAACTGCTTCTTTGATTCGCTTCTTGGAGTTACATACCTAGCTTTACACAATCTACAGAAATGAACTATATTATATTCAACCATATTATCTATGCCCCCTAAAAGAATGTTCCCTTCTTTCTGGGTATCTTCTATTACTTAATCCAACAGCCTTTATTTTATTTAGGTAAAGTCTCTCTGTTTTTTCAATAGAAAAAGTTCTGTACTCATTTTGTACCCTTGAAAAATTGTCATAGTCATATTCACATAATAAATTTATTACTTTTCCGGATTTTCCTGCTCTGGCAGTTCTACCTATTCTATGAATATAATCTTTAGGATCTTTTGGAAGATCATAGTTATAAATATAAGAAACATTTTCAATATGTAATCCTCTTGCAGCAACATCAGTACATACTAAAACCCTAATCTTAGCATTATTAAACAGATTAATTGTCCTGGTTCTTTTATCTTGTGATAATCCACCATGAATAGCAATCGCATTGACTCCATTTTCACAAAGATTTTTTTTGACAAAATCAGTGTTTCTTCTTGTATTACAAAAAATTATTGCTAATCCAGAATTTTCCTGTTTTAGTAAATGTACAAGTAAAGATAACTTCATGTTTTTTTGTATATCATAATAGATTTGCTTAAGCTTGCTTGAATCAACAAATTTTATTGCTAATATTTCCTTTGGATATACCATATATTTTCTAGATATATCTTTGACATGAGGAGAAATTGTAGCAGAGAAAAGAATGGTCTGTCTTTTTGTTGGACATGCCTTAATAATCTTTTCTAAATCGTCTATGAATCCCATATCAAACATACGGTCTGCTTCATCTAAAATTAATAATTTAACTTTAGAAACATTAATTGTTCTTCTTTTAAGGTGATCCAAAAATCTTCCAGGTGTTGCTACAACAATCTCTGCTCTAGACAATTCACTGATTTGTGGATTTATTGAAACTCCTCCATAAACAGAAATAATATTCAAATGTTTATATTTCGAAAGCTGTTTTAGTGATTCTTTTACTTGTTCTGCCAATTCTCTTGTTGGAGTAATAACTATTGCTTGTAAACCTTCCTTATGTGTTACTTTATCAATTATGCCACAACCAAAGGCTAAAGTTTTACCAGAACCAGTTGCTGATTCTCCTATAACATCTTTTCCTAACATTATATAAGGTAAAGACAATTCCTGGATTTGCGTTGGTCTAGTAATTCCTAATTCTTTAATTGATGTTAATAATTGATGGCTTAAGCCAAAATTTTCAAACGTGTTCATTCTCTTTAACTCATTATATTATTAGCACTTCTCTAGAAAAAGCAAAATGTTCGATAACTAAGCAAGTGCTCTTTCATAAATAATTGTACTTTATTAAATATTAACTCTTTAGTTGGTATATAAACCTTTCGTTTAATCCTGCTGAAAAGTGTGGTATAGGAATTAATGGAAACAGAGGGAATACCTTATTATTAAATTCAATTAAACAGCAAAAAGCCACTAATTACTAACACTCTCTTGAAAAAGAATATAAAAATCTATACCAATTTAGTTTTTGTTCGGTCAGCGCGTTTTCCAAATTTTTTTTGGATTTTAGAAAAATTTTCAGAATTTCTTGAAAAAAAACCAAAAGCTTTATAAATCCTTATTTTCAAAAAAGAAAATAATGCTGTATTTAATAATTACTACTATGTTCCATATTTATTCTGACTTAAAATAAAGTATAGATAAAAGAATGTACAATGTAGTTAGAATAATCTGGGCCGGTAGCTCAGCCTGGTAGAGCACCTGTTGCAAAGGTGAAACTTTTAAATCAGAGGAAATCAGGTGGTCGCGAGACTTGAAAAAGCGCGAATTCGAATCTCGTCCGGCCCATTCTTAAGGAGAAAAGATGAAGAAAAAAATAATAATCAAAGACCATATTCTTATTCCTGAGCACACTAAACTTACAAAAAAAGAGACTGAAGATTTATTAAAAGATTATAATATTTCTCTTAGACAATTACCAGGTATTTCAAAGAAAGATCCTGCATTATCTTCTTTTGATGTTGTTGCAGGAGATGTTATTAAGATACTAAGAAAAAGTTATACTGATAATCAAACTGTTTTTTATAGGGTGGTTATAGATGAATAAAAATAAATTATTATTAAAAAAATATTTTGAGGACAATCTTCTTGTAGAGGCTGATATAAATTCTTATAATGAGTTTATCATTAAGGGAATTCAGGAAATAGTTCAGGAAACATCTGAGATAATTCCCACAATAATACCAGAGAATGTTACTGAGTTCAAAATCAGATTAGATAAGGTAAGTGTTACTAAACCTGAGATAGTTGAGGCTGATGGAAGCAGGAGAGATATTTATCCTAATGAAGCAAGATTAAGGAAGATTACATATTCTGCACCCATTTATATGGATGTTAGTGTTCATATAGATGGTGTTCAAAGAGAAACATTCAATGCATTAATAGGAAAAATACCAGTAATGTTGAAGAGTAAGTTTTGTCATTTAGATGGTTTAAAGAAAGATGGATTAATAGAGAAAGGAGAAGATCCTAATGATCCAGGTGGTTATTTTATTTTGAATGGTAATGAAAGAGTTTTAATTAATGTTGAGGATTTGGCTTCTAATAAGGTTTTGGTTGAGGAAAGTAAAACAGGTTCTAGTAAGTATGTTGCTAAATTATTTTCTGAGAAAGGATCTATTAGAATTCCACATGTGTTAGAGCAAATGAAAGATGGTATCTTGTATTTGAGTTTTACAAGTTTTAGCAGAGTTCCTGTTATTAGTCTTATAAAGGCCTTGGGTTTGGTTAAGGACAAGGAAATAATGCGTTTTGTTTCTGATGAGAAAGAATATGGTGATGTTTTTGTGAGTTTATACAACTCAATAGATTTGAAAACAGAAGAGGATGCATTGGAGTTTGTTGCTAGAAAAATTGGTATTAATCAACCTAGAGAAGTGAAATTAGAAAAAGTTCAGGAAAGATTAGATAGATATCTATTACCGCATATTGGTATTAGAAAAGAGGATAGAATATATAAGGCTTATACTCTGTGTAAATTGATTAAGAGATTATTAATGGTTTCTAAAGATGGAATAAAAATAGATGATAAGGATCATTATGCGAATAAGAGAGTGAAATTATCAGGAGATTTGTTAGTTGATTTATTTAGAATTAATTTAAGGGTTTTGATAAATGACATGCTATATAATTTCCAAAGGTTAGTAAAACGAGGTAAGTTTCAATCAACCAGGATTATTATAAGAGAAAAATTATTAACCTCAAGAATCAAGAGTGCGATGGCTACTGGAAGTTGGCCAGGCAATAGAAAAGGTATAAGTCAGAATATTGATAGAACAAATTTTTTAGCTACATTGAGTCATTTGCAAAGGGTGGTTTCTTTATTAAGTTCAACCCAAGAAAATTTTGATGCTAGGGCTTTACATGGTACTCATTGGGGAAGATTGTGTGCTATTGAAACACCTGAAGGAACACCTATTGGTTTGAGGAAAAATATGGCTTTACTATGTAAAATATCACATGAAGATTCAAATGATGAAAAAATAAAGAAAATTTTGGAGAATATAGGTTTAAAGGTGGTATGATGGTTGATGTATATTTAAATCAAAAATTCATTGGAACTGTGGAAAATGGAAAGATATTTGTTGATAATTTCAGGAATGAAAGAAGAAAAGGTAAGATTCCTGAGTTTTTAAATATCAGTTATAATGATAAATACAATGAAATATATATGGATAGTTCTAAGGGCAGAGCAAGAAGACCTTTAATAATTGTTAAAGATGGAAAGAGTTTAGTGACTAATGAGCATATAGATAAATTAAAGAATAATAAATTCACTTGGAATGATTTGGTTGATAGCGGAGTTATTGAATATTTAGATGCCCTTGAAGAAGATGATAGTTATATAGCTTTGAAAGAAGAGGATTTGAATGAGGAACATACACATTTGGAAATAGATCCTATTGTTATATTTGGTTTATGTACCTCTTTGGTTCCTTATGCAAATTGTGGTCAAAGTTCGAGATTAAACAGAGGTCAGAAAACACAAAAACAATCTTTAGGTTTATATGCAACTAATTATCTATTGAGAATGGATACTGATGTTAATTTATTACATTATCCTCAAACACCTATTGTTAGATCTATGTTGTATGATATAGCTGAACAAGATAAGCATCCAGCTGGACAGAATGTTACTATTGCTTTGATGAGTTATGAAGGTTATAATATGCAGGATGCTATTATAATCAATAAGGGAAGTGTTGATAGGGGATTTGCAAGATCAACTTACTTCAGACCTTATTCTGTTGATGAGCTAAGGTATTCTGGTGGTTTGATGGATGAAATTTCTGTTCCTGATAAAGAGGTAAAGGGTTATAAATCAGAGAGAGATTATAGATATTTAGAGGATGATGGTATTGCTTATACAGAAGCAAAAGTTGATGCTGATGATGTTATTGTCGGAAAGACCTCGCCACCAAGATTCTTAGGAGATTTAGAAGAATTTAGTTTAACTGCGAATATAAGAAGAGAAAGTTCTACTACAATAAAACAGGGTGAAAGTGGTATTGTTGATATAGTTATTATTACTGAAAATGAGGAAGGTAATAAATTAGTGCAAGTTAGATTAAGAGATGGAAGAAAACCAGAAATTGGAGATAAATTTGCTTCTAGGCATGGTCAAAAAGGAGTGGTTGGTATGATGGTGGAAGAAGCAGATATACCTTTTACAGCTTCTGGGATCAAACCAGATATTATTTTTTCTCCACATAGTATTCCAAGCAGAATGACTATCTCTCATTTAATTGAGATTATCGCTGGTAAAATTGGTGCTTTAAGTGGCAGAGTTATTGATGGAACAACTTTTGATTCTGAACCTGTATCTGATTTGAGGAAAGAATTATTAGAATTAGGTTTTAAAGAAGATGGAACAGAGACCATGTATAACGGTATTACAGGAGAGAGGTTTGAAGCAAAAATATTTGTTGGTAATATGTATTATCTGAAATTGAAGCATTTGGTTGCTAATAAGATTCATTCAAGAGCATCTGGAAGAATACAATTATTAACTAGACAACCTATTGAGGGTAGATCTAAGGGTGGTGGTTTAAGATTAGGGGAAATGGAGAAAGATTGTTTTGTGGCTCATGGCGCATCTTTATTGTTGAAAGAGAGATTTGATTCTGATAAAACAAATGTTTATGTTTGTGAATCTTGTGGTATGCTAGCTGTTAGTGATGAATATAGAAAGAGGTATTTTTGTACTAAATGTGGAGCTAATGTTGAAATTACTAAAATAGAACTTAGTTATGCTTTTAAGTTGTTACTGGATGAATTAAAATCTTTATGCATCTATCCTAAATTAATTTTGAGGAGTAAATATTAAAATGTATGTATACAAGCAGATTGATAGTATTGTTTTTGGTTTATTTAGTTCTAGGTTTATTAAAAAGATGGCTAGCGTTAAGATAGTTACTCCGGAATTGTATGATAAAGAAGGTTATCCAGTTGATGGTGGTTTGATGGATGTGAGATTAGGTGTTATAGATCCTGGTTTAAGATGTAAAACTTGTGGTGGGAAAATAAAAGAGTGTAATGGTCATTTTGGTTATATTGATTTAGCTAGACCAGTGATTCATGTTCTGTATGTTAGTAAAATACTAAATTTCTTGAGAAGCACTTGTAATGAATGTGGTGAATTGTTATGTGACGATAAAAAGAAGATTAGTCAACTTAATATTTTGAAAATATTAGATAAGGAAAATAGGGTTGAGCTTAAAAGAAAACAAACAAGAAAATTCATTGCTGCATTAAAGACAGTAAAGAAATGCCCTCATTGTAAAGCTAAACAAAATGAGATTAAATTAGAAAAGCCAACAACTTTTTATGAGGCTGATAAAAGATTATCTCCTATTGATATTAATATTAGGTTAGAGAGAATTAACGATGAGAATGTTGTTTTGCTTGGTTTAAATCCTGATTTTGCAAGACCGGAATGGATGGTTTTGACTATATTGCCTATACCACCTGTTACTATGAGACCGTCTATTACTTTAGAATCTGGTGAAAGAAGCGAGGATGATTTAACACATAAATTAGGTGATGTTGTTAGGATTAATCAAAGATTATTTGAAAATATAAATGCTGGTGCTCCAGAAATTATCATTGAGGATTTATGGGATTTATTACAGTATCATGTTACAACTTTCTTTGATAATACAGTACCTAATGTTCCTCCAGCAAGGCACAGGTCTGGAAGTACTTTAAAGACTTTAGTTGAGAGGATAAAAAGTAAAGAAGGTAGGTTTAGATATAATTTGGCTGGAAAAAGAGTTAATTTTTCTGCTAGGACAGTTATAAGTCCTGATCCTAAGATTGGGTTTGATGAGGTTGGTGTACCTGAACAAATTGCTATAAAATTAACTGTTCCTGAAAGAGTTACTGATTGGAATATTGAGTGGTTAAAGAAATTTATTGAGAATGGTCCAGATAAGTATCCTGGTGCTAATTATATTGTTAGAACTGATGGTAAAAAGAAAAAAATAACAGATGAAACAAGAGAGCAATTGTTAGATGAATTAGAAAATGGTTCTATTGTTGAAAGGCATTTAATTGATGGAGATATTTCAATATTTAATAGGCAACCAAGTTTGCATAGAATGAGCATTATGTGTCATAGAATAAGAATACTATCTGGTAAGAGTTTTAGATTAAATCCTGCTGTTTGTCATCCATATAATGCAGATTTCGATGGTGATGAAATGAACTTGCATATTCCACAAAATGAGGAAGCAAGAGCTGAAGCAGAGATATTAATGCAAGTACAAACACAAATAATAACACCTAAGAATGGTGTTAATATTATTGGGTGTGTAGAGGATTCTGTTTCTGGTACTTATTTATTAACAAAAGATATGAGTTTAGATAAAGAAAAAGCAATACAATTATTGTTCTCAATTGGTATTGAATCAATTCCAGAATTTAAGAGTAAGGTAAATGGTAAAGAAATATTTAGTGTTTTGTTACCCAAGGATTTAAATTTTATAGGGAGAAATAAGAGTAATGAGCAGGTTATTATTAAGAATGGTAAATTGGTATCTGGGGTTGTAGATGAAAATATTATTGGAGAGGAAAATGGTGCTTTAATAAAAGAATTGCATAGGGCTTATAATAAGAAATATACTTTAAGTCTTATGAGTAACATATTCAAATTAGGTATAGAGGTTTTATTATTAAGAGGATTTACAACAGGAATTAGTGATACTGATTTGCCAGAAGATGTTGTTAGTAAGATGAAACAATTAAAGGATGAGGCAAGGGTTAAGGTTAAAGAATTAGTTAGTAAATACAGGGGTGGTAAATTAGAGGCATATCCTGGTAAGACTGTTAAAGAAACTTTAGAGGTTATGATTTTAGAGGTTTTGAATGATGTCAGAAATAGGGTTGGTAATATTATTGCAGAAAATGTTAAAGATAATTTTACTATTGTTATGTTAAAATCTGGCGCAAGAGGTAATATACTAAATTTAGCACAAATGGCTGCTTGTGTTGGTCAGCAATCTTTAAGAGGACAGAGAATTGGTGATGGTTATACTGATAGAACTCTATCTATATTTAAAAAACATACTTTAGGCGTTAATGCTAGGGGATTTATTGAACATGGTTTTAAGGAAGGTTTGAATCCTGCTGAGTTTTTCTTTGGTGCTATGACAGGAAGAGATAGTTTAATGGATACTGCTCTGAGAACTCCAAAAAGTGGTTATCTGTATAGGAGATTGGCTAATGCTTTGCAAGATTTGAAGGTTGAGTATGATTATACTGTTAGAGATGCTAATAAAAAAATAATTCAATTTAAGTATGGTGAAGATGGTATTGATGTTAGTAAAAGTGAAAATGGGACTATTAATATTAAAAAAATAATTGAGAGGGTGAAACATGGTTAAAGTAATCCCAGGTAGAATAGCTGATAGAGCTAAGAAGGAACTTAAAAAGGAAAAATTGGATAAAAAAAGTACTGAGAGGTTTTATGATGAATTAGAGAAGAGATATCATGAAGCTAAGATTGATCCTGGAGAGAGTATTGGTATTATAACTGCTGAAAGTTTTGGAGAACCGAGTACCCAAATGTCGACGTCATATGATGAGAAAATAATGATTAAACAAGATAATAAGATAAAAATTATTAGGATTGGAGAATTTGTTGATGGAATAATGGAAAAACACGGTTTTATGAAATTTAGAGATTCTAATATAGTTCCTGTAAATAATTTAGAGGTTTATGTTCCAAGTCTTGATCAAGATGAAAAAATAAAATGGAAAAAAGTTGTGGAGTGTAGTAGACATGAATCACCGGAAAAATTAATTGAGATTACAACATATTCTGGAAGAAAAATAGTTTGTACTGATAATCATTCTTTTGTGACAAGGATGAATAATAAAGTGATACCAATAAATGGAAGGGATTTAAAAATAGGTAATAGGATTCCGGTTGTTAAAAATTTAAATCTTTTTGTAGAACCTATGAAGAATGTACAGATAAATCAATATGTTGATGCTCCACAAGAAAAATTAATTGTAAATGAAGAAGGTATGCTTTCAAGAATCGGAACAATTGCAAAACCAATTTTGAATAATATAGAGCTTAATGGTTTAACTGGTTGGTTTGTTGGTGCTTATCTTGCTGAGGGATTTTCAAACTTAGGCCAGGTTGGTATCTCAAATATATATGATAGTTATATAGATAATGCTAAGAAATTTGCTGATAGTATACATATAGACTATAAAGATAGATTTTATGATGGAGAGTATGGTATGGGAAGGATGTTGAGTATACATTCTAGTTTTTTAGCTAGATTTATAAAATCAACTTGCAAAAGTGGATCAAAATTAAAAGAGGTTCCTGAATTTGCATATAATTGTAGTGAAGAATTCGTTTCTGGTTTGTTAAGAGGATATTTTGATGGTGATGGTAATATTGCTGTTGATAGGAAAATGATTAGAGTTTATTCTAATTCAGAAGAGTTGATAAAAGGTATTTCTTTATTATTAAGGAGATTTAGTATATTCTCACATAAGAAAAAAGATAATAAAGGACAGCATTGGTTATTGATTCCTTATAAATATGCTCCATTGTTTTTAGAGAAAATTGGGTCTGATATTGAATATAAGAAGGAGGGTTTGGAGAAATTAGCTGAAATGGCTAAGAAATTTTGGGATGATAAATCTAATGATTATACTGATATGATTTCTGGTTTCGGAAATTTGTTTTATGATACAGCTAAGAAATTAGGTTATAGAACTAGATATATTAATAATTTTACAAAAAGACAGAAAATTGGAAGGACAACTTTGTTTAGATATATAAAAATATTTGAAGATTTAGCTGATAAATTAAAAGTTGATATTAGTGAAGAATTAAAAATTATGAAGAGAATGTTTTATTCTGATATTGTTTGGGATGAAATTAAAGAAATAAAATATGTGAAATCTGAGCATAGGTATGTTTATGATTTAAGTGTTCCTGGTTTAGAAACATTTACTACGTTTGATGGTATAGTTACGCATAATACTTTAAATGTATTTCATTTTGCTGGTGTTGCAGAGGTAAGTGTCACAGTTGGATTACCAAGGTTAATAGAGATATTTGATGCTAGGAAAGAACCAAGTACTCCTATGATGGAAGTTTATTTGAAGGCTTCGCATTCTAATGATGTTGAAAAGGTTAGGAAAATAGCAGCTTTGATTAAAGAAACCAGAGCTGAGGAATTTATTTCTGAAATATCTTTAGATATTTTGAAAATGGCTGTTTATCTGAAATTAAATAATTATAAACTTAAGGAAGTTGGCATCGATGTTAAAACATTTACCAAAACATTCTCTAAATCTTTGAAGAATATCTCTATTAGAGAATTAAAAGAAGGAGATTTGGTTTTGAGAAGTACAAAGCAAATTGAGGTTCAGGATTTATATAAATTAAAAGAAAAAATTAAGGGAATATTAGTTAGTGGTATAAAGAACATAACACAGGTGTTGCCTATTAAGAAAGGTAATGAATTTGTGATAATATGTGCTGGCACAAATTTAAGAGATATTACAAAGGTGGAAGGTGTTGATGTGACAAGAACTATGAGTAATAATTTCTTTGAAATTGCTGAGGTTTTAGGTATAGAGGCTGCTAGAACTTCTATCATTGAGGAAGCTAGGAAAGTTATTAAAGAACAAGGTTTGGATATAGATATTAGACATATAATGTTGGTTGCTGATGTTATGACTAATAATGGAAAAGTTCAGGGTATAACAAGAACTGGGATAACTGGTGAAAAGGAAAGTGTTTTAGCAAGAGCAAGTTTTGAAACTCCTGTAAATCATTTAGTAAATGCAAGTTTGATTGGTGAGGTT
>Ga0209542_10014259_pt1 | contig 13557 bp, 13 predicted proteins | sample RifCSPhighO2_01_FD_184028 | JGI IMG/M metagenome (GOLD analysis project Ga0209542, IMG submission 184028) | Soil microbial communities from Rifle, Colorado - Rifle CSP2_plank highO2_0.1 (SPAdes) (version 2) | ecosystem: Environmental > Terrestrial > Deep subsurface > Rock core/Sediment ... | reverse complement strand
AGCCACGACAAAAGCCCACCCACACCCACGCCTAGCGCAACGACAAGACTCGCCAGGAGAATCGCCCCAGGCATCTCCGGGATGCGGACGGGAGCGGCGATTGCCACCGCCACCAAGAGTACGACGACGACGGTGAGCAGGTAGCCAAAGGCCACCATACTCACTTTGAAGGATCGATTCAGTCTGGCCCACACCTCCGGTGCTCCAAGACACAGGAGCAAAACGGTGACGACCACGGTCCAAATCTCACTCTTGAGATGCGCTCGCCACTGCATCAGCCGCCAGTGCCTTCGCCTGTATTTCTCGAGCCTGCGCTCAAGCTTGACAGCGTCGGCGATCCAGCGCTCGGCAACTTTCGGTTGCCCGTCGGGAAGACGTTCACGTTCTGCCTTCCGTAGGCAGAGGTCAATCTGCCTTTGCAACGCGTCGCCCGTTCTTTGCCACCGTCTGTAGCGATCTTTCAACCAATACCACGGGCGAGCCATCCCCTCAACCCGCTCTCCCATCGAAGATAGGAAAAGCAGATAGGAGATGGCAAGCTGACGAACCAAGCCGTCGACGAAAAGCAGCACGCCGAGTCCGAGTCGCTTATTCATCTCCACCTCCCTGGCCGCGCCTGGCTCTCTGCCATGAGCGCGGGAAACGACAGCCACAAAAAAAAGGCGTCGAAACAAATCACCACGGCCCACCTCACCAGAGGGGGCCAAACGACGAACAATTCAGGGTTCATTGACCCTCCCTTCATTCACTATCATGACATGACATAAACTATGTGTCAATTTTTGATTTTGATTTTTTGGTTAAAAATGTTATATTTTTCCCAAGGCTCTATCGTCTAATAGTTAGGACGGAAGCTTCTCAAGCTTCAAATCTGGGTGCGATTCCCAGTAGAGTCACATGGCTTTGGCTTTAAATTCTTTCATCGAAAAAGTAACATCAAAAAATTTATTAGTTTTAATTTTTCTTTTTTGCGTTACTTTTTTTGCTTATGGAAACATTTTAATCGGAGATTTTGTTTTCGACGACAATACTTTTATCGAACACAACACCCATATCCGATCGCTCTCGAATATGGAGACTATCTATTCGAGTAGCACCACGGCAGGCTCGGGGCTTGTGGGGGACAATTTTTACCGCCCAAATCAGCAGTTTATCTACGCCATTATCTACGCCATGTTCGGCTTATCTCCTTCTATTTTTCATTTAGTTGTTGTCCTGTTTCATATCTTAAACAGCTTTTTAATTTTTATTTTATTTACTAAATTAGGAATTTCTAAGCGGACTTCCCTGTTTGGATCACTTTTATTCTTACTTCACCCTATTTTGACCGAAGCCGTGAGCTATATATCGGGGCTTTCGGAACCATTGGTCACTTCTACGATACTTTTGACTCTTTTAGTTTTTCTGGAGTCTCTCAAAAATATACCCCTTAAAAAATATCTCTGGTTACTTCTTCTCGGCGTTCTCGTCTTTTCTATCGGTCTTTTCTCAAAAGAAAATCAAATAGTGACTCTGGGATTAATTTTTATTGTTTTTATTTTTCAATACAAAAAAGGGCAGATTTTAAACTTATTCAGACCAATAGTATTTATCGGCATCTTGTCAATTATTTCTGCTCTATATGTTTATTTCAGGCTTACCATGCTCAACTTCACAGGTGTTCTAGGACTTACGTCCGAGGTAAATTCATACACTCAAAATTTATCAGTGCGTTTGCTTACCTTTATCCATATTCTGCCCGAGTATTTCAAAATGATAATTTTCCCCTGGCATTTATACTATGAAAAACCCTATGCGGCGTATGATTCTGCGCTCGGATTTCAATCTATTATAAGTATTATCTTTTTACTGGCAGGATTTGCTTCGGTAATTATTTCTGTATTTAAAAGAAACGCAAAAGCTTTGCTTGATATTTCCTTTGGATTTATGTGGTTTCTAATCGCCCTTCTTCCCGTCTCTGGGATTATTCCTGTAAACTCAATGTACCTCGAACATTGGCTCTATGTGCCAATAATCGGGGTTATTTTTTGTCTGTGCGCTCTATGGGAAAACTTGGGAGCTAAGCTCCCCTTTGGGAGCTTAGCTCCCAAGTTTTCTGTGTGCCTTTTTATAATAATTCTAATTTTGTTTTCTGTTCGCATCATGATACGCAACACAGAGTGGGGTGATCCGGTAAAATTTTACGAAAATGAACTTAGATATACGGATTCTTCGGCCAGAATTTACAATGATCTGGCGATGGAAAAAGCCGATCTCGGGGATTGCGAGGCGGCCATTCCTCTTTACGAAAAAGCAATATCATTAAACGACAGCTACCCGCAAACTCATCACAACCTCGCTCGATGTTTCGTGACGCTCGGAAAAATTGACGAAGCCCTCGTCGAGTACAAAAAGGCTCTCCAAATTCAACCGAATTTTATATACACCCTTCGTGATCTTTACGATTTAGGATTCACTGTTTCGAACAATTAACTCTTCTTCTTCCACTCTTCGTCCTGACGTACTAATAACTTATTTTTATTGGCTTGGTCTAGAAGCAGAGCTTCAGTCACCCTCTCCATGCGCATGCCTTGCGAGCCTTTGACTAGGATGAGGTCGCCTCGCTGTACGAAAGTTTTTATAAACTCGGCTGCGTCATGAGAGTCTAAAAATTCTAAAACATTTTCCCTTTTCATGCCCTCTTCCAATGCGCCGTCTTTGATAGCCTGCGCCCTTGCTCCTACTACTATAATTATCTCCGCGTTTTCTTTCGCGATTTTACCAATATTTGTATGAGCATCCACGGTATGTTTACCCAGCTCGAGCATATCGCCCAAAATTGCAATTTTTCTACCATCATTCTTTACTCCGCCCAAAGTTCGAAGCGCCGACTCACAGGCAAAAGGAGAAGAATTGTATGTATCGTCAATAATAAGAGAATCATTAATTCCCGACAAGAGCCGCATGCGTCCAGGCGGAACGTCATAATTTTTTAGCGCGTTGATAGCTTGAAGCATATTAAATTTCAAAGCTGAAACCAAAGCAAGAGTGGCCATCGACGCATAGACATGGTTCCTGCCGAATACTCCTTCGATAACCACCGGCAAACTATTTCCCCCGACATCAACTCTAAAAATCACTCCTTCCGGAGTACCTTGCGCATCGTATGAAATATTTTCATCAGAACCTAAAATATCAGCGCCCTCTTGGAATCCATAAGTCAATGTTATGTTTTTTGTTTTTTCTTTCATCAAAAATACAGCCTCATCATCAGCATTTAAAATCAGTAATCCATCTTTCTTTAAAGTTTTTATCAAACCGCTTTTTTCTTCTATTAAATGTTTTCGGGAATTAAAAAATTCGATGTGCGCCGGAGTCTCGCCTATGGCTGTGACGATGACTGCGTCGGATTTGAGCCATGAAGCAGTCGCTTTCATGTCCCCCGGTTTGCCGACACCCACCTCGAGTACCAGCCATTTAGGATAATTGTGGGGGGCAAGAATCAGCCACAAACCTTTCCAAATATTTTTAAGCCACAAAATGGGATTATTCCAAGCATTTGGAACGCCTAGCACAGTTAGTGGCAAGCCGATTTGGCTGTTATAACTTTTTTGACTTTTGCGAACATGCGCTATTTGAGAGAGCACAGCATAAACTGCGTCCTTGGTGGAAGTCTTGCCGACCGAGCCGGTAATGGCAATAATTTTCGGTTTATATTTCGCCAGCACCAAGCGCGACTCGATTTGCAGAATGTAAATTAGAATATTTTTTAAAATGTTTTTCATCGATAGAGCTTAAAGCTCTCCAGATAGAGCTTTAAGCTCTATCGATCTGGCGCTACTTCGTAATAATTTAATAAAAATTTTGTAATGTCCAAAAATGGGTCAGCCCAAGTCTCCGCGGCGTATTGCACTCCCTTCGGATCGAGGGCATAGAGAAAGACTATAAACTTCGGATCATACGCCGGAAAATATCCGACAAAAGAATGCGTATGCTTATCTTCATAATATCCCCCATCCGTAGGGTTCGCAACTTGAGCTGTCCCTGTTTTGATCGCTACACTGAAACGCTCCAGCTTGGCGAGTCCTCCTTTGAGAGACTTGTCCATCACATTTACCAGCATGCGGGTAATCTCCTCTCCAGTCTTCTTTGTGATTTTAGTGGGAATCGTAGGATAAGTAAAAGTCTTCCAAGTACCGTCATCATACTTAATTTTTTCCACGACATGCGGCACGACCAAATTCCCCCCGTTCCCGAGCGAGGCGAGCGCTCGAACCATTTCGATGGGTGTCAGAGCTATGCCCTGGCCGAAAGAAGCGTTGGCGTACTCGATCTCGCGCGGGCTGTTTAGATTTGATACTAGCCCGCTAGTTTCATTTGGCAAATCAATTCCGGTTTTGTCTTTGATACCGTAGGCGAGCAGATAATCGCGCATTTTTTCTTTACCCAATTTTTGTTCTATGAACACCATTCCGGTATTAAGGGATTGGTTCAAAACTTCCTGCATATTGACGACTCCACGGGCCTTCTTGTCGAAATTAAAAATTTCTTTCTTTTCAACTATTATTGATCCTTTATCATTATATGTTGTGAGAGCTGTGACAGCCCCGGCATCCAGAGCCGCAGCCATAACCAAGGGCTTGACTACCGACCCGAACTCGAGCACATTTTCGACGAGTGGATTTGAAAATGTGGAAGTTTTTTTAATTTGCGAAAAATTGTTTGGGTCAAAGTCCGGCTTTACCCCCATGGCGTAGATAGATCCGTCAGCCGGATTCATTATTATGGCTCCTATAGAATCAGCCTGATATCTCTCTTTCACCTCTACGAGCTTTCTCTCCATGAAATTCTGGACTTCCGGCTCAATAGTAGTCACCACATCCCCCTCCCGCACACTGCTATCGAATAAAGTTTTATTTAAATTGGAAAATACCTCGGCAAAGAAATTTATATAAGGGTCGCTCTCATTGCGGGAAAGCTCTTCGTCATACTGCCGCTCCAAGCCATATCGCCCGCCCAATTCATTATCCCTATAAGCTACCAAACCGAGCGCGTGCGAGGCAAGGGAACCTCCGGGGTAAAAACGCCACTTCTCTTTAAAAATATTTATGCCCGAAATCTTCAGAGCCGAAACGGCATCCGCTTGTTCTTTAGAGAGATGAGTGGCAACTTCTTCATAAGGGTCACTAGTTTTGCCGGCTCTCAACATAAAATCATCATGGTCTAGAACTACGATTGCCGAGAGGCTTTGGTAAATGTCTTCTATGTTTAAAGCGTTTCCGGATCCGGTAACTGTCTTCGGGTCAATGGCAAGCTTGAATCCGGTGGTCTGGGTAGCGGCAGAAACAAGCTGCCCATCTTGGCGTTTAAAAAAAACAGTTCCTCTCTCGTAAATATCTCCTCTCTGAGTGGCATATTGCCGGTTCGCGATTTCCCCATAAGCGCCACCATGCACAATCTGGACCAAAAAAACCTTTGAAACCAAGACAAGAGAAAAAAGTGTCACGCAAACAATAATTACTTTGAATCTGCCCAGAAAATTAAGGGAACTAGATTTCATTTTTAGCTAGTTCAGCGGAAGGAGAGATGGAAGTAGAACCAGAAAGAGAGCCCAACGGTTTGCGAGTCGTAAAATTTGCTTTTGTTTCCTTAAAACCGAGCGCGTGAGAAAAATCAAGGTCAATGGTGTTGGCTGCGGATAAATAGCGCAGTTCCAAGTCCGCGACTTCCTTGCTAAGGATGCGCGCATCGGATTCCAGAGTCCGACGCTGTACTATGTCGGAAACCATATTTCCTAAAATAAAGACATACCAGAGAGCTAAAGCCCCGAAAGACCAAAAGACAATATTCAAAACAAGCTTTTCAATATTATTGTTTAGGATACTCTGCCCGTGCATCTTGAATTTTAAACTCATCGCTTGCATATTATTCTCAATTTGGCGCTTCTAGCTCGAGGATTATTTTTAATTTCTTCACTGCTTGCTAAAATCACTTTTTTATTAATTATTTTTGCTTGTCCTTCTTTTTCTTTGTTTTTATAAAATTTTTTGACTATCCTGTCTTCTAAGCTATGAAAACTTATTACTGCCATCCGCCCGCCCTGCTTTAAAACTTGAAATCCTTTCTGGAGCCCCTCCTGCAATGCCCCTAATTCATCATTGACCGCTATCCGTATCGCCTGAAAAGTCTTGGTGGCGAAGTGTAATCTTCCTCTCCGATACCCTGCAGGTACTGCGTCACTGATTATTTTCACTAAATCAAAACTCGTCTTTATTTCTTTTTTTTCTCTCGCTTCCACTATTGCCTTGGCTATTTTTCTACTGTATCTTTCTTCCCCATAGCCGTAAATGATATCAGCCAAACTTTTCTCACCCCATGTGTTCACCACATCAAATGCGGTGAGGTCTTCCGGCTCCTGATCCGCCTTCATGGTCATGAGCAAAGGCTCATCTTTCATAAAAGAAAATCCTCGTCCGGAATTCTCTAACTGATCAGAACTCAAACCTAGGTCAAAAATAATTGCATCAATCTTTTTGAAAAAGGATTCTTCAATGTTTTTTGAGTGTGACAAACTTGGAGGAACCGAAAAAAATATTGAAGAATCCTTTTTCAAAATCTTGTCCAAATTTCTGAAGTTCTCGTTATGAAAAGAAATCCCCGGCTCCAATGGACATACGCTCGCATCTTGATCCAGAGCGATAATTTTCGCGTCGGGAAATCTTTTTAAAATCTCTCTGCTGTGTCCTCCGCCTCCGAAAGTGGCATCTATGACAACCGAATCAGGATGTAAGTTGAGACCATCTATAACTTCATTTAAAAGAACTGTCCGGTGTATGCTTTGCATCAAATTGACTTCCGTGCTAATTTTTCCGCTAACTGCTCGGCCTCTTTCGCCACTTTTTCTTTCTGCTCGGACCATGCTTTCTCATTCCACACTTCCACTCTGTCTTTGACTCCGATGATGGCCGCTTTGTCCCGCAGCCGTATCCCCTCCTGCAGAAATTCCGGTATCAACATTCTGCCAATCGAATCCACTTCCACTTCCGCCGCCCGCCCGAACATGTATCTGTTGAAACTTCTCTGGTCGGCTTTTAAAAAAGATAAATCATTTTCCGAATCCGAAAGTTTCTTGCTCACCTTCTCCCATTCTTTCATTGTAAAAATAAACAAACATTGTCCGAGCCCGGGAGTAATAATAATTTTCTTACCAAGCTCTTTGCGAAACTTGAACGGCAGTGAAACTCTATTCTTTGCGTCTATGGTATGTATGTATTCGCCGATCAACATGAAATTATCAAAATTTACTTATTAACATTTTTCCCACAATTTCCCACTTGATATACATTATATTCCACAAGTAAAAACAATGCCAAGAGGCACCTGTGGATAACTAAATTTCTTAAACTATCACCATAAACTGGACAGAAAGCTTTTTATATGTTAAAAAATCTACCGAACACCCACCGTTCATCGCCGTAAAAAAACTTCTGGGGAGTTGACCCCACCACACCAGACAGGATCACGCCATGAACTCCATCAGGAAAAATACCCTCGCGCTCATCCTCGTCGTCCTCGGCCTGACCACAGCTCTCGTCTGCTGGGCGTCGGGAATCCTCGGCGCGCAGGGAAGCGTCGAAACACCAGTGCGCGACCAACAGCTGGTGCTCGCGAAGATCCCTGTGGGTGAAAGCCTGCAGATCGACGCTCGGCGGTGCGGAGATTATTTTTTCCTCATTGACCTCCGCATGCTGAAAACCCCCACCGTGCGTACGGGGTTCCGCCCCGAGATCATGAAGGAGGTGAGCAAAAACATCACCTTCTTGTACGCCAAATTTCAGACGGTTCGGGACGAATCGAAAAAAGTTCCGACCGTTGAGCTCGTCTTCCACGGAGGCGTAATTCAGGGAGGGATGGTGCGGAAGGGAGACACTCTCTGGCTTCACACCCGTACCGATGACGTGAAGAACATCATCGTGCGGATCAACAGCAGAGACCTCGCGAAGTCCCTACCGTGCATCCCGCCGGCGCCGTAGGGCATCATGCGGCCAATCATATCCGGGCTGCAACGAACAGGACCGCAAGTCGTTCGTTGCGGCCCTTTCGTTTTTTTAGTACATTCCGCCTAGGTCGGACCTAGGCGGAATTATTATTCTTCCTCTCTAAATTTTAGCCATTCCATTATTTCAGAATCAAAATCTTTTATATTTTCAAAATAGTCCAGAAACTTTTCTCTATTTAAAATTTTATTCTCCGAACGAATAATTCCTTTGTAATCTAAATAGCTTGACCATTTGTAATTTTCTAAAAATTTTATGGATTTTTTAATATCTTTAATTCCATCTTCACGCCATTTGTTATCGATCAATTTTATGGGGTTGAGATGAATATATGAAAAATTATATTTTGCTTGGGGATCAGTTTCCATGTGCACTGATTTGAATTTTCCTTCAAATAATCCACCTGTACGTCCGTATTTTGTATTAAAGTAACTTGCATATGAAGTCAAAAGTTTACGCATAAATTCCGTAATCGCATTTTTCCCCTCGCCTAGGTCCGACCTAGGCGGAATAGAAAGATAAAGATGGAAATGATTTCCCATTAAAACCCAAGCTCCTATGAAAACAATTATTTTATTTCTTTTATAATCAAATGGGTTAATATCGGCTCTAACTATGTCATCTCTATAATTTATCGAACCTATTGAATTAGATAAATAAAGCAAATGGGTAAAACGAGCTCTATCAAAATCGTCTAAAAATATTTTCTGTTTGCTATTTCCTCTACTATAGATGTGATAAAACTCACCTTCCACGAAGGGAACTTTTCTATATGACATCAAGCAATTATAATGCCTAGGTCCGACCTAGGCAAGTTTTCCTTACGACCTTGTTTATTTTTTAATATATGTTATAATTAAGACTATGCTGAAAAAGTTCCTTCTCGAGCAAGTCCCCGGCCACGTGCGAGCTTACACGTGGGCGCTCGCTCTAGTGGCAGGCGCTATGTTCTACAACGTAACCGAGAACTGGAAGACCGCTCTGGCAGGAGCAGTCCTCACAGTCCTCGGCGAATTTCTTGGAAACCAGGCGACACACCTGGACCAAGAAAACCACCAAGGTATGCGCGCGAGCTGGCTCGAACGCCAGCTCACAGAGCATACTCTGGAATTCCAGATCCTCGGAATTGGAGCTTTTGCTCTGGGGATCTAGATCGGCATGATCAAGTAGGGTGCGTCTGCCCCGCCGCGATTACGACCCGCGGCGGGGCGACCAGAAAAATCAATCAATAAAGCGCCTCGATTGCTTCGCAACTCGAGGCCATCTTTAATTATGGGAGTAGTTTTAATACAAGTATTTTGCAAAAGACTAGAATAAGGAATTCTACTAAAAATTATTCAGTAACTTCTTTAAATCTTTTTATTAGAAAATCTCTCGGCAGGACGGAGAGAAACCAGCCGGCTTTGGGGCCGGATTCTTTGCCTAAAATAGAAAGATAGATGGCGCTAAAAAATTCTTTCGGTTCTATATTGAGAGTGGTTTTTATTTCATGAAGCTGATTGTGAAGTTTCTGGCCATCTAAACTCTCTTCTCTTTCCATAAATTCCAACACCTGTGCCAGAGCATTTTTCTGAAGCGCTGAAAAATTCTTAGCTCCCTCCGGTAAATCTTTTTGAATTTCAAATTTGTAATCTTCTGGCGCATAAGTAGAGAGCCATTTCTCGGCGTATTTTTCCCTGACTTCCAGCTCGGCTATATCTACCTCGCCCAAAACTCTCCCCTCTTCCTTTTCGATTTGGGCTCTAATGTCAACGTGAGGCATCTGCACTAGATAAGCAATTTCTGAAAAACGAGGCAAAATTCTTTCCGTAATTTTTTCTCGTTCATTTGGTAAATGTATAAAAGTAAAAAGCCGAGTGAAGTCATCCTTTACACCCGAAAAATACGATTGCGCAAATTTATCATAAGTATCAAAAAGAATTGGAATGGTATCCCCGTCCGGAATAAATTCAATAGTTCGCTTTGGGTCTTTCTGAATCAGAAGCAGGCGCAAAATATGCGGCGGCAATAGATCTGCCACTTCGCGCGAAGATGAGCCGGCGCCTTTCGATGAAGACATTTTCTTGCCACCAACGTTGAAAAATTCGTATGGAATATTAAGCGGTGGCTCGCGCTTGAACACTTCGCGCGAAATATTATCGGCAATATCTCTAGCGCCGCCCTTCGTCGAATGATCTTTCCCTCCGCCCTCGATATCGACCTCAAGCACTGAAAACTTCGCCGCCCATTCCACTTTCCAGGGAAGCTTGGCATTACCGTCAAAAGGAGAAACTTTTCCTCTGTGCCCGCAGCCAGTCGCCCATTTCACAAAATCTCCGCATTCGTATTCTACTTCTTTGCCATCAAAAGAGCTGGCGCGAGTAGTCCCCACCTTTCCGCACTTCTCGCAGATGACAGAGAGCGGCAGCCATGAATCCTCTTTTTGGGAACCGGAAACTTTTTTATAAATTTCCCTAATTTTGTCGGCATTCAGAAGTGCTATTTTAATAACCGAATTGTATTTCCCGGAACGGTATAAATCGCTCGAACGGTAGTACTCGGGAGTGAAACCCGCTTCAGAGATAACACCGGTAAACTCAGCTCCGAAATACTCCGCGTAATTTTTTGCTTTGCCGTCCGGTGAAGGCACATCGCACAGAGGCCGGCCCATATAGGGAAGAAATTTTTCTTGATCTAAATATACCGGCAGCCCGTCCATCGGATCGAAGTCGTTCAGCTCGAAAAAATATTTGCACGCAATACCTTGTTCCTTCAAAAATTCTTCGATAATTCCGTGAATAGCCACCCCGCGCAGCGAGCCCACGTGCACTCTGCCGGAGAGTGTTTTCTCGTCGCGAATAATAAGTGGAGTACCAGCTTTTATTTTTTCTTTATAAAGCGTTTGTGCTCTCAGAGCTATTGTATCTGCCCAATACATAAATACAATGATAACATAAAGAATAACATATTATTGTGAGAAATTTTTAAGATGCCAACCTAACTCACACTGATGATTCTGTAATTCACCACTCCGCTTGGAGTTTTGAAAGAAATATTGTCACTTTTTTTCCTTCCGAAGAGCGCCTTGCCGAAGGGAGATTTGTTGGAAATTTTCCCTTTGGCCATGTCGGCCTCCTCAGACCCTACTATAACATAATTCTTCTTCTCGGAAGAGCCTTCTTTCTGCACAGTGACCTTCGAGCCGACTTCTATTACATCACCCCCGCCTCCCACTACCGTCTCGGAAGACCGCAAGATCTCTTCTATTTTGGCGATGCGCTCCTCGAGCTTGCCTTGGTCTTCGCGAGTCTGGTGATACTCCGCGTTCTCTGAAAGATCGCCGAGAGACTTGGCATATTGCAAAGCGTCTAAAATTTCTTTCCTTTTTGGCCCCCTCAAGTCTACTAATTCCACTTCGAGTTCTTTTCTTTTTTCTTTAGTTATGTAGTCGGCTGCCTGTATCATCATAATCTTATTGGAAATTTATTTCTAATTGTTAATTATTGCCTTTTTTGACCAAAAAGTCAATTTACATTTAATTTAACTGGTTAAAATATTCTTTCCGTCTATTAAAATTTCTTTCGGCAAAGGACGACTGTTGTAACGCGAAGCCATGACGTATCCATATGCGCCAGTATTTAAAATTGCAAAAATATCCCCTACTTTTGGGTTTACAACTCTCCTATCCCTACCGAATACATCTCCAGTCTCACACACATTTCCAACGATATCAGCTTTTACCATAGATCCTTTGACTCTACTTGCATTCACGATCTTATGATAAGACCCATACATCGCAGGACGAATCAAATGATTGAACCCTGTATTTAGACCGATAAAAGTGCGTTCAGGATTAACTTTTACTTCAGTGACAGTAGCCAGTAGTATTCCCGCCTCGGCGACCAGGAAACGACCAGGCTCTATTATCATAGTAAGTCCGCTGCCATACTTTTGACAAAAGCGGTTCATTTTTTTGGTCATTTCTGTTCCAAGAATTTTTAAATTCAAATTCTTTTCTTTTGGTAAATACGATACGCCAAAACCTCCTCCAAAGTCTAGTGATTCCAAGTCTCCGAAATGAAGCGCGGTCTCTAGCAATTTGTCGAAGGCTTTTATCAAAATATCACTATCGAGAACGTTCGAGCCGATGTGCTGATGCAAACTTACAATTTTTAATTTATATTTCTGCGCCATTTTTTTTGCCTGCGGCAAATGCGCAAGCGGAATACCAAATTTGCTCATAGCTCCGCCGGTAATGACATGGTCGTGATGCCCGGCGCCTATCCCCTGATTTATTCGCACTCCTATTTTACTACCAGGATTCAACTTTCCATAAAGTTCTATCTGAAACAATGAATCTAGATTTACCCTGACTTTGCTCTTGATTACAAAGATCAGTTCTTCTCTGCTAACAGATGTAGAAGTGTAGAGAATATCCGCCGGTTTAAAACCGGCTTTAAGCGCGGACATTATTTCTCCCGAGCTCACTGTCTCGATCTTGGCGCCCAGTTTACGCATTAATTTTAAAATAGAAATATTAGTATTTGCTTTACAAGCATAATGTATTCTCAATTTTGGATAGGAAATATTTTTTTTCAATGCCAAATATTGATGCTTGATAGTATCAGCTTTGTAGACATATAAGGGTGTGCCGAATTTCTTTGCCATTTCTTCTGCTTGTTTTCTTGAGGGAATAGACATAAAAGCAGTATACATTAAGGGCTTGATTTATACAAAATATGGTTTATAGTTCGAGATGAAAGGAGCACGCCATGCCGAAATGGATGTATATCCTTCCCGCGCCTGTGTGGGAAGAATCGTCTACCGAAAGAACCCAAAGAACAAGACGTCTTGGGGAACGCGGGTGGAGAGAAGGTGTCGTTCGAAGAGAGGCCGAACAACGGTTTGGACCGGGAGGCGAGCTATGGATGCTCGTCGAGCCGGGAGCGGCGCCCCGTCAGTGAGACCGTCACTGTCCGTCACCCCGACGAGATGGTGGATAAGTAGAAATCGCCGCCCTACCACATCACACACCCGCCCGGGTGGAAGGAGATCCGTCCTTCACGTCCGGACGGGTTTTCTTTTTGTAATTTTATAATTGTCTAAAAAGACTTCGGTAGAACTATCGCTAAATTCGCCTATCTCGAACATATGTAAAAGATAGGCGAAAACTCAATAATAATTCTTTGACAGATATGCACGACCGGAGTCGCCGAAGATCATTACCGCTACGTCGCTTTTTTTGAGCTTGGGTAAATAACTCTGGACTGCATAAGCCACTGCGCCAGCGCTAGTACCTATAAGTAGACCGTATTTGGAAGCCATGGTTTTTAACATCTCTAAACCATGCTTATCAGAAACTCCTAAAAAATCATCAATCACAGATTCATCCAGGCACGGCGCCACGAAGTCAATCCCGATGCCTTCCATTTTGTAAGATTTTGGCTTCCCTCCTGTGGCATGAAAAGATGTATCCACATCCACGGCAATAACTTTAATTTTTGGATTTTTTTCTTTCAGATATTTTCCCGCCCCACTGACC
>Ga0209542_10014258_pt1 | contig 13558 bp, 16 predicted proteins | sample RifCSPhighO2_01_FD_184028 | JGI IMG/M metagenome (GOLD analysis project Ga0209542, IMG submission 184028) | Soil microbial communities from Rifle, Colorado - Rifle CSP2_plank highO2_0.1 (SPAdes) (version 2) | ecosystem: Environmental > Terrestrial > Deep subsurface > Rock core/Sediment ... | reverse complement strand
CTTAATACTTTATACTTGATACTAACTGCGTCGTTGGGATGCAACCCGACCGTCGCCCAGATTCCCTCGTAACTTTGAGCAAGCTCAATGCCGCTGCGGGATGTTTCCAAGTCTGTCCCCACACAAACCATAAACACTCCCTCATCGAGAGCACGATTTATCATTTCCTCTCTATCTTTATCGTATTGGGGAAACTGGGGATGGCAATGAGAGTCAAAAATCATGAACATAATGCAAATCTACAAATTTATGCGAATGCCACAAATTAAATACGCGGGAAAAGAGGTGGACCAACTTTGACAACAAAATGGTGATTTTTGGGAATAACTCTTGAACGCGGAGCGCCGAAAACATTAAATATCTTGTCAGATGTTTCCGGCAAGAACGGCTGAAGCAGTCCGGCTATGAAATGGATCAAATAAACCAAATTGGTCATGGTTTCCAAAAAATTTTCAGGGTTTTCTTTTGCTTCAATCCACGGTTTCCTTTCATCCACGTATCTGTTGGCCTCGGCGACTAATTTCCAAACTTCACCTAAAGCATCGTGTAGCCGAAACTCGCTTATTGCTTTTTCGTAGTTGTCGTAAGTCGTTGGTTGTAAGTTGTGGGTTGTAGTTTTATATATCAATTCTCCGTCCATTTTATCATTGATGAGAGTTATCACTCTTTGGACGAGATTTCCCAATCCATTTGCAAGGTCTCCATTATATCTTTCCTCCAGTTTTTTATATGAGAAGTCGCCGTCGTCTTGAGAAGGAAACTCCCGAAGAAAAAAATATCTAACCGGATCAACTCCATACTTATCTACTACAGTACGAGGAGCAATTACATTTCCAACCGTTTTTGATATTTTTTGGCCATCAACATTAACAAATCCGTGAATAAAAATTTCTTTCGGAAGCTCAAGGCCAGCTGACAAAAGCATCCCGGGGAAAATTGCGGCGTGAAACCTTAAGTTGTCCTTTCCCACAATCTGCACGCCTGCCGGCCACCATTTACTTAAAAGCTCTTTAGATTGCTCATCTTCTTGGCCATAACCTATGGATGAAAGATAGCTAGTTAACGCCTCCAGCCAAACATACATTACCTGGGTTGAGTCATCGGGCACCGGCACTCCCCAAGGAACATCTTTTCGAGGCCTTGAAATACTTATATCCTCAAGACCGCCGCGAATAAAAGAGAGTATCTCGTTTTTACGAGATACTGGCGTAACCTTCATTTTGTCAGAAACGATTGCCTCTTCAATTTGTTTTGAGTATTTTGAAAGGCGGAAAAACCAATTTTCTTCATTGACCACTTCGGGTTCTTTTTGATGGTCCTGGCATTTACCATTTACCAAATCCTTTTCTGTAATAAATGCTTCATGTCCAACACAGTAAAGACCTCTATATTTTTTCCAATAAATATCCCCCGCTTCCTTGAGCTCTTTCCACATTTTTTGTGCCCCCGGCCAATGACGCTTCTGGTTAGATGTTCTGATAAAATCATCCCATTTGATATTAAGAAGTTCATGCATTTCCCTAAAGTTTGCCGAATTTTCGTCAACTAACTGCTGGGGTGTTTTGCCTACTTCTTCGGCCTTTCTGATAATTTTTGCTCCATGCTCATCCGTCCCGACTAAAAAACGCACTTCGTTCCCTTTCATGCGGTGGTAGCGCGATAGCACATCCGCGATCAGCGGGTCTAAAATGTGGCCGACATGCGAAGCGGAGTTAGCGTAAGGGATACTGGTCGTAATGTAGAATTTTTTAGGCATTGAAATGTTTTCTGTGCTTAATGCTTTCAAGTGTCGCAATGGCATTGTCCTTTCTTTTTTTGTGTTGCAATTGGGGCGTAAGGTGGTTAAGAAAAGTAAATACAGAATGCATATTATTTATAATTAAGGAGAGCGCGTCTTTGTTGTGAGTTTTTCTATCTGTTCTTTCCAAAAAATATATGGGGTTAATATTGTAATATTTTTTTAATCCGGTTCCAATACCCTTTATAATTCCGTAGTCGTATGAAGTAATTTTGAATCTTGCGCGAGGATAGCAACCAATATTTCCCTCTGCGTCCGTATATCCTGCAACAAATGATAGGAAGTATTTTTAGACTTTTTAATCCAGCTCGGTATTGTCCGATATTTTGGAATTAGAAAATAAAAACTGTCGTTAAGAGAAACTTCTGGATGCCATGCGCCTCTTTTGTCTTTTGCGCCTAAGTACACTTTACCATATTTCTTAAACAGGCCGTTAATTAGCGTTAACTGATCTCTTTTAGTGGTTCCTGACCCTATTCGAATTAAATGCCCTTCTTTTATAACATGGAGGTCCCCTATTCTAAAACCTGTCAGATAAGCTTTAAAAGAATTATCGCCATCAAAGTCAGATCTATAAAAATAGTACTTGCTCGACTGTGAATATGTTCTTAATGCAATTCCATGTTTCTTAAAAACCCCGAAAATGCCCGAAGGTGTGTATCCTAATAAATCCGCGATCTTTTTTAAAGTACACCTCTTTTTAAAATAGAGATGCGAAAGTTGTTTTTTAGAAGCCAGGATCAAATTCTTTTTTCTAACCGGAAAATTATAAATAAACAGCCAGTTTCTGACAGTGCTTGGGCTGCAGTTAAAGTACTTTGCTATCTTATAAGGAGAGAGTTGCCGGTCGATATATAGATTATAAAGAATCTGTTTGTTAGGCTTAAGCGATTTTTTTGGGTGTTTGACGGGTATTTCATACTCTCTTAGTCGGTTAAGTATCGCCGTTCTTTCACATTTGTATATCTCTGCAATCCGTGCACTTGAAAGGCCTTTTTTAATATAAAGTTTATAGAGGATCTTTTTTGGAATCTTGATTTTTACACTCACTTCCTAATTTTAACATTTTCATTAACGTATTCAATGGTCGCTGTGTATAAAATTTATTCTTGTCCATTATTTTGATCTTATTACGACCACAAACTCTCCTAATATTTTCGCCTTATTTAACTTTCCCAAAACCTCATCAGTTGTTCCTCGATATATCGTCTCAAATTGTTTGGTCAATTCTCTGGCAATAACAACGGGTCTCTCTCCCAATTCGCTGAATTCTTTGAGTTCTCCCAGCGCTTTCAGTATTCTGTGTTTCGACTCATAGAATACAGCAGTTTCTTCGATATCACCAATTTTTTTGAAAAACATCTGGCGACCTTTTTTGTGCGGCGGGAAACCCAGAAAAACAAATTTATCAGACGGGAATCCGCTAATACTTAAAGCAGCGACAGCTGCGTTCGGTCCGGGAATGGGAACAATATTCAAGTCCGGCAGTTCCTTCAAAGTTTCCTGAATTAAAAAATTACCCGGATCATTTATCCCCGGCGTACCGGCGTCGGAAACAAGAGACAACACTTTCCCCTCTTTCAGCCAACCGATAATTTCATTTATTTTCTGAATCCTGCTGTGTTGATGGTAACTGACAAGTGGTTTATTTATCCCATACTTCGAAAGGAGAACTCGTGTCACCCTTGTATCTTCCGCAAGAATGAAATCGGAGTTTTTGAGAGCAGAGATCGCTCTGGTTGATATATCTTCCAAGTTGCCAATAGGAGTAGCGACAATATATAGCATTAAAACTTATTAAATCTCTAAACTCTAAACCCTAATCTCTACAGAGATTCCGGCTAAAGCACGGAACCTTCTCCGAGAAAACAATCTCTAATATCAAAATCTAGAAATTTTGAAATTTGAGTTTTGAGTTTGTTTAGAAATTAGAAATTAGGACTTAGAAATTTACGACGATAGTCGTCTCGATTCTTTCTTTTTGGCCATATCATCGAGAACTTCAACTATAACCGTCGCCACCGGAACCGAAAGAATCATCCCGGCAATGCCGGCAAGCTGGCCGCCGACTAAAAGAGCAACTATGATAACTACCGGATTTAGGCCGACCGTTTTGCCCATCACGATAGGTACCAGGATATGATTCTCGAGTTGCTGAACAGCTACATAAAACACGATAACCCACAAACCCAACGCCGGATCTTGCAAGAAAGCCAGAAACACAGCTGGAATCGCCGCTAAAACCGGACCGACAATAGGCACGATTTCAAAGGCGAAAGCAAGCAAGCCCATTATCAAGGCAAATTTTACTCCCATCAAAGACAAGCCTACATAGACTACCAGGCCCACTATAAGCGCCAGCAACAGCTGCCCTTGCAGCCAAAGTCCGACTTTTCTTTCTGATCTTTTCCATAAGTCCTTTACGTATAATTCATACTTTTCCGGCACAACAGACTCAAGAAAACTGTCTATGCCTTTTTTCATTACAGACAAATAGAACGAAATAACCAGCACCGCTATAAAAGATATCACCCCGCCGAATATGCTGACCACCAATCCGACTGCCGATTGAGACGACTGCTGGAGATAAGAAGACAAACTACTGAGAATATTCTGAATTTCGCTTACGAAATCAAGATAGGATGGAGCCCCTTGCTGGACGTTCTCAAGAGAAGTGGAAACCTTCTCAAAGACTCTCGGTAAGGCGGTAATTAACTGGTCTACATCAGCGGAAAGTGTCGGGATAACCAGTGAGGCTATAAGTGCTATCAATCCCAAGATAACAAGAAAAAGAATCAGCACTCCCCATAAGCGCGGAATGCCCTTCTGGTCCAGCCAGCTGGCGAACGGGGAAATTGCCGAAGCGATTATGAGTCCGAACAAGAACACGATCAGTACGTCTTTGAGCACGTACATAAAAACAAAAAATAGCACCAGAATGATGGCTTTCAGAATACTAGCTGTAGAAATGTCCAATGTTTGACGCTCCGCCATAGTTATAAGTTTAAAATCTTCCTAAACTCTTCCTCTTTTTCAAACGGTCCTATCAGGGCAAGATTCATTTTTTCGTTAACAAAAATTTCGTTAGCAACTTTAGAGATGTCTTCGAGGGTTACTTTCTTAATCTTATCAAGCTCTTCCTCTGGGGTCAAAGTTCTGTCATAGAATAAAATCGGTCCGGCGTAGGCATTGGCGACGGCCCTAGAATTTTCAAGAGCAATGGACAAAACCCCTTCGGCTTGATCTTTGGCTTGCTGAAGTTCACGGGCTGTAATGCTTTTACTTTTAATCTTCTCCGCTTCTTCAAGTATTACTTTTATGGCATCATCGGCTTTATCGTTGTTAACTCCCGCGTTCATGGCAAAAATTCCCGTGTCGGTATAGCTGTCACTATCGGCACCTACATAATAAGCTAAGCCTCTTTTATCTCTAACTTCCGTAAACAGACGAGAACTCATTCCCCCGCCGAGAACTGTAGCCAATACTCCCGCAGCGTACCTTTCTTCGTCAAACATATGGTACCCTCGAAACCCGAGAATAAAATGCGACTGGTCCGTTTTTTTGTAATGAAGAAGGGTTTTAGGCGATGACTGTTCTTCTTTCACTGGCAATTTAGTGATCCTCTCCGCTTGTCTGATGTTTTCAAAATATTTTGTTACTTTTTCTTTTATTTCTTCCGGTTTCACGTTTCCCGCTACAGCAATCACTGTATTAGAAGCAACGTAGTGAGTTGTGAAATAATCAACGAACTGCTGCCTCTTCAAGGCCGTTACAATATTTTTCTCCCCTGCAATATCCCAACCGGCCGGCTGATCGCCGTAAAGCAGCTGCTCGAACAGGTCTCCAACATATCGTTGAGGGATATCTCTATACATATTTATCTCTTCTACGATAACGCCTTTCTCTTTTTCTATTTCGTTCTCATCCATTTTGGAATTCAGGAAAATGTCGAAAACCACATCCATAAGTGTGTCTGTTTTTGAAGCGCTTGAACGCGCGTAATAGCCGGTAAATTCCTTGTGAGTAAAGGCGTTAAAGTCGGCTCCGATAGATTCGAGCTCTCTAGCTATTTCCAGTTTGTCAGGCCGCTTAGTCGTACCTTTGAACATCATGTGTTCAAGAAAATGGGAAATGCCGTTTATTTCTTTTGTCTCATATTTTGAACCGGTCCCCACCAAAACTAAAACCGTCGCCGTCTTAGTGCTTTCCATCGGAACAACAACCAAACGCAGCCCCGAATCAAAATTGTAAAATTTGTGGTTAAAAGTGTTTTCCATGCGATAATTGTCTGTGAGTTAACGAACAGCCACAATTATCAGCACCCGCCTCTGGCGGGTTGTGGCTACTCATTTCTCTATCTTAAAACTTCTTTTAAGAACTTCCTACCTTGTCCTGACTTTAAAAATCTTTCTCTTCTTCTTGCTTCAAGCTCATTTTTAAACCCCTCTTTATATATTAACACCAAAGGCCTTCTCCGAAATAATGATTTGGTTTCGCCAGCATTGTGCTGCTTTAACCTTCTTTCAGGATTTTCTGAGTAGCCCACATAAAGTTTCCTATCTTTTATACCTCTCAACGCGTAAACAAAATATCTCATATTTCCAGCCCGCCTACCCTCCAAAGGCGGGTTTCGCTTTCGGCTCAAGGCGGGCACTGAATTTTATATCCAATCACTTCGTTCTTGGGTAAAATTCGTGTGTCGGCGGCAGGATTTGAACCTGCGACCTAGCGCTTATGATGCGCCCGCTCTAACCGCTGAGCTACGCCGACTTTATTATTTAGCAAGCAGTCCTTCAATAAGCCCCATTACTTTATAATATTTCTCTCTACTTTTCAAAATCCTTATTCTAAGTACCCCATAGTGGTTATTGTGGTTATCATAAACTTTTTTCTGCTTAGACTCTATAAAAGTGATGCTTCGAAATTGTGTTGAGGAAATTTCCAAATAATTAAGCCAATACTCTCTTATTAGTTTTTCTCTTTTTTTGTGAATCTCGTTAATCAAAACCGAAAGAGTGCAGTCCTCAACGTTAACGGAAAAAAACTTATAAAACCATCTTAACATAAATCTCATCACTTTGGGGTCAGAATTGTTGATGGATAACCAACCATCTTTTTTAGAACCTTCGCCTACATATAAAGCAAGGTTTTTACTTCTTTATGGAAATATCGTATTATTTCTTCTTAGAGCCTAACTAGAGAACAAGCAGAATGAAAATAATCCTTTCGACAAGAAATCCAAGTAAAGGCGAACAGGTCAAGGCAATTTTTGAGGGAACACGATTTTCGATTTTGACTCTTACCGATGCAGGAATTGAGGGGGAGGCGGTTGAAGACGGCAAGACGCTCAAAGATAACGCCCTCAAGAAGGCCCTATTCGCTCACGACCAAGCACCTGATCTTTGGACAATGGCGGATGACACGGGACTGTTCATCGAAGCATTGGATGGTGAACCCGGAGTACGCGCAGCGCGTTGGGCCGGCGAGACCGCAACGACTGATGAAATCACGCAGTACACGCTCAAGCGTCTTCACGGAGCTTCCAATCGAACAGCAATATTCGAGACGATAGTGGCCGTGGTAACGCCTCAAGGCGGACAAAGCTTTTTTAGTGGCAAGGTACGAGGCAGACTTCTTGAAACTCCCCGAGTAAAGCCGCAACCCAAAATGCCTTATAGCCCACTCTTTATACCGGACGGCGAAAGCCAAGTCTGGGCAGAGATGGCTGTTGAATACGAAAATAAAATCTCTCATCGAGGAAAAGCATTCCTTCAGACAAGAGAATTTCTTAAGGATCAGTTGGGGTGATCTACTAAGCGGGGCGTCTGCTGAACACGATCAGGCGCCCTCTTTTTAATTTCAAAAACAATCCCTCACTGGGATTGTTTTCAACCGGGTCTGAATTCCGATATTTTTGTTGCGGGGCCAGGATTCGCCTACAAGTCGGACTGTCTTCCGCCAGTCCGCTTGCAGGCCACCCCTCGCGGTTTCACTCGCCAATTGCTCGTGAAACATCGCTGCGGTTTTCTCATCCTGACGCGAGCCAAACAGTTGGCTCGCTGCCTCCGCAATCAAGCCAAAAAACAAAAACACCCCTTTCGAAGTATTTTTGTTTTTTGGATGTTGCGGGGCCAGGATTCGAACCTGGGACTCAAGGTTATGAGCCTCGCATGATGCCGCTTCACCACCCCGCGTGATTTATTCATGTAACTTATTCAATTGTCATATCATCCTATCAGAAAAATATTAAGATAACACTATTGACTATAGAATTAAAATATGTTATCATGCTTATATCAGTGGGCCCATAGCTCAAACAGGCAGAGCAGCCGGCTCATAATCGGTTGGTTGCAGGTTCGAAGCCTGCTGGGCCCACCCCCCCCTTTCCACGGAGGGCTTCTTTTTATAAAGTTAAGAAGTGGTGAAGTGCCGGAGTGGTTGAACGGGCCGCACTCGAAATGCGGTATACCGGAAACGGTATCGGAGGTTCGAATCCTCCCTTCACCGCCAGATTACCAACTTTGAACCGAGAGATAATAAGGGTTTCCTTAGGTTAAATTTTGGAATTTTGATAGAATATAAATATGTCTACAGAAAAGCTGTTATTGCAGTTGAGTGCGAGAATAGTCTATGGAAATCAAAAAAGATGCCAGATTATGCCACTGAATTTAGTCCGCAAAAGCGACTTGGTGGAAAACTAGGGCTGAAAAAAGTGGCCGTTCTCCCAACAATAATAATCAAAGAAGAAGATCGCCTACCCCTAAAAGGTTGGCAAGAACAAAATGGTGTAAAAATTCACGTATGGCATGTATTTTATGATCAAGCATTTGGCATTTCTTTTGATGAAGCAGAGCGACTCATCGCTGAAGGACTAATACAGCCAACGATTCAAACTTTCCAAGCACCCGGTGGTGCGACAACCAAAAAAGCCATTTATAAAACTTACTATCGTTACGCGTATCCGTTGGGCGATGCGGTTGAGGAGCCCACGCTCGTATCAGATTCTGTCGAGGATAGAAATGGTCACATTCTTCCTTATGTAAAATTTCATGGAGGGAAATTGGTATTGAATAAAGAAGCAATAAAAGTTTTGGATTCTATTACATGAAAACAGCCATACACCAGAAACTCCCAACAAATTGGGATCAAAGAGAAAAACTACGAGATAAGGGACAATTTTGGACTCCCGATTGGGTTGCTGATGCTATGGTTGCCTATGTAGCACGAGGGGCAGATACTATTTTTGATCCAGGTGTTGGTAAGGGCGCGTTTTACACTGCCCTAAAGAAAGTTGCTCCAAAGAAAGAGTTTTTTGGTACGGATATTGATCCTGAAATTATTACTGAAGCAAGAAAAGAAGGAATTTTTGGTAATGATGCCAATTTGGAGATACGAGATTTTATCCTAAACCCTCCCAAAAAACTTTTTAAGGCAATCGTGGCAAATCCACCATACATACGTCATCATCGTCTATCGCCTGAACTGAAAAATTATTTTCGCAAGATGAGTCTTCTGAATCTTGGCGATACTCTTGATGGTCGCGCCGGACTCCATATTTACTTTTTGATTCAAGCATTAAGTTTACTAGACAAGGGAGGACGACTTGCTTTTATTATGCCTGCCGATACCTGCGAGGGTGTGTTTTCAAGAAAACTTTGGAATTGGATTTCAAAAAAGTTTTGTATTGATTGTGTAGTAACTTTTGAACACAAAGCAACGCCATTTCCAGGCGTTGATACAAACGCAGTTATCTTTTTGATCAAGAATGAAAAACCAAGAGAAAAGATAAAGTGGGCAAAGTGCCTTAGCCCACAGAACAAAGGGTTATTTGAATTTTTGAAGAACGATTTAGTTGGTAAAAGCTATGAAGGTCTTGATATTTATGAACGTGATTTGAGGGAAGCATTGTCAGTGGGGCTTTCCAGGGCACCAAGAACAGATCATGATTTTGAGTTCACTCTTACTGATTTCGCCCACGTTGTACGTGGTATTGCCACAGGCGCTAATGAGTTTTTTTTCCTTACACGGAATAAAGCAAAAGAAGTCGGGATTCCTGATAAGTTTCTTGTGTCTGCAGTTGGGAGAACAAGAGATGCAGAAGGGTCGCACCTAACGAGAGAATCGCTCATAAAACTTGAGGAAAAAGGACGCCCAACACTACTTTTCTTTCCGAATGGTTCTAGATGGGAAGATATGCCGGAGACAGTCAAAAATTATATTCTTGATGGTGAGAGGGCGGGGTTTTCAAAACGTGCGCTCATTTCCACTAGGCAACCTTGGTACAAAATGGAAGTACGGGAAGTGCCTATATTTTTATTTTCCTATCTCGGTAGGCGCAATGCACGGTTCATTAAAAATGAGGCTGGTATTGTTCCTCTAACGGGATTTCTTTGCGTCTACCCCCGATCTAATAATGAGGATTATATCGAGAAGTTATGGACGATTTTGCAACATCCTGACACAATCTCAAATCTGAAACTTGTTGGGAAATCTTATGGCTCAGGTGCGATCAAAGTTGAACCAAGATCACTTGAGCGGTTGCCCATCAGTTCTAATCTTGTTCACGGACTTGGACTGAAGCCGATCAGAACAGAATTATCACTATTTGTTTAAAACTATATGAAAAAAGGGATCAGAAAAACTAAAAAGCATAAGAAGTTGATTGATCTTTTTGAGCAATACCAGACTTTTAGAAAGGTTTCAAAAATGATTCCTAGGCACAATCTTCCCCCACTAACTCTTGATCAGCAAATTGAGAGTGTGAACCCGTACTATGTTAGAAACGAAATTATAAAATATGGCCAATGAACAAGAAAATGTAAAAGAGCCGGAAGTTCTTCCGCTTCCGCAGTCCCAACCTCAACCCAAGCAGGTAAACTCATTTGAAGAGCCGTATTTTAGTGTTCTTGAGAGAGACAAACAGCAAAGCAAACAGGCATTTGAAAATAGTAGAAGAAATGCTCGAGTAGAGAGAATAAAAGCAATACAGGGATTTCGAAAATCAAAAGTTATTGTTTACTACTCTATTGATACTCTAACTCCGAATGATGCCGAGGTTCTTTTTGATTTGCTCCAAAGCGTAGGGAAACAGGGAAAACTTGATCTATTTTTGCTAAGTCCCGGTGGATATGTTGATCCTGCTTTCAAAATGGCAAAAATGTGTCGGGATTTTGCCAGTGAAAATTTCGGAGTCATAATTCCTCATTATGCAAAGAGCGCCGCAACTCTCCTCTGTTTAGGTAGCGATGAGTTAGTTATGGGTTCTGCATCGGAAATAGGGCCGATAGATCCACAGATTGAAATAATGGATGAATACGGTAGAAAATTTAATGTTTCTGCAAATTCGGTTGAAGATGCTTTGGAAGTGATTGAGGAGCACTCGGCTGGAGATCCGGCAAAATCTCTAAAATACATGCCACTTATTGAAAAAATAAATCTAAATACTCTGGGGCAATATAGGCGCGCGTTAGACAGTTCAAAACAATATGCCAAAGATTTGTTAAAAACCGGAAAACTCTTGAAGACAAAAAATACAAAAACAATCAACGCGGTGTCCAAAAAACTTGCGACTGACTATTTTTCTCACGCCTATCCCATAAAGATGGACGACGCCATCAGTGTTCTAAAATTCAATGTAATAGATGCAAGTGCTACCAAGCAATTATGGCAAGCAATGTGGCAATTGCATAAACTCTATGATGCCATGATCAAAGAATCTAGAAATAGCAAAACGATGGTGACCACTATTTTTGAGGCGGAAGAATTTATTCTTCCTATAACAAAGATGTTAGCACAAGAAGAAAAACCATATGAACAAAGAAGAAAATAAAACTGAACGTCCCATCATACAATTTTCTGTCCTATGTGACGGGGTAGCTACTCCGCAGGAGATAAATAATAAACCTGTGTTGATAGGAGTATTTAGTCGTCTCTTAAAGCCGATGACTATACCACAGTTTTTTATAGCGAATAGGTGGATTAGTGGAACTGGCGAACACTCTCAAACAATAAAAATACTTGATCCAGAGTTAAAAGAAATTGCAAAGACTGAAGCTCAGAAATTCAACCTAGGGTCAAAAGTAGAGTCTGCCGATTTACTAAATGCTTTCGTAAACCTAAATTTTTCTAAAGCTGGAGTTTATTGGATAAAGATTGAGCTTGACGATAAAATAGCAATGTCTTACCCGCTTCCCGTTTTTGAGGGAAAGTAGCCAAAAAACAAACTCGTTTGTTACGAAAGAAATGTTATTTAATAGAATAAACGACCACATTGTTACCTTTATCAGATTTAGGTTTTGGCGTTTCAAACCATTCTGGATGAACCTTATAAATCCGTCTTAATTCCTGTATACTTTTATCAATATCTTCGAATTTGAGCCACTTTCTTGGTTCAAAGTTCCGGAGATCGTGCCCGCCAGTTAGGAAAGTAGTCCATAAAATGCTATGCTAAAGACATGGATAACGAGACAGTAGCCAAGCGCTATAAAATCGAATTATCCTCAGTTAAAGATCTATTATTTTACTTCCTATTAGTATGGACTGTTGTATTGCTTGCGCTAAGTTGGCTTGATTTCTTAATCCCCCGCCTTGAAGTCTCCGAGGTAATGGTAACAAGCTATCTTATCCTTCTTGGCGTTTACATCATTCATAAAGAAACTTCCCGATGGACCGGCGTTAAATTAAACATCAAACCAGGAGAACTTTTCGTATATGTCTGGTGGGTAACCTTGCTGGCAATGTTCATAATTGGTTTTTTCACTCATCTTGAAACATCTTATCCTATACGCCAAGTCGCGTATGAAGTGCTTGGGGCGTTTCTATTGAGCGAGGTCTCAAAGAGCGTTAACGCTTACAGACGTACTCAAAAATAAAGGAGGGTTCGGATAATGGTATTCCACCGCACTTGAAATGCGGCGTCCGCAAGGACTTAGAGGTTCGACTCCTCTACCCTCCGCCACACTTCGCTAAAGCTTCGTGTGGCCTTCGGCCAGACTAAGCTTTTGATGTTTAGCGAAGGCGGGAACCATATTTTGCCTGCCCCGTAGCGAAACGAAGTTTCTGCTATTCGGGGGAAGGGCAAAAGCGAAGTCCCGCACCGTCCCGTCTGACGGGACTGGTGCGTGGGAAATTTTTTCATAAGGATTTAAGAGATAAAATTGTATGGATATAAATTCTGGCAAGAATAATTGGGTATTTAAATTCACTACTTGGTACTACTACCTAACAGGTGTTATCTTTATCTGGATTGGTCTAGCATTTCTTCAGCAGAGTTTTAACTCGAATTTGTTTTTACCTTATCCTCGGACTGATTTTGAGCTGATGACGGGGTTGTTTTATCGGTTCACTGGCATACTATTTATTGGATGCAGCTTACTTTTATTTCTCATTGGCAAAGGACTCTCTAACTGGCAAAGCTGGATAAGGTGGGCACTTGTTGCAATTTTTTCTTTTTCCATAGCCGGGGCTCTAATAGGATTTTGGTTTACTAAAGATTCAACTTCTTTCATCGAAATATTGTTTTTAATTTTTCTAATAGTAGTTACTATTAGAAAACGTTTTTCTAATCAACAATCTCTTACCCAACTTTTAACGAATAGCGGTATGAGCCTAAGTACAAAAATATTACTATCTATATCTTCTATTTTAATAATAATCGGCGGCATAGGAGTTTTTTATTATGGCAGCAGGTCCTTAGAAGAAATGAGAAAAAGCCCAAATCCATACGAACAAATTCAAAACTTTCTGAAACCTCAAAATTTA
>Ga0209542_10014255_pt1 | contig 13559 bp, 13 predicted proteins | sample RifCSPhighO2_01_FD_184028 | JGI IMG/M metagenome (GOLD analysis project Ga0209542, IMG submission 184028) | Soil microbial communities from Rifle, Colorado - Rifle CSP2_plank highO2_0.1 (SPAdes) (version 2) | ecosystem: Environmental > Terrestrial > Deep subsurface > Rock core/Sediment ... | reverse complement strand
ATCGACTATTTTATTACATAAAGAAAGATTATAATTTCCTATTGCATTTTGATTATAGCATATATCCTTTGAAATTTGGCTCAATATTTTTTCACAGACGGAAGAATCTTTTTTTATTATAGAATATGATAAATAACAATTATCTTTTTCATATTTATCATTGATATTTTCACAAACAGAAGAGTCATTTTTTATTTTTGAAACTGCCTCATAACATATATTTTTTATGTATGTGCTATTAATTTTATCGCATAATAAAGGATTCTGCTTTTCTTTTGCGATATCAAAAACACACTGATTATAATCTTTATTTTTTTCGCATTCAGGAATTGAATTGTTTGTATTACTTGTGCACCCGCTTACAACAACCACAAAAACAATCAAACCTGCCAAAAACAGCAACTTTATCTTCATATCTGATTATTTATTTTTATCCTATAAAAAGCCCTACTTCTTCGCATACAGCAGCTTGTGCCTTCTGATGTGCGAGGTCTTCTTCTTCTGGTTCTTCGGCTTAATGTATTTTCTTTGAAGGCGGTTCGATTTCTTCCATCTCCAGCCTTCGTTCCTGAATTTTGCCCTTGGATAGCCGCAGACCGAGCATTTCTCTTTTCTAATGTGGTAACTATGCCTGCCGCACCTTCGGCAGCGTATATGAATCACCTTGTTCTTCTTGCCCATTGAGGGCGTTCCTTTTGACACTTACAACACCCAATTAATCAAGAAAAGGCTTACTTCTCAGGCGAAACGTAGATTATATTGTCCCCGCGCACAAGGATTGTACCGAGCTTTGTCTTCGTCTCTTCAGAAATCTGCTCAGCATCTTCAAGCCACATGTTCAAGTGCAGATCCATTGCCTGAAGTATGCCTGATATCTCTGTCCCTTTCTTCAGTCTTATCAAAACTCGTTTTCCTTTTGCGTTGTTCAGGACGTCTATCGGTCTTTCCACTCCAAAACCTCCAAAAAAATTCTAAAATATTCTTTCATAGGCGGCATAACCTTAAATAGTTTTAACAGCGTTTTTGTTTGAAGTATTAAGTTTCAAAACAGAAGTAATTCATAAAGTGTTTTGAAAATGAACTTGCTTGCTTCGCAAGCGCGTTCTTTCAAACACAAAATAAAAAATATTATGGTGTTCGAAATGTCTCAGTGGAATCTTAAATCTAACAGGAAATCAACAGGCGCCTTGCTGACAAAACACGGGAAGAAAACAAAGGCAGAACGAAACAGGGACTATCTCCCAACCCACATCGGCGCAAAGAAGACGAAAAAAATAAGGACAAAAGGCGGCGGGCAGAAAATTGTTTTGAAATTAGCAGACATCGCCAATATCATAATAGATGGCAAGGCACAGAAGGCAAAAATAATTACAGTCAAGGAAAACAGGGCAGACCCGCACTACGTGAGAAGAAACATAATAACAAAAGGCGCTGTCATTGATACCGACTTGGGAAAGGCAAGGGTTACTTCCCGCCCCGGGCAGACAGGAACAATAAATGCTATTTTGATAAAAGATTATGTTGAAAAGGCAGTGAAAACTAAAAAAGCATGATTTGAAAATATAAAATATATTATCTCGGAAAAATGAAGCTGCTTCTTATTGTAGACAAGAAAAATGAGAGCATCATATGAGAGATATACAGCCATGAGGAAAAATAAACCTATTTATATCGGACTCTCACAAATTCTTTCATGAACTATTGCAGAAATCTGAATAGCGTTCTTTCAAACACATCAAGGCTTAAGCAAATATTAGGTGTTTGAAATGAAACATGACAAGCACATTCACTTCAGAAAAATCGCGTTGAAAAGAGAGCTCTCGCTCTGGCAAACAACGATGATGGGCATCGGCATTATCATCGGCGCGGGAATTTACGCTTTGTTAGGCAAGGCCGCAGGTATGGCAGGCAACGGCATCTGGATTTCTTTTATCGTGGCCGCATTTGTAGCAGCCTTGACAGGGCTAAGCTACGCAGAACTTTCATCAATTTTCCCGAAAGCGGGCGCGGAATATGTATATACGAAAAAGGCTTTTGGCCGCAGGCTTGCTTTTCTTGTCGGCTGGCTTATAATAATAGGCGGCATAATTGCTTCCGCTACCGTCGCTTTGGGCTTCGCGGGATATTTTTTCTCCCTGTCCGGAATTCCAATAATTCCCGTGGCTATCGTGATTATACTTTTGATGTCGCTCATTATTTTTCTTGGCATAAAGCAGAGCGCATCTGTCGCTATTGTCTGCACAATAGTTGAGATAGCTGGCGTGCTGCTGATTATTTTTGTAGGCCTGCCCTATTTCGGTTCCATTGACTATTTCGAAATACCTTCATCAGCCGGCGTTCTTTCAGCCGCTGCGCTGATATTTTTCGCCTTTATCGGCTTTGAGGAGATATCCCGATTATCTGAGGAAACAAAAAAACCGACAAAAACTATACCAAAAGCCCTTGTTTTATCGATTGTGATAACAACAATAATCTACATTCTGGTTGCCGTTTCTGCTGTAAGCATTCTCGGCTGGCAGAAGCTCTCTTCATCAAGCTCTCCCATGTCTGATGTGGCTTCTGCCGCGCTTGGCAGCGACGCATTCCTGATGCTTACAATAATAGCCCTGTTTTCCACATCAAATACTGTATTGCTTCTGCTATTGGCAACATCAAGGATAACTTATGGAATGGCTCAGCAGCGCTCCCTGCCCAAGAGCTTTGGTAGGGTAAGCAAGAAAACAAGAACGCCCTGGGTTGCTATAATTATCATAGGAATATTTTCCCTGTTCTTTGTGTTCTTTGAAAAAATTGAAATGGTCGCCAATGCCGCGAATTTCACAATTTTTGTCACGTTTGCAGTCATCAATTTATCGGTAATCCGGCTACGTTATTCAAACAAGAAAAAAAGAGGCTTCAGGGTGCCGCTTAACATAGGGAAATTTCCTGTTCTGCCGCTTCTGGGAGCAGCAGCATCACTGATAATGATAGCCGGCATATCTTTGGATATTATTGCCGCAGGAATTGCCATAATTATTATCGGGCTTCTTGTGGGGGAGAAATGGGGAATGAAGAGATGATTTCAACAAGCTCTTCAACAGAGCATTCGCCATCTACTGTGATGTCGGCATATTTTTCATAGAGGGGCTTCCCTGCTGCCCATGTTTTTTATTTTCCTTTTCAGATAATCGCATTCCTTACTGAGATAAACAATGATGCCTCCTTTTTTCAGATGCTCCATTGCCTTTTGGCTGTAAACAGCGCTGCCGCCTGTTGAAATGACATATTTGCAAAGATGTATTTCCAGAATTCTCTTTTCCTCTATTTCCTTGAATTTCGTATTGCCATATTTTTTCATTATTTCATCTAATGTTATGCCTTCCATGCTTTCTATGTACCTGTCTGTGTCAATAAAACTATAACCGATTTTTTCAGCCACTTTCATTCCTAACTTGCTTTTTCCGCTTCCTGCCATGCCTATGAAAACAATATTTTTGTATCTCATGAGAATCAGTGTATTGAAAAACTATTTATTCCGAAAAATCAATCTATTGTATATGTTCACGAAGGACTTCCGCGAGATTTTTTCGGCAGAGATTTTATCCATCACGGGCGGGCTTTTTGCAGGCACGCTGCTGGCTTTTGCCATAGGCAAGATAGAGCTTGTGCCGGGAATTTTTATTTTATTGCCCGGCTTCCTTGAAATGCGCGGAAATATTTCTGGTTCATTATCAGCGCGGCTCAGCTCCGGGCTCCATCTCGGTATCGTGAAGCCAAAGATAGAAAAAAACAAGATTGTCAGGGGAAATGTAATTGCATCTGTTTTGCTTGTCATAATTGTTTCTGCTGTGCTCGGCACAGTTGCTTATTTTGCGAATCTTTATTTTTTTGGGGTAAATAATATATCAATAATTTTTATTGCACTTTTTGCAGGGATATTCTCAAATATTATAGAAATACCAATTACAATTTTTACAACCTTCTGGCTCTTCCGGCACGGTCATGACCCTAACAACATCATGGGTCCCTATGTAACTACAATCGGCGATATCGTGAGCATACTTTCACTGCTCATAGCAATAGTGATAATATGAAGCTAAGCAAGAAAACATGGAAGCAAATATCAAGGCTGAAAAGAAAACAGCATCATCACATAATCAGAAAAATACACAAAAAGCACAACATTTCCTACAAGACGCTGTTCTATATGAAAGAATACGGCCCAAAGTCGCATGTTTCTTCTGTGATTATAAGGGAAAGCATAAAGATATTGATACTTGCATCAATCCTGAGTTCTGTTGGCGGGCTCGGGCTTCAGTCAATAGAAAAAAACATTGTTGCGATAATTCCGCTGCTTATACTTCTTCCAGCATTAAACGATATGATAGGCGATTTCGGCACAGTTGTTTCGTCAAAGTTCACGACCATGCTGTTCCTTAACAAAATCAGCAAGATATGGTGGAGAGATGCTGATGTGAAAAAATTATTCAGGACTGTTTTTTTCATAGCGATTATCTCTGCCATATACATAGGCGTTCTTGCATCAGTGATAGCTGGCATCATGGGATTTGGTATAAATTTTGATTTGGCAATAAAAGTTTTGCACATTTCCCTGCTTTCAACTATTATTCTTGTTTCCATAATTTTCTTTGTCTCTGTTGCTGGCGGATTATGGATATTTAAAAGAAATGAGGACCCCAACAACTTTTTGATTCCTATTACAACATCAATTGCCGACCTGGGTAGCATGATAATATTTGCCGCCATGGTAAGCAGCATGCTATAATAAAAAGTTTTTTATTTAATTTTATTTATGTTATATGAAAAAAAATCCCATCTTATTAATGAATTAATATCTGAGGGCATTCTGAAATCAGAAAAAGTTATAGAGGCATTCAAGAAAGTGCCGCGCGAGCGGTTCATCCCGAAAAAATTCCTTGCAGAAGCCTACGGCAATTATCCGCTGCCCATAGACTTCGGGCAGACGATTTCGCAGCCGCTGACAGTGGCAGCAATGACCGAAGCGCTTGACGTGAAAAAGAATAATGAAGTATTGGAAATCGGTGCTGGCTCGGGCTATCAGGCAGCTATTTTGTCTTTTCTCGCTAAGAAGGTTGTAACATTAGAAAGAATAAAAGAGCTCTATGAATTCGCGAAGAAGAATCTGGCTGATTATAAAAATGTAACTATAATTTTTGGCGACGGAACAAAAGGATATGGTAAAGAAAAATTTGACAGGATAATTGTCACGGCATCAGCAAGAGAAGTGCCAAAAAAGCTTTTAGAGCAATTAAAAGAAGGCGGCAAGATGATTATTCCTGTAGGCAACGAGATGTTTCTTATTGAGAAAAAAAACGGCAGGATAAAAAAAACATTCATGGGGTATTATGCGTTTGTGCCGCTGGTGGAAGATTTTTAAGGTTTTTTGCATTAGGAAAACGGTATGAACGAAAAAGACAATCCTGAATACTGGACAAAAAGGGCAAAAAAGAAAAAGGAAGATTTTGACAGTTATGTCACAGAGAAAAATTTTGACCTGTACAAATTGAAGGCCATGAACGCCGTAAGGGATGTGCTTGGCGAAGCTGACAATATCTTTCAAAGCGGGCTGGCGGTTTCTGCTGAAATGAATGCTTATTTTCCCGATTCGTTCAGGAATATTTACCTGCTGGATGAAATAGAAGAAGAAAAATTCATAAGCTGCCTTGATGAAGAAATAACAATAGAAGGCGATGCAGCAGAAAAAATAAAAAAATCTGAAACAATTGAAAAAGATGCCGAAAGCGGAATGGATATAATTGTCCCTGTTATAGGAAAGGAAGGAATAAAAAAAGAAATAGGTTATCCAAAAAATGAAAAAACCGTGATAGGCGCTATTGAGTTGGGCATACCTAAAAATCCGAAGCATGAAAGTTATTCAGAGCTTCTTTTTTTCCATCAAAAATTAGCCGGCAGGATTGGCTATGAATTTCATGAGGATTTTCTGATGAAGCATGCAAAAGAAATGGATTATCACCTGAAAAATCTGATTGAAATGATTTCACATGACACAAAAAATGACCTGGTTTCCATAGGCGGCTTCTCAAACCGTCTTTTTAATAAAACAGAAGGGGAAAATAAAAAATACGCCGAAGCGATAGTTAAAAACGTAAACCATATGGAAAAGTTATTTGACCATATTGCCAGGATAGAGCCATCTCTTCTCGGGAAAAAAATATTAGAAAAAGAAAAGATAGATATAATACCATTACTGGACAATCTTATCCAGATTTATGGCAAAAAATTCAATAAAGTGGACAGGGAATTTAATACGGAAAAAGCTGAAATCATGGGCTCATCATTTCTCATTCAATCAATATACAAAAACCTCATAACAAACGGCAGGAAATATGGCGACGGATACCTAAGGATAGGAGTTATTGACAAAGATTCTGTTCTTGATACCTATGTATTAAATAATGGCAAAGGCATACCTGAAAAATACCGGAAAGATATTTTCGAAAGAAGATTCAGGATAAAGGGCTTAGATGAAGATGGATTGGGTATAGGGCTTTCAATTGTAAAAAAGAATGTTAATATACATAAAGGCAGAGTTTACATCGATTCCGGTAAAGATTATGTCGTATTCCACATAGAGTTTCCAAAAGCTTATTAATTTTGCCTTTCATTTCTTTTGATGTTTGACATCCACTGCCATCTCGAATACATGCCTGCAGAAGAAGTAATAAAAGAAGCCTACAGCAAAATGAGCGGTTTTATTACTTCTGTCGCCGACCCGAAGGATTTTGATTCAATTATGAAAATTGCTGAAAAGCACGAAAATTTCGTTTTTGTTTCCGCGGGCTTTCACCCGGAACGAATAGAAAAATATACAGAAAGAGAAATTGATGATTACATAAAAAAGATAAAAGAAAGGAAGGAAAAAATCGTCGCCATAGGCGAAGTCGGGCTTGATTACTCGTGGATTAAAGAAAAAAGAAATGAATCAAAAGAAATATTTGAAAAGTTTATTTCTTTGGCGAACGAAGTTCGCAAGCCATTGGTAATACACTGTCGCTCTGATAACGCGGACAAAGAAAAAACAGCTATGAATGTCTGCCTTGATTTGCTTTGCAAAGCTAAAGTTCCTGTCATCATGCATTTTTTCTCAGGCACAAAAGAGCAATTGGCTGAGGCTTTGGCAAGAAATTATTTTATTTCCTTTACCACATTAATCTGCAAGAGCAAGTCGTATAGAAAGCTGGCAAAGCTGACTCCAATTGAAAACATGCTTTTGGAGACAGACTCGCCTTGGCTTGACCCAGATAACACAGAAAACAAAGATGAGCTCACAAATAAACCGTGGAAAATAGAAAAATCAGCAGAGACGATAGCAAAAGAAAAAAAAATACCCAAAGAAGATGTGCTTCGCATCACGGAAGAAAATGCAAGAAAGGCTTTTTCAATATGAAATATTTTTCTAACTTGCTGAAAAATTCAAATCTAAAACTAGTGAGTTTTGAGTTTTATATCTTGGATTTTCATATGCTTTTTTTATTTCTTCTGCAGCTAGCGTAGTATTGTATATGCGTATCTCATCAATAATGCCTTGAAAATTTCCAGCATAACCTGAACCTATCCATAGATTGTTTGAGCTTACTGATGGGTCTTCCTCAATAGGTTTCCAAGCCTGTTCCCATAATAAAATTCCATTAAGATACCCTTTAAGCATTCTTGAGCTTGTGTTTCTTGTTAAAGCTATATGAAACCAGTTATTATCTGAAAATGTATAGACTGGCCATATATAATATCCATTCCAGTACGGCGCATTATCTCCTTTGGCAGAGCCCTGATAAAATGACATTCCTTCATAAGGTTCCAGAGTGAATGAAAATTCACCTCCGTATGCCTTATGTATAGGATTTTGCCTTCCTTTTGATATATTTGTCGGCTTAATCCAGAATTCAATTGTTAGATTTCCTGAAAGCTGATATCCTAAATTATTGCCCAATTCTATATGATTATTTATACCGTCAAAGCTGGCTGCTGTGCCATAAATACCACTAATCAAACTATAATTGCAATTTTGTTGATTGCATACTCTAGAATATGATAAAACACTTCCATTATTATCAAAAATGAATGAATAATTTTTTCCATCATAGATCAATGCAGTAATCCAGCCTTTAGAGTCTCTTATTACTGGTATGTCTTCGGCAATTATATCTGCTGTTGTATCGCTTGAAGTATATGTTATTGTGCTGTTTCCGCCTCTGCTATAAACTTCAGCAAAAAACAAAAATTGGTTTAAAGGCTCTTTGTATCCATTATCAAATCTTGCTATGCCTAAATCTAGGATGTATTTGCTGTCAGAAAACCATTGATTAGAGATTGAAGCGAAAAATTCTTGGGGATTATTTTGGAAAAAACTGGCGCAGCTATTATCATTTATGTTGCATCTCAAATATTGCGAGCCAGTGCTTCCTGCCTGCGAAATAAGTACATCTTTCCTTGCTTTTCTGGTTGAATTGGTGTTGACAGAATACGCATCTACTATGTGATTCACTTCGTGGGCAAGCGCGCTTTTAAAAATATCATTATTACGAGGTGATACGTCGTTTGGAAATTGGTTTTCCGGAACTGTGCCTACTTCGTCACTAAATATATTCACCCCGCTCTTTGTCACATACCCTGAATAATAATTCCAGTTCTGGTTGCCAAGCATATCAGCCACAGTTATATGACGGAGATTATGCATTTCCTTTGGAACAGAAATCAATAAATTATATACAGCATCTTTCTGCATCTGGCTGAACTGGTTGTTGTCGTGAATTAATATTGAAAAATTATTCCAAATTTGATTATACCATCCGCTTAGCCCTATTGTGTTTGCTATGTCTGTTTTTATCTCCGGAGTAAGATTTTTTATCTCGCTGAATGCCATCCACATCTGTGCGCGCAGTGAAGGCACGTAATGATTGCTATTTTTATCAAATGTTATATAGGCTTTCATGTAATTCGGGTAGGAATTAATGAATGTTTTGTATTTGTCAAATATTATCGTTTTTGTTGAATCTGAAACTGCATTAAACTGGCTTATATAAACAAAAATGCGGTGCGAGTTGAACAAAGTCTGCCGAATATTTACGTCATTGTTCATTGCCTGCTCAAGATTTGGATTTGAGCTAAATATTCTGTTTGTTTTGTTCCATAATGGCTCTACGAACCCTGTCTGCAGATTAGTTTTAGCGCTGTCACTTGACCAATAAAATACAGGATAACCGATATAATTCCTCAAGGAGTCAGTAAAATTGTGCTGCTGCTGATTGAAATATTTTTCAAAAAACGTATTCCAGTCATTTGAATTATATGTGCTATTCCCAAGTATTCGGGTTGCTACATCAGCAGAAGACTGCACCCAGCCCGCTGACATAACTTCTAATGCATTTCGTAAATCTGTTTCATCCTTCGTTGTTAATCCATATACGCATAGCGATGTATTGAAAGAGTTGCAGTTAGAATTGCACGATAGGGTTCCGCCTCCCCGATATCCTTGGGTTATGCATGTTTTTTCATTCAAATTTGTGCCGTCGCACTGCTCGCCGCTGTCGATAACTCCGTTGCCGCAGAGCTTTGTGAAGTTTGCTGTGACAAAATAATTCTGATTCATTGTCAATGAGCAATTGCCTATGCCTGTACAATCGCCGAACCAGCCGCTAAAATAGGAGCCAGAATTAGATTTAACTGACAAACCGATAAGCGTTCCTGATGTGTAATTATAGCAATCTGACCCGCAGTTTCCGCCTGAAGAATTTATTGTAATTTGCCCTGAACCTGTGCCTATTCTTTTAATTGATAGATTAAAATAATCAACGACATTCCATAGACATCCTCTTGCTTCGCATGACAATCTATCAATATAGTCACTGCAAAGAGGAGATGGTGACCCTTCGCATGCATCGCCATCATTCCATATGCACCCTGAATTTTGAATGCAATCATCATAATTGCCATAATTTTCGCATGGTGTGACCAAAGCTGGAGTTCCTGTGCAGAAGGGATTTATGATATTACAGCCTTCCTGACTTTCACATTCAGTCGGGCTTAATTTCTCGCATGGCGTTGCCGTGCCCAAGCACATCAACTCATATCCTGTATATGCATCGCAATTTGGATTAACACGGCAGCCTTGTTGCCATTCATAATCCAAGGAATTATAGCAGCCATAGCAGGCTCCCTTGACTTTTATATCACCGCATTGCCTCGCAGTCCCTGCGCAAACAGGCCCGTTAGAACAGAAACTATTAATGCATTTCTCGCCTGAATTGCAATCATCATTTGATGAGCAAACTGCCTGATTCAATTGGTTGGTTAAAAAATTTCCAATGGGTTTAAAGGCAATAATAAACAAAATTATCACAATAACAAAAATGATAGATACTAACAAAAAATTAGCATCGTTCCATGGGCTTTTTGCCTTGATTATTTTTTTAAATTTGTGTTTTTTAATTTTTTTTATTGGCTTCTTCATGATTAATTATTTGCAAGAAGTGATATATATAGATATATTGAATAAAATCTTATAAAAGTATCCACCGCCTAAAGGCTGGTTGGTATTCAGATATAAATTTCCAGGCTTGTTGTGTTGCTTAAACCGCATTTTCTTACATAGATTTCATTGTCATTTATATTTTCTATTCTTATGCAATCACCGGCTATGTTTGCACTCGTAAATAATTGCGTTTCTGTTTCCTGCGATGATTCTGACATTATTCCCGAAAGGAAAATATATGAAAATCCTATGATTGCTATAGCAATCATCAAAAGAAGTATCGTTGCTATTATCTGCGTTATCCCGCGCATAAAAATTTATTGCATTTCATATCTTAAGAACGCGCCTATGCCGCCGAGCTCTAAAAACTGTTTTCCTTCCCGCGTGTCAGCAGAAACAATCTCCATCTTCGTCCCATAGCTTTTTGCAATTTCATCTATCGCGTCTATCAAGTCCTTTTCGCCGAGTATCTGTTTTATTTGCTTGCATTCGCCGCATTTCTGACCTGACTTGTTTTTCTCTGAAGCGAATTTTTTTGTTATGCCGCACTGGCATTCGTACTCTATTTCCTTTAAGTCTGACGAATCGCTTATTATTACGGTTTCAACAGCGCCAGATTCAATCGCTTTTATTACTTCTGTTATGCCATATGTTACAAGGCTGTGCGGCTTCTGCAATTCATTGAAAAATCTCTGCAGCAGTTTTTTCTCTTTTATGACTTCGCTTTCTTTGAGCAGTTCTTCGCCTTTTTCAACTATTTCATGCAGGCCGAACTCGCCTGTATAGCTTGTGTTCACTGTGCCTACAATTTTTTTCTTGATGTCCGCATGCATATAATCTTCTTTCAGGAATATCTCTTTTATCGGTCCTGGCCCGCCTAGAATAATGTCTTTTGCTTCCTGATGCTCCTCGAAAATCTTATTTGCAGCTTCACCTATCTTTTTCAGCCAGTCATTGAGCAGGCCCTCGCGCACACGCGAAAATCTCATAGCACTTTGCCCACCTGCACGGCTTTTTCCCGGAACGATGGATTCGAAGTGAACGACAGGCTCGACTTTCTTGCCTCGGAGAATGCCTATATCTGCCTCGTTTTTATCCAGACATATTAATCCATGAATGTCCTTTTCCTTTATCATTTCTAAGAGAGGCTCCAGAACAAACCGCTGGTCGCACCAGTATAATTTTGTCTTTATCGGCTCAGGCGGCTCTATTGCCCAGAGCTCCATGTCAGCCGCTCCTTCTCTTTCAGAAACATTTCCGCAGAATAATGCAAGCCCATTTTCAGGCGTTTTCTTGTACAGCTGCATATGCCTCATTATTTTTTCCAGCGCAGTCGTAACGTTTTTTCTCACTGGCTTTGACTTTATATTCTCCGCAGTGCTCTGCTCGCTTCTTAGCTGCGCAGCCACCTCATGCAGATTATATCCGACAGGCACGTACACAGTGACAAGCTCCGTATGCCTGCCCTTTATTGCATCCAGCATTTTTATAAGTTTTTTAAGCTTTATTTTTTTCTGCGCATCGTCCATAAGCATCACTTGTCATCGCTTATAGTTAACCAAGTAAATAATCAAGATATGATTCTTGGTTAGCTATAAGAAGTCCAATAAAATTATATCCTCATTCTTTTATTGGACGACTATATTTAAATTATTTAAATGTTTTAATAGAAAAGACTTAGAAAGAATAGGGCTCGTAGCTCAACCTGGTAGCTAATGAGATAATAAATATCTCATACGCCAATAGCGCTAGACTCTTAATCTAGATGTTGCGGGTTCGAATCCCGTCGGGCCCATAATAAAGATTTAAATCTATGCAATGCTTACTATATAGTATATATTCCCTGCCATTGCTTCGGCAAGGGCAGGTTTATTTATTTCTTAAATGTCAATGAATTATATGGTCAATAAAGAACGCGTTTGCATCTTCATAGACGGAAGCAATTTTTATCATTGTCTTCGAAAAGACTTTGGAAATGTAAACATAGATTTTCAGAAACTTTCTCAGGAATTATGCAGTAAAGACAAACGCCTTATAAGGACTTATTATTACAATGCTCCGCTTGATATGAGCCGTGACAAGGAAAAATATAGGAAGCAACAACAATTCTTTGAGACATTGAGAAAAATGCCAAATTTCAAAGTAGTTCTTGTCAGACTGCAAAAACGTAAACATGATGGAAAAATTTACTACGCTGTGAAAGGAGATGACATACATATAGCTGTCGATATGGTTATGCTAGCTCAGAATAATTCATATGATACTGCAATATTGGTGACAGGTGATGGCGATTTTACTCCGGCAGTAGAGGCCGTCCAGAGCTTTGGCAAACGTGTAGAAAATGCGTATTTCAAAACAGGTCATTCTTGGCATCTGAGTCAGGTATGTGACGTATCAACAATGCTTGACAAGAATTTCATACAAAAATGCCTCATTAATCAAGAATAAAGTTCTTTGGGAGCGGATGAGAGCCTTTCAAAGCCGTATGAAGCAAAAGTGAATAAAGCACTTTCAGTGCTTTATGTCTATTCATGCTCCTGTCTATTCTGAAAGGGTCTCGTTATTCAACAAAATAAGAATAAAATCCTGCGAAGTCGCCTACAGCATTATTTATTCCGTCTTTTGAGCTTACAAGCCCGCAGGAGCTGCATACCCTGAAGCATCTCAGGCATTGGTCTGTGGTTTTGTCTTCTGTCGTGTAGCCGAGGATCTTGCACGAAGTCAGGAATTTATTCCTGAACTCATTGCCCTCGGAATTGCAGAATGACGCAACGCTTCTTGTCCCGCTGAAATTTATGTCATCGCAATAGCTGCTGCATCCCTGGAAGAATATCTGGTTTGCCTCAACTTCGCCCATGGAAATGCCTATCCTGCTTGAAAAGAAAAAGAACAGAACAAATAATATGACAAGCGATATGGATATTATTATTATCATGCTTATCGGCGTGCTGATTCCTTTTTTGCTTACCATTCTTCCTTCCCCTCCCTTGTCTTCAGGATGTATGTAAAAATTATTATAGGCACAGCCGTGACTGCCAGAATTATTAAA
>Ga0209542_10014254_pt1 | contig 13561 bp, 14 predicted proteins | sample RifCSPhighO2_01_FD_184028 | JGI IMG/M metagenome (GOLD analysis project Ga0209542, IMG submission 184028) | Soil microbial communities from Rifle, Colorado - Rifle CSP2_plank highO2_0.1 (SPAdes) (version 2) | ecosystem: Environmental > Terrestrial > Deep subsurface > Rock core/Sediment ... | reverse complement strand
CGGTGAGAGCGGAATCGGCAATGCGGTACAGCGCCGCGACCGCGTGCGAGAGAAGTTGTGTCGCCTCTTCCCGCGGCAACGCGCGAAATTCATCAACCGAGTTCCATGAGAAGGGATTCTCACTGTCGGAGGGGTCTAGGAAGATAAGCCGGTTGGTGACGAATTCGGGAATTCGTTCCAAAACCGATTGGGTCAGACCGCCTGTCGCGTCCAAAATCACAGTACCTACGCCGCGCGCAATGTCCTGAAGCGCTATCTGTGCAAGAAGCCCAGTTGCGTTTGACGGCCGCCCCAGTGCAGAGAGGTGCTCGAACCGGTCTGTGTCCTTTATGCCAAAAGGCCTCATTTGCCCCTTGAACTTAGTCTGCGCGATGTAGGTGATGCCCGAGCCCCAGTCCATGGAAGCAGTGTATAGCGTATAGCGTATGACGTATAGAGACCGGAATTAGCGATTTAATTCGTTGATTTTTTTATCAAATCTCTCGTATGCTTGTTCTCCTGCCTTCTCAGCCTGTCTCGCTGATAACAATACCCCCAAAGCCAACCCCAAAATACCACCGATAGTTCCTCCCAAATCACTAGCACGGGTCATTTCAGTAAGTATAGAATCCACAGTGCCTAATCCAGCCCCTACAATAGAACCAGCTTCGGCTCCAACTGCATACCCAACAAACGTTGTACCGGCAAGCATTGCACTGGCTTCGGTAAACTTGCGTACCATGTACACGGCTTTCTGCCGCCTAAAGCGCTTCACTTTAGATGAAGCATCTAAGACGCGTCCATCTTGTTCAAAATTAGAATCAATGGATTCAGGCATGCATCCAGAGTAAATCAAAAAATACAAACGTCAAAGCGTGACATTGCGCGTTTTTTCAATTCTGCGCGTACGCTGCAAGGACTTTTCGAAGATTATCGTACCTATTTCCTGCATCCCAAAATGCCCAACTCGTAAGGCCGGCGTCAGTCGTCGCCTTGATCTGGGCTTCAATATCCTCCGGCTTGTAGTCCTTGCCATAGTCAAAATCCTGAAGCCACGGACGTATTTTAGATGCGGGATAGGATGCCTTTGAATACAGTCCGGTCGGCACTTCTCTCGTCGTAGTTGCGGCTTGTCCTGAGCCTGCCTGCGGTGAGCCTGCCTGCCCTGAGCCTGTCGAAGGGGTCGAACCCGTCGAAGGGGGAACTATTTCAGTTTTCATAATTCGCGTCCCTGAAAGCGTCTGCACGGGAGTTTGCGTCGCAACCGCACGCCTGACCGCCTCACTCATTGAATAATTAACCACCTTGTACGGATCAGTATTTGGATTGCCGAGTCCCAAGAAACTTTTCGGATAGTGCGATGGGTAGACCATGGGCATCACGTAATCAAAGTACGGAAGCGTGCGCTCCAATTGCTGGCCGATGTTTAAATCATCTGTGTTCGTGGTCGTCATGCCGAAAAGATCTGCCGACATGACAGCGCCCGTCGGTTTCACATGCTCTGCAAGATACTTGAAGAATTTCTCCAACTCCTCCGCAAGGTGAGTGCTCGGATACTCGGCGTCCGACATAGGCCCGTCCGAGGGCCAGCGGATGTAGTCGTAATTCAATTCGTCAAACCCAATAACGTCGTGTGCTTCCCTCGAGAGCGCGACCACATATTCCCAGTAGGGCTGGGCCGAGACAGTGACGAAGGAAAGTCCTTTGTAATCCTTCCATGGCTCCCCGGGGCGTGATTTGCTCTGGACCGACTGCTCGGGGTGAAGCGCGGTGTAATACGGGTCCTGAAACACGGTAATGCGGGCTATAACATATATGCCTTTGTCATGGAGGGTCTTCACAAACTCTTTCATGTCACGGGCACCGCATTCATCGGATACGGAATCTTTCAAAATAGGATTTTCGGTCGTAAAGGCAATCCTCCCTGTATAGTCTTTTATATCTATGACGACCGCGTTGAGTGGCGTATCATCAACAAGTTTTACGAGTGTATCGCGGAAGCTCGGCGTGCCGGAAACGCACTGGCTCATGTAAATCGCTTTGAGTGGTTCCGGTGTCGGCAGATGCGCGACATCAGACACGTGTACTGCCCGCGCTACCTGCGTATCTGACGGGATAGTATCAGCCACCAGATTCCACTCGGCAGGCATGAATGCGACAAAACCGCCGGCACATAAGACAGCAATGCCGCCGAAAAAAATCGGGATGCTAAATCTTTGGAGATGTGATTTCGGCGTATGATGCGCCGTTTTCCGCGTATGCATCGGTTTTGTGCTCCCCCGAAAGCGTCCGGAGAAGCCACAGCCGCTCTTGCCGCGCAAGGAATCCGAACACCATAATGAGAATGCCGAAAAGGACCGCGAAGAGTATTTTTGTTCCGGTCGGGAAGCCTGTAAACGGCAGAAACGCCGAGAGAAAGCCCAACAGTATAATCACTCCTCCTTTTGACATATATACGGAGTGTAACATGTCAGGCGCTAGGCGCTAGGTTTTAGGCATTAGCTAGAGCCCAGAGCCTAACTACCTAGAGCCTATGATGACAACAAATTCGCCGCGCGCGGGAATGTCTCCACTTTCTAAACGGGCATTGAGACCCGCCACGGTTCCATGGACGAGGGATTCATAGATCTTTGTCATCTCGCGAGCGATGACCGCGTGCCGCTCCGGAACGCGGGATTCAAGTTCCGAAAAGAGCTTCTGAATCCGATGCGGCGACTCAAAAAGAACGAGAGCGCCGCCCTTTGCGATCGCCTCGTTAAGCATTTTCTGCCGGCCTTTCTTGTGCGGCAAGAACCCGAGGAAAGAAAAACGGTCAACAGGAATGCCCGCGCCCGAAAGAGCCGCAGTGAGCGCAGAGGCACCGGGGATAATCACTATGGATTTTTCTCCACAGCGCTCGCGCACGAGCGCAACCAAAATATTTCCCGGGTCCGAGATGCCAGGAGTGCCCGCATCCGTCACGTAGGCGACTGATTTTCCCTCCTCAACCATCACCGCTACTTTTTCAAATGCCGCGCGCGGAGACCGCGCGCGCAGTGACGTAAGTGGTTTTCGTATTTCATAACGGTTCAGAAGTTTTTTTGTGACCCGCGTATCTTCCGCCGCAATCATATCAACCGCCTTCAGCGTTTCAAGCGCACGGAGCGTAATATCCCCGAGATTCCCTATCGGCGTTGCAACGACAAAAAGCATCCCGCACGCCATGTACCTCAAAAAAGGGAACCCCCACCCCTTCCAGAAGGATTGCTTGACGGACTATTTAAATCAGCCGGATCTACCTCGCTGGGACGCATCTGTGGATGTGTTATAAAAAAGTCCTCATTGCGCCTGTGGTTGCACTCACCTGCCTTAAAAAACCGCTGACCATTTCTATAAAGCACGGCAAGAGCCCGTAAAGACGATCTATGAAATAGGCCCTTCTTTGAAATACCTTCTTGCATAGCAAAAGAGTACTCCTGCCCGCCAGAGCGTCAAGCGGACCCCAATACATCATTCTCTCATTCGTACGAATGAGAGAATGATAAGAATTAATTTTACAAAAGGGCGATAATGCGACGCGCCACTCCCGGTATGTCAGAGGCAAGCGAGAGAGGGGCATCGGGAAGTGTGCTTTCCGATGCCCGAACGAGCGTAGCCGGAAAGCTTTGCTTACGCCGCCAGTAGATCGTATTCAAGTTTTTTCTTTTGACCTTCTGCTCCCGTTTGTGAGATTAGTTCGCGCGCCGCTTTCTCTGCCGCCTGTAACTCTGCGGTTGCTCCTTTTGATTTGTAGTAGCGGACAAGAGCCCGATAGAGCCGGATTGCTTGGTTTTTATTATTCTTGTCATCGCTTTGTGCTACTGTTTCGGCAATAGTTTTGATTTCTGCGACAATGGAGGCGGCTCCTTCAAGATCGTTGCCGAGAGCCTGAAGCGCCTCCGTCTTGCCCACAAGCAGAAGTCCTTTCGTGTGAAGCGGAATGTTCTCCATACCTAAACCTTTTTCTGCTACGGCAAGGGCTTCCGCATGCCGTCCGACTTCGCGAAGTATCGTCTGCCGAATATCCAACTGATCCGCGATCATTGTGTTGCCGTGCTTTTTGGCAAATTCGTCAGAGGTGCCTTCAGCTTTCTTGATGTATTCTCTATACACATACGTGCTACCAGTCGCATCTTCGGGATCTTTTGCCCGGCTGTCTGTGGCAAAACCATAGTACACGCTGGAGAGAGCGCCCCACTGTGAAGAGTCCTTCAAGTATTCGCTTTCGGCCGCGAGGACATCTTCCGATGTAGTGCCTTCCCACAGAGTATGCAGTTTTACTTCCATAGTTTTATGCTACGCGCCAACAAGGGTATTTGCAATCTTATAAATGTCCCCTGCGCCCATGGTCAGGATAACAAGCGAGGAGGGATGAGCGAGGAGGGATGAGCGTAAAAAAGACTCTACTTCGGGAAGAGAGTCCGCGCCGCGGGCGGGAACGCCCGCGGCGGTGATTTTCTCGGCAAGCACGCGGGCGGTTATTCCTTCTATTGGCTCCTCACGGGCGGCATAAATGGGGGCAATGATGACTTCGTCTGCACCGGAAAACGCATGAGCAAATTCTTCCATCAAATCGCGCGTGCGGGAATAGAGGTGCGGGTGGAATGCGACCACGAGCGTTTTGTCCGGAAACTTTTCACGTGTAGCTTTAAGGGTTTCTCGAATCGCAGTCGGATGATGCGCGTAATCATCAATCACGATAGCCCCCTCCTTCGTTTTGCCTTTCATTTCAAAACGCCTCCATGTTCCCTTAAAGTCGGCAACACTATGATGCATCATAGCATCGGAAATGTCGGGAAATGCCGCCCGTGCGGCGGCAACCGCCGCACGGGCGTTCATCTTGTTAAATTCACCCACAAGCTGAAGCTCCGGCACCTCTTCTTTCGTGTAATCAACCACTTTGCATTTTGCCTTCTCTACGATGGGCGCGACATTCGGGTCGTCTGGATTGGTTACAAACGCACCATCTTTCGGCAAGGCGGCTGCCGCCTTGCCGAACATCTCCTGCTCCGCCGCAAGGCTAGGGAACCAATCCGTGTGGTCCCACTCCGCGTTCGTGAGCACAAGCACGTTCGGCGAGAGCTTCAGCACGTGATCTTTGTATTCGCATGCTTCCACGACAAATAAATCGCGGCTCCCTTGCAAAAAATTACTCCCGAATTCAGGAACAATAGAACCCACGATGGCGGTCGGATTTTTCCCCGCGTCTTTCAGTATCTTTGCAACCAAAGCCGTGGTCGTCGTTTTCCCGTGCGTACCGGTAATCGCGATAGTGAACCGCCCCCTTGTCACTTCCCCAAGCGCCTCAAAATACGAAATTTCCCTCATCCCTAATCCCTTTACCCTCATTCGCTCAACATTGTCTTCCCACACGGCATCCGAATACACTACCAGTTCCGCATCCGCAGGAACATTTTCCGCCCTCTGACCGATGAAAACGCGTACATCCTTCTTCTTCAAAAGTCCCGTTGTGGGAGACACTTCCCTGTCCGAACCGGAAACCGAATGCCCCTCCGACACATACAGCTGCGCCAAGGCGCTCATCCCGATGCCCCCGATACCTATCATGTAGATACGCATAACGCACAGCGTATAGCGTTTAGCGTTCAGGTTCAAACTCCAGCACTTCAAGCTCAAATTTCATTTCAGGAAATAAACGTATAACGAGAGTTCGAAAATTCTCCGAATCCTTGCTCAAAAGAAACCGTGTTGTTCCATCGCCCACCTCCTGCGGCCAGAATTGTTTTTTCGCTCGCTCGGCAACGGCAACCGCAGGATCAAAGATAAGAATATTCTCGCCGAGCACTTTTCTGAACACCGGGAGGACCAGCGGATAATGCGTGCAGGCAAGAATGAGCACATCAATATCCTGCGGCGTTTGTGGAAATGCTTTGCGGATGATTTCTTCGATGTTTATCTCAGATTTGCCGGATTCAATAGCCCCCGCAAGTTCCGGAATGGCAATCGCTTTAATGTTCTTGCCTATCATCTGAAAGGCATTCTGATAAATGTCGGAATTAATGGTTGCTGGTGTTGCATATAGCATGAGACGCGCTGAAGACCCCTTGAAATAGCTCACCGTAGGCCCCACCATTTCAATGAGCTGTTGCGGTGCAATTGAAAACGCGTCAAGAAGCGAGACCGCCAAAGATGCCGACACACTGTTGCAAGCGCTTACGATGTTTTGAGCTCCACGTTCTTGAAGAAGCTTCAATGCAGCCACGGTGAGTGAGGTCAAGTCGTCGCGCGACCGTGAGCCATAGGGAGCATTTTTTGTATCGCCGAAATATAAAACGTCGGCAGTGGGCAGAACCTCGCGTAGAGCTTTAAGAACCGTAAGCCCCCCGACCCCCGAATCAAAAATACCGATCATACGAGTTTCGCTACCAACTCATTGAACTGGTCTCCGCGGTCAAATTCGTTCTTGAACATGCCAAAGGAAGCAAATGCGGGACTGAAGAGAAGAATGTCGCCGCTTTCTGCTCCTGCGAGGGCAGCTTCAAGCGCCTCCCCGATAGTTCCATATATGGAACTATCGGGGAGGCGCTCTTTAATACGATCGGTTCCTGAACCTGCAAGGAAAATTACTTTTTTGCATTTCGGAAGCTCCGCGATCAAGCCACTCATATCAAGACCCTTATCCGCTCCCCCCGCAATCAAGAGAATGTAGGGTTTACGAAACCCTACATTGAGAGCGCGAAGTGCCGCGATGGTTGCTTCCGGAGTCGTGGCGGTAGTATCGTTGTAAATTTTAACGCCTTTGATTTCTCGAAGAAATTCAAGACGTCCGGGCATGCCTTTGAAATTCTCAACCGCCTTGCGGATTATTTCCTCATCAATACCGAGCGCCCGCGCGGCTTCTATCGCGCACATGGCATTTAGTTTGTTGTGTTCACCCGGGATCTGAAGCTCCCATCCTTTTGGGAATTTTGCCGAATCCGCCATTACAACGCGCGAGACAATTCTCTTGCCGTACTTTTCTTTGATAATCGGAGCAACCTGCGTGGAGACTACAAGCGTATCTTCAGGTTTTTGATTAAGAAAAATCTGCGCTTTATCCGCAAGGTATGCATCCATAGCTTTACTTGTGGTGAGCGAAGTCGAACCATAATAGTTCATGTGGTCCGGGTAAAATGTGGTGAACATGGCAATATTCGGACTTATTTTTGCTTCTCCAAACCCTTCTAATTGCCATGAATCAAGCTCCATGAGCGCTATTGAATCTCTTGTGACTTCTGGCAGAAGCGCGAGTGTCGAAACCCCTCTCACGTTTCCGCCAAGCAACACCTTCATATCGGCGACCTTCAGAAGGTCGCACAGAAGCTGTGTGGTGGTGGATTTACCGCGTGTGCCGGTGATGCCGATTGTCGGGATTTGAGCGATTTCAGCGAACCAGCTTGCGCTCATTTTTATCGGAATGCCGTTCTTGCGGGCTTCCGAGATGTCGAGAGAATCGAGAGGGACACCAGCCGCCTTCAATACAAAATCACGGTTTTTGAAATCAGCACTGTCATGCCCGTCCAAATGAAACGTGACATTCGTGAAACCACGAAGCGTTTCCACGGACGGCGCCAATTCCGATGCGCTTTTCAAATCCGTCACAATCAAATCCGCCCCTTGTTCGGCAAGAAATTTCGCATCTCCCGCGCCGCGCCCAAGAAGCCCGAGCCCTAAGACGGTTATCTTTTTTCCGCGGAAATACGCGACAGTATCCATGCGCGCATCCTACCGCATCGCGGCGTGTGCCGCACGAAACCTTGCTATTGTTGCGGGCACTGCACGCTCACCGGTTGATCTATATGTGTAAGACGCAATGTCGTCCGCGGAAACACAATCAATTCAAAGGGACTCACGGCATCATGCTTATAGCCGCACTCTGAATCCGACCGTGTAAGCTCAATCAAAACAGTCCGAGTTTTTTTAGAATCCACAACTTTTATAACTCCGATACCATACCCGGAGCTTGGTGCGAGACCAGCAAATACTCCCGCTACTTCACTTTTTGAAAAATCAACAGCGGGTGGCGATTCTTCCATGTTGAGATCCCGCCACAATTGTGCCAGCTCGTCCGCCGTCTGGATACGATAATTAACTCGTTTTGATATGGCCGCATTTTCTCCTTCGGCAATTTTTTGGAATGCCACCACCAATCCCGACTCGCGACCGGAAAGATAGCCGGCTTGATAGAGATAGATACCGCCAATAACCAAAACTAAGAGCAGAATGGGAATCGCGTTGCGCGCCATACAAAAAGTATATACCGAAAAAAAAACGGGAGCGAGCGTACAGGCAATCTGTCACCTACGACGTTTTTTGAACACAGAAAGTAACGGTTTATACATATCATCTTTGATTGAAATTTGGATTTCTTTCTTGTCCGTGATTATTGAAAAAATAACTGGCGCATCTGAAATTACCGCAAGCGGCTTGCGCTCCGCCCCTTCGCCCATAACAAGCGCCGCAGCGGTCGCAAGAGAATCCGCGACGTCCGTCTGCGAGAATTTGAACTTCCGGCCGAAGAGGTCTTTCTTTCCGCGATAATCGCGTACACCCTTAAAGCCCGCATAGCCAAGCGCGATGCCGACAACTCCGGCTCGCAGAGGCATGACCACGCTGTCGGAAATAATAACGCCAAGGCGTTTTATCTTGTATGTTTTCATCACCTCTTTTCGGAGGAATGCCGCGCTCTTGAAACTGTCTTCCGGCAAAAGCACGAGTTTGCCGTTCCCGTTTGAATCATCAATACCGGCGTTCGCAATCAGCATCCCGTCTTTTATCGTGAGCCACACGCGCTTGGTCTTGAGCGCATGGGTGCTTTCCTGCCGTATTACTTTCTCCTTTTCCTTTTCACTCGTCTCCTTCATTACCCGTCCTTCCGAGAGAGCTACGATTTTGGAGGTAATTACAAGAATCGAGCCATCTTTCAAGCGCGGAAGATATATCAAAATAAAGGAGACTATTTCTTCGCCCTGTTTGAAAAGGCGTGTTTTAATAGGAATGATGTTCATAGCTCAAACCTTTCGGAGCAGCGAGGAACCGTGTTGGATACCGTAGTTATTGTAGAGATAGCCGCCTTGTTTGAGTAAAACTTCCGCAATATGTTCTATTGTGCGTGGCTCTGGCGGTTTAACGTCAGAAAATGGAACTCCTCCGATGATATTCTCGGTCACCAAGTCAAAGTTATTTCCGAAAGCCTGTACTAACTCTTCTGCAGTGGCTTCTTTTCTGAGATTTATTATTTGGTGTCCGCTGATATGGGATTTTTTTGTTTTGGATAGATCTTCAACATCGGCAGTATAAGCTTCCGCACCCATTGAATGAGCGGCTACCGCGAACTCTCCTGTACCAGATCCAAGATCAAGTATTTTCAGACCAGAAAGAACCTGCCGATCCCGCAATACTTTGATCACGTCACTGGAATTAGCCAGGGAAGCATCCTGCATGATTTTTCCAACTTCGGGAGTAAGTGCCACAGACAAGGCAAAGGCCAGCTGGTAGACAGTGCCATTCGTATTGTAAAAGAGCCCATCTCCGAGCGGGCCCTGCAATATATCTTCAAAACCGTCTACCACATCAACGGTGTATTGAGTAGAGGCATGATTGACTTTTTTTGATCGTGTAATCCGTTTCAGAATCTTGTGAAAGATCATGGGCGTTTCAATTGCCTCAAAACTGCCGGAAGACTCTTTACCTGGTCGAGGCGAAGATCCTGATTCGCGAACCATACAGCCAGCGTAGCACTAGAATGTTTCTGAAACCAATGTTGTAGTTTAGAACGGTTTTTCGGATGTATCACGCAGAAACCGGATGCGAATCTTTATAATGCTTCAGGTACGAAACAATAATGAAACTCAAGATAACCAGAAGGAACCAGGACGTTATCTTGTTGGTCGAGACTACATCCCACGCGTGTATTTGACTTGGGTACTGCCACGCTCCGTAAAAGGTGGATATGTTTTCCGCTATCCAGATAAAGAACGCTGTAAGACAAAACCCGAGAGCGAGCGGCATTGAGCGACGAACTGTTGTGACAACAAAAGTTACGCTTGTTCGAGCAAACAAAAGAAACACAGCGGGAATAAGGAGAAGTCGTGCATCCGGCAAGAAATGATTTGTAAAGAAATTTATATAAATGAGCGCGCAAAGAACGGTGGTAACAATGTAATTTGGATATTCTGTAACTTCTAGTTTCAATATTCTCCAGGCTTGAGCAATGTAACTTCCGACCGCAGCGTACATAAAGCCGCTGAAGAGCGGTACCGCGCCAATTTTGAAAAACGCGTCCTCCGGATAGCTCCACGAGCCGATAGACGTTTTGAACGCCTCAAGCAGGAGCCCGACAATATGAAACAAAAATATCGTTTTCACCTCGTCCCACGTTTCTATCTTTGTGGCATACAAAACGACTTGTAATAAAATTGCCGAGATAAACAGAAAGTCGTAGCGTGCAAACCCGAAAAGCGGGATGTGGTTGGAGGCGAATAAAAGTACAAAAAACGAACCGGCAAAAATGCACGCCCGGGCCTCTTTCAGGACAAATACGACGAATTCGTGTGACATTTCCCGGATGCTCTGGGTCATACGCCGAAAGAAAGGCCTTTTGGATCCTCTTTTAAGATCCTGGTTTTAATGAGCTTCATCTTCACTTGGCAGAACGAGAGCGGGAAGCTCCCGAATATTTTTTAAAACCTTGTCCGCGATCGAAAAATCATGTGTTTTAGTAGTTTGGTCTGGAACCGCAAAGCATGTAAGGCCCGCATCTTTGGCTGCTTTTACTCCTCGAACGGAATCTTCAAGAACAAGGCAATGAGCTTTAGGTTTCCCGGAGTACTGGACCGCTCTGATGTACGCTTCCAGATCAGGCTTTACCTTCTTCACATCATCTGCCGTGATAATAAAGTTAAAGAATTCCAGTAAGCCGGTCTTTTCGTGCATAACATCGAGGTTTTTCCGGCTGCTTCCGGTTACCACTCCCATCACACAATTTTTGTGAAGGACTTTCAGAACATCATGCACACCATCAACGATAGTAACGCCCTCCTTTAACAATTCTTCGAATCGAAGATCACGTTTTTCGCGCAATTCGGCAATTTTCTCGTGTAGCACACCTTGCTGGACAGCAAAATCAAAAGAGCTAACACCTTTAGAGAGATGCTGATTTACATACCATTCGTAAGAATATTCAAGGCCAATGTCTTCAAAAACCTCGCGGGTAGACTGAAAGTAGAGAGGTTCCGTATCTACCAAAAGCCCGTCGTTATCCCAAAATATCGCTTCAAAACGACGCGCGCTCATGAACCTACTGTACCTACGGCGTGGGGTTATGGTCACGCAGAAGCTTAAGCGCGAGGTAGGAGAAGGGCGTATACAGAACGCCCATGCCTACCTTGAAGAGCCACCACGGAATGATGATGCCAAGCAATGTCGGCCATGAGTAAATGCCTGCGAACGCGATAACCATGAAAATTACCGTGTCCAGAAATTGCGACCAGAGGTTGGAGAGGTTGGAACGCAGCCAGAAATTCCCCTCCCCGAATTTATTCTTGAAGAAGAAGAACGACAACACGTCTTGGTATTCCGCAACGATGAACGCGACCAAGGACGCGATGGCAATTCTTCCGGACATGCCGAACACCGTGTCATAGCTTTTGTGTACCCAGTCCGCGTCCGCGGACCAAGGCAGAGCGAGCGAGAGAAACACATAGGCGGTCCAAAGCGCCACGGAAGTAAAACCGGCCAACACAAAAAACTTTGCGATTCGTTTTCCGTACACTTCCCCGATGACATCGGTCATAAGGAACACTATCGGGAACGAGAAAACGGCAACGGACAGATGCGAATCAAAAAAGAAGGGCATGAGCTTTAGGCCCAGCGTGTTTGCAGCGAACAACGACGTAAGATACAGCGCCAACGCAAGGAGGAGCTTCCGAACGGCGGATTCTGATAATTGCATAAAAAACAAAAGACGATTTATTAATCGGCCATTGTATCAGCTATTCCTGCTTCGCCATATATGCGGCAAGGCCCCCGGGGCGCGAATACGCGTACACATCTGTCACTCCTATGTCCTTGGCAAGTAGCAACACTGCCTCAATGAGCTGACTTGAGACCGGTGCGTCATCTGTTATGCCCGTCATGCCCGCTGGTGCCGGATATTTGAGAAGCATTGTGTACCCCAAGGAACTACCGTCTTTGAGCCTGCCCGATGGGATGACGTCAACGAGTGCGGCGCCTTCCGCAAGACCTCCCTTCGGTTTTTGATGGAATCTGAACACGGGATCATGCCCTGTTTCAAGATACGCTCGCACCGCATCTTTATCCGGAATCTGCATGACCGAAGGAACAGGCTTCGGCGTGTAATCGGCGCTACAGATTGATACACACAAAAATGCTTTCCCGTTTTGATTGAGAACTCGCGGCGTCAACAAATCGTCATACGTTGTCGTGAGCAATTCTTTTTCTCCAAGGTTCGTGCGGATAAAAGCGATGTGCCCCGCCACGGCACCTGTGTTATCAACCGCAACAAGGATGGATTGTTTGGCAACGTTTCTTTTGTACTCTTCCTCGCTCATCGTAAGGGGCGCCCAACAGTGGTTGTAGAGCGCATGGGATGCCGCAAGATGCGGAGACTGCGGATGCAACATTCCAAACGTGTGGAATTCGGTTTTAAAAAGCGAGTAGATTGATTCAAACTGCTCAAACGGTACTTTTGTTTTCAAAATCGTTCTCTGCACCTTGCCAGTTGATGTAGTGGGCAATGCATCCGCGCGCATTGAGGCGATATATTTCGGCATTTCATACGCACTCAAGACTGCCGTGCCGAAAAGAAGCCTGTATTTGAGTCGCCGCAAGGCGCCCACTTCGTTAATACCGTCTCGCCAGCAAACAACTGCGGCGACTTCTTCGCCGTATCGCCGGTCGGGAACAGCAATCACATACACTTGGGCAATATCGTCGGAGATTTTTTTCAGCGAGTTCTCCACGGCAACCGGCGAAATATTGATACCGCCTTTTATAATCATTTCCCTCTTCCGTCCTTTGAGAAAGAAGTACCGCTGTCCTTGAATGATGCGGTAAAGCCCAATGTCTCCGGTGAGAAAATACCCATCCCGAAATGCCGGCTCATCGCCCAAGTACCCTTCCATAACCGCGGGGCCTTTGACAATAAGCTCTCCTTCTTCACCTTCCACAAGAATGCGCCCGTTATCATCTGCGATTTGAAGATCCGCCCATGGCATTGCCACTCCAATCGAGTTCTTCTCAACCAGTTCCTCATACAGAGGTTCCGGCAAGTCCATGGGGACCCCTGTAACGCGAAGCGCCGTCTCCGTCTGCCCGTAGCCCTGATAGAGAGGAATGTTGAATTTTTTTCTGAACTCCTCTACGGTCTGCGCAACAACCGGTGCGGAACCGATTTGGATTCGGTTCAGTTTGATACTCTGTGCGAATGTGGCATGCTCCTCTTCGCGGCTTAACTGGTCAAAAAGAATAGATTGAACAATGGAAGTAATAGTCGTACCGGTTTTTGCTATCTGCTCCCAAAAGCGAGAATTTGAATAGGCGG
>Ga0209542_10014250_pt1 | contig 13565 bp, 25 predicted proteins | sample RifCSPhighO2_01_FD_184028 | JGI IMG/M metagenome (GOLD analysis project Ga0209542, IMG submission 184028) | Soil microbial communities from Rifle, Colorado - Rifle CSP2_plank highO2_0.1 (SPAdes) (version 2) | ecosystem: Environmental > Terrestrial > Deep subsurface > Rock core/Sediment ... | reverse complement strand
GTGCTTCCAGATAATTTTCCTGTTACCTCACTGAAATTAAGAAGCCCGATAATTGCTACCATGGCCACAACAGCAACAATAACCAAGACAAAATTATTCTCATCCATCTGCTCACCTTCTTTTTATTTATTTATTTAATTTTTATTATTAAAAATTTAACATATATAAATATTCCTATAAAACTAATTTAAAAATTAAGAAAAACAAACCTTTTTAAACTAAAAAATAACTCCATTTTAACAGGCTACTATATAGCTATTCTAACACCGAGAGGTGCGACTATGATATATGATGTTGAACCGAACGAATTAATTGAAAAAACAGCAGAAGAATTAAAGAAAATCAAATCCATAAAGCCACCTGAATGGGCTGCTTATGTTAAGACAGGAGTGCATAAAGAAAGGCCCCCAATAAGAGCTGATTGGTGGTATATCCGGGCTGCTTCTATATTGAGAAAATTAGTCAGATATGGTCCGATTGGAGTTTCTAAATTAAGGAGAAAATATGGCGGAAAGAAGAGCCAGGGTGTAAGGCCAGAGCATTTCTTTAAAGGAAGCGGGAATATAATAAGGAAAATACTGCAGCAATTAGAAAAAGAAGGATTAGTAAAGGATGTAAAGGAAGGGAAACACAAAGGAAGAATTATAACAAAAAAAGGAAAGGAATTTTTGAATAATGTCGCTTATCAAATCTCTGGTATAAAGCCAGAAGAAAAAAAAAAGAAAAAAAAAGAAAAAGAAGAGAAAGCCAAGCCTAAACTTAAAGAAGTTAAGGAGATTAAAATTAAGGAAATTAGGAGAGAAGAACCTGAAGAAACGAAAATAGATGAAGCTCATATCAGAAAAATGGTTGAAGAGACAAAGAAATTTGCAAAAGGAGAAAAAGTTACATCAGAAAAAATATTAGAGGAAAGCAAATGAATGAATTAGAAGAATTAAAGAAAATAAGGGTGGAAGAACTGCAGAAACAATTACAGGGCCAGCAAGAAGAAGAAGAGCAATTGCAGCAGCAAATAAACCAGATTGAAGCTATAGTTAAAACCAAATTAACAAAAGAGGCATTATCAAGGCTTGGAAATATCAAGGCAGCGCATCCAGAAAAATATATCCAATTATTAGCTGTTCTTGGCCAATTGATAGGAAAGTTTAATGCTATTGATGATAAATTATTAAAGGATATTTTAGTTAAATTAGAACCAAAGAAGCACCAGTTTAATGTAAGGAGAAAATAATGGCCAGATATAAGCATCCTTCAAGGAAAAAAAGATTGAATAAATTAGCCAAGCAGACTAAATGGGCGCCTTTTTGGACAGTTCCTAAGATTTATGGAAAAGGAAGAAGGATTCATCCTGGAAGGCACACTGAAGTCAAAAGAAGCTGGAGAAGAACTAAGACTAAAGCTTAAGTTTGAAGATAACTGACAATGGCAAAAGAAAAAGAAAAAAAGAAAAAGAAGAAAGGAGAACCAAAAGTTGTATTAGAAAGAACATATAATGTTCCTTTAAGAAGAGGATTTATTAGCTGTCCGCATTATAGAAGAGCTAAGAAAGCTGTAGCTGTATTAAGAAAGTTCCTTAAGAGGCATATGAAAGCCAATAGCTTGGAAGATATTAAAATCGGAAAATATGCTAATTTAGAGATATGGAAGAACGGCATTAAAAATCCTCCGCATCACATCAAGGTTAATGTTAAGAAGAATGATGAAGGCATGGTTTTTGCAGAATTAGTAGGTGCTCCTGAAGAGAGAATAGAAATTAAAGAAGAATTAAAAGAAGAGATAAAAAAACCAGAAGTCAAAGGAGAGGAAAAGAAAGAAGAGAAAAAAGAAAAGTTAGAAGAGATAAAAGAAGAAGCAAAAGAGAAAAAGAAGAGCACTAAAGAATTACAAAAAGAAGTAAGAGAAGCATTAGAAAGAAAAAAGATGGAAAGAAGGCCTGAAGAAACAGAAGAGAAAAAGGAAAAGGATAAGGTTTTGACAAAGAAAATATGAAAATTTCTAAATTAGATAAATATCTTGAATTAACTGAAAAGGCTTTAAAGGAAGTTAAGATTAAGGATAAAAAAGCAGAGAAATTAGTTGATATGGCCAAAAGATATTTTTCTGATGCAAAACATTTCAAGGAAAATGGAAAATTAGAAGAAGCATTTGCAGCAGTTAACTATGCTCATGCATTTCTGGACGCGGCTGCTTTATTAGGATTTCTGGAGAATAAAGACAGTAAGTTGTTTATGGTTGAGTAAGATTTAAATACAGCTTTATATTATATTTTCCTTAGGACACTGCCTAGATCAATGAGGATAAATCTGGTTACCTTTATGGTATGACAGACCTATACTGAGATCTAGGGTTTTATTTTAATAAAATTACATTATCTTTATTTCTAAAATCATTATCTCCTGTTATTAATTTTGTTTTATTTAATATAGAAGTAGAATAAATTAAAGAATCTATTGCATGTAATTCTTCTTTTATTGATATTTCCGAGGCAATTTCACATATATTAATATCCAATTTCAGAATTATGCTTTTTTCTTTTATAAAATTAATAAATTTTTCAATTTTTTCTTTAACTAATTTATCTTTAATTAATTTTTTTTTTATTTCAAATAAAGAGATAACAGGAGTAAAAAGAAAGTTTTCCCCATCTATAATTTCTTTAATTTGATTGTTCTCTGCAAAAAAATAAGAGAGCCATGCGGAAGAATCGAGCAGGTATCTAGAAACGGTCATTTTCATCTCTTAATCCTTTTAGTATTTGCTTCATAGATTTCTTTCCTAATGCACCATACATTGATATTTTATTTTTCTGTTTAATCATCTTATTTATTACTTCATTATATGATGAAGAATGAGTCTGTTCCCTAATGGTTTTAAGCATTTCTAAAGTTTCCTTATCAATTTGTATTGTAGTAGGCATATAAACTATAGTACTATAGAACTATATAAATCTTTCGATTTTATTTATAGATTCCAGGCAGCATAAACACCTTATTGACATTCACTGCAATTCCTTTTTTTTCTTTCTTGATTTCCTCGCAAGTCATTAATGATTTTCCTAGGCAGACTAATTCGTCCTTTAATGTTAATACTGCCACTGTATCATCTTTATTTATTTTAGAATTAAACTTAACAATGCCAGGAATCATTAAATTTGTTCCATGGCATAATGGCTCTACAGCACTGTCATTGACCCATATCTTTGGCATAAATAATGCTGATTCAATCGGCTGAATAATTTTCCTTATAAGTTTCTCATTTTTTTCGTTTTTATAATACCAATAAGCATCTGCCAAATCATGCAATGTGACTAAGGTAGATTCATTAAAAGGGCCTGCTTTTGTCCTTCTTAGCTCAGCCATATGCGCTCCACAGCCTAATGACTGGCCAAAATCGTGGCAATATTTTCTCACATATGTGCCCGCTTCACAGCCTACTTTAAACAGAACATCTTTTTCATCAATTTCCAGGACTTCAATATAATAAATATTCCTGCTTCTCATTTTTCTTCTTACAGAGCTTCTTATTGGTGGAAGCTGCCTTATCTTTCCTGTATACTTCTCAAACATATCTCTAATTGAGATTTCAGGCATTTCTTTATGGATATGCATCAAGGCAATATACTCCTTGCCTGCATGAAGCAGATATTCAACAATTCTTGTTGCTCTTTCCAAGGCTATTGGAAGAACTCCTGTAACATGGGGATTTCTCTGATTTTTACACTAGAGTCCCGCTATGGCCCGCTTTAGATATGTTTAATATCTTTTTAACATAGTCTGAAACTTGGTGGCTTGTAGGTCCACTAGATTTGTCTATGTTAACAATGCCATAGCTTATGAGTTCTTCAACAGTTCTTTCATTAGGAAAGCAACCAAAATTCTTATTTGTTTCAGCTGTTTTCTTTGGTATTATTTCTCTTTCTATTTCTTCAAATGGTAATTTCATAGAATTAGTTAGTATATGTTATTTTTTAAATGTTATTAAAATTAAAAATAAGTTGTATTGAGACTGAAAGATTTATATATAAATCAGCGATTGTGGTTAGTATAATGAGCACTACGTTTAAAATGGAAAATTTAGTACAAGTGCCAATAAGCTGGATGGACCTTAAACGATTCGAAGATTCAGAAAGCTTTAATCATAATCAAATTGATTGGAGTATTTCGTATGCAGAATATTCAAATAAGGTTATAAAACCCTGGATTAATAGAATTCAGCAAATATATGGTGATATTACGGAATTATTAGAGTTTGAGAACTTAGGTAAAGAACATTACAAGAGAGTTCAGCCCGATGGTGTGGTGGATCTTACTTGCGGATTTTATATATCAGTTATTAGAAAAAGTCAAATAGGTTTTATTCCAATTTCAGTGCCAATATCTTATTTAACTACTACTGTTAATATCCTGCCTTATTTAATGCAGGTACAAGAGAAACATAGCGATATTCCCTTGTCAGATATAGTTGAAACAGAAAATAATGCAAGAATTACTGAGACCGGAATATTATTACCTCCTGGAGAACAAATAATGATTTATACTGTTGAAAAAATTAATATGCCTAAATGTTATATCGGTCAAGCAACAACTAAATCAGGAATTGGGAGAAGGGGGCTTGATACAGTAGCAACTGCTGGTACTTTTAATAAGGGATGGAGGGGCGTACCTTTGTTAGAATTAAATAATCGTAACTTATCCGAATCAATTCTTGTTGAACCTGGCGTGCCAATTGCCCAATTCTATTTAATTGACGCTTCTCATTCAAAGGGCCAGTATGTTGGTAAATTTCAGGACCAGATGCCAAAATCTTAAGTCAAAACCCTTTCTTTCTTTTTAGAACTCATTCTCAATTGAAACTAACATACGCTATTAAAAGAAGTTTGCGAAGTTCCCTCTGAGAATTTTCCTCGTGAGCAGAGACCACTCAAGAATAATAGATTTAGGCCCAGAAAACCGAAATATTTATATATAAAAGATATTTTAATATTACAATATATTGTAGGTAATGTAAAATGGAAGTTGCTTTGACTAAAATATCCCGAAATGGGCAAGTTGTAATCCCTTCTGGGGTTAGAAGAGATGCAGGTATAAAACCATCAACACAATTTTTAGTATTTAATGAGGATGGAAATATATTGCTGAAGCAAATAAAGAAAGAATCTCTTAAGAGCGATATGTTGTTAATAGACAAAATTAAAAGAAGCGAAGATGAAATCAAGAATGGAAGATTTGTCAAAGCAGATACTAAAATGAGTGACGAAGAGATTGACGATTTGTTGATTGGATAAAATGCAAATAATATTTTCTGAAGAATTTAAGAAAGAATTCCGTAAAATAAAAAATAAAGATACAAGACTAAAGATTATTAAACAACTTAAAAAGCTAGAACAAGTTCCAGAATCTGGAAAACCATTGAGATACGATTTGAAAGGTCATCGGACTATAAGAGTTGCTCCATTTAGGATTATTTATCGGATAGAAAAAGAGTCTATTATAATAAATTGTTTTGATCATCGAAAAGATGTATACGAATGAATTCTAATGTTTTTTAGGGCTTTGCTAAAATAAAAAAAAACAAGAAAACTATTCTTTCCTTTCATGAGGCAATGGCCTTTTAACCTCAATTGGCAATAGGCCTTCTTTATATTCCATCTTTGCAATCTCTACTGGATTATACCTTATCTTTTCCAAATCATCTTTTTTTAATTCAATCAGCATTGGAGCGCCCATTGCTATCTGCAGCGCTCTGCTTCCAATAAGCCTTGCTCTTTCATACCTTGTGTATTTTTTCATTCTATGCAGCTCCTTAAAAATTTACTTTTTTCAAAGGCAATATCAATCATTTCATTTATGTCTTCTGATGTCAAAGGATAATCCCCTCCTTTTTGCATTGCGCAAATCTTTTCATCGCTTGTTACTGCTACTGTCAGCCTGGCATCGCATGCTTTTTCTTCCTCTGTAAGAGGGTCTACTATAAAATATTTTCCAATTTTATAAACTGTAACCTCAATTGGCTCTTTTTCAATCGGCAATCCTTTTTTAGTTTTTGTCTTATAATCTACCTTTTCATCTTTGTATTCAGGAAATTTTGTATTTTTTAAAGCAACTAATGTCGCTAACGCAGAAGCGTCAAACAAGTTTCCAGAGTCATTTATTGCGCATATATCAATCACAACCATCCATACCTTTTCCCCTTCTTTTATTACTAATTTTTTTTGGTTTATTGCCTTGCTTTCTCTAATTCCACGGTCAATGACCCTTGCTAATTCTATTGCCTCTATTCCAGGCGGCCCTAATTCAAACTCAGGATTTGACAATGGATATAGCTCTGCTCCAACCATCAAAGCCCCTTCTTCTGGGGTGTCTGGATACGGCTCACCAACTTCCAGCTTTACTCCGGCAATAACTTCTGTATCTCCTATCTTTACCCTGGCTGAGCCCTCTGCATTTTTAACCGGATTTGCCTCTACTATAACATTTCTGTAATCTAACATTTTTCTTCCGTCATATCTTATGTCTTTCTCCAACGATCTTAAAATATTATTTTTTAATTTAGTCATTTTGTCTCATACTTTAATTTTAAAGCCTCTCTTTGCTTTTCATTTATTTTTTTTAATGTTTTCTTAGCCATTTCAATAGCTTTCATTAGCTCTTCTTTTTTTACTTCTCCGTCTAATTGAAGAAGGGTTATCTCATTTGTTCTTGGAATCATTGCTATTGGAATATCTGCTGCGCCAGCTTCATAAGCCTCTTCATCATAGTTTAAATCAACAACAACCTTATCATCAACCATTCCGACAGCTACAGCAGCCACTAAATCCTTCATTGAAATGCCCGCATCTGCCAATGCAATAGAAGCTGCGCATATACCAGCGCACCTTGTTCCTGCATCTGTCTGGGGAAGCTCGATAAAAACATCAACAACAGAATTTGGGAATTCATCAAGATTTATAACAGGAAGCAATGCTTTCTCTGCAACTAATGAGATTTCTCTTGCTCTTCTGTTTGAGCCTGGCCTTACCCTTCCTCCTAAAGAAGAGAAAGGCATCATATTATAATTAACCCTTAATATTCCTTTTTCAGGATTCTGCAGGAATTTTGGATATAAATTCCTAGGCCCGTATACAGCAGCATAAGCAATAGTATTGCCTATTTTAAAATATCCAGAGCCGTCTGCTCTTTTAATTATTCCTGCTTTTGCTTCTATAGGCCTTGTTTCATCAAATTTTCTTCCGTCTAATCGTTTTGAATATGTCATCTTATCTTATTATTCTCCAAAAAGTTTTTTATCATCTCTGTTAAGCCGTTAATATGCGCTTTTTCCTCAATCTCCTTTATTGTTTTAACAGATAAAAGCTCTCCTTCTGGGCTTCCCTGAATCCATATTACTCCATTCTGCCCGACAATAATCCTGCAGTCTGTATACTGCTTTATCATTGTAACCATTGATCCTTGTTTTCCAATAATCCTGGGAACTTTATGAGCATTAACTGTAATTATCCTTCCTTCTTCTAATTTTCTTAATCCAGGGCCTTTCATTGTTACATCAATTAATTTCTGGCTTGTAACATTGATTATTTTTGTAACAAGATAATCCCCAAAAGTATAATAACCAGTCAGGTCTGCTCCTCTGCTTACAAAATCAGATGTTCCGTCTTTAACAGGCAGAACTGCTGAATAACCGGAATTTGTATCTAAACGCCATCCGAAAAAAGAAACATCCTCTACCTTGCCTATAATAGTGTCTCCTCTTTTAGGAACATACTGGCCTGATAATGGAATAACCTTAATTGCCCTTCCCTCAATGTTTAATATGCCTAATTTATTTGCTATTATCTTATTTTCATCCCTATAAGTCCCGAATCCAGGAAGATAATCCATTCCCGTAACTATTTCTTCTCCTGGCACCACAACTGATTTTTCTTTTATTAATATGTCTGTCATTTTTTATTTTATTTTTCCCTCAACACTTTTGCTTCGACATTTCCATGAGTTAATTTATTTATCCTGTCATAGAAATCCTGTTCTAATCCACCTGCCATCTCAACTATTGCCAGCCAAGAGCCGTCTGACTGCCAATTTTCCCTTAATATTTTTCCAAACTGTTTTACTGTGGAATAGGACTTGGCAGCATAATCCGCAGGAATCTTTATGCTGATTTCCTTAATTTCAAATTTTATCGGAAGAATAACCCTTAATTTTTTTAATACATCCTGCAATTGGTCTTCTGCTGACCTATAATCATCAATATGCACTTTTGCCTCTTCAAATGCTGCCTCAATTCTTGTTACAGGATGAGGAAGATGCGTTTTTGGATCAATGCCATTTCTGTGGATTATTTCAATTAATCTTTTTACTTTCTCTTTTTTTTTTCTCTCCCTGTACTCTTCTGTTAACTGTATTTCTCCCTGTTGTATTATTATCTCTGCAACCTTTAAAGAATCTGTTGTTTTGAAGAAAGACTGCATTAATTTCTCGCTTGCGTGCATTCCTTTTTTTGCATCTGAAAATATCTTTTCGTTTACCAAGGCTGCTCTTATATCTGAAATCCTCCCTTGCTTAAAATCAATAGCAGCATCAGAATTAATCACAACCTCAAATTTCTCATTTCCTTTTTTCAATCTCGCTAAGTTGACTGAAAATCTTTCTTTGTCGTAAGTTTCTCCTTTCATTTTTTTTTATTTTATTTATCTAATTGCTTCTTCTCCTTTAATATCCTCTCAATTACTTTTTTATCAAATTTCTTAAATTTCTTTTCATCTGTTTTGATATAGGCAGCATCAACTCTATCTGCATTAAATCCCTTGTCAACAACTTTTTTCAAAGCAGTTATGCACAGCTTAAGCCCTTCTTCAATAGTTATTGTTGGCTTGTACTGCTTATGCAGGATATCCTCTACCTCAACTTCTCCCTCGCCTATTACGCTTGCTTTGTATTCAAAGAAGATTCCTGTTGGGTCTGTTTCAAACAGCCTTGGGCCGTCATGGTCGATTCCAGCCACTAAAACACTTACGCCAAAAGGCCTTAAGCCAGCTGACTGTGTGCAGAGCTGCTTTAAATTGCATATATCTTTTACAATTGTTCCTGTGTCAACAGGAGCGTCATAGGTTACTCTATGCTGCTGCGCTTTAATCTGCGACCTTTCAATTAATACTCTAGCGTCTGAAATTATTCCAGAAGCTGTTGCTCCTATATGGTCATCTATCTGCCATATTTTTTCAATTGATTCCGGCACAACTAGTACATCAACAATTCTTTTGTCAGATACAAATAAAACTCCATCTTTACAGGTCATGGCAATAGCAGTAGAGCCTTGCCTTACTGTTTTTTTAGCATATTCAACTTGCAATAATCTTCCATCTGGAGAAAACATGGTTATGGCCCTATCATAACCCATTAATTGATGCGGCATTGGTTGTTGCATACTTTACACCTCAAATTTTATAAATAATTTTCAGCTTTATTTAATATTCCGCTGACACCTAAGCTCCTAACTATTACATCCTCATTATTGATTTTTTTAATTAAGGCTAATGATGCTTTTAAATCATCAACATATTTATTTGTTACTCTAATTATGCCTTTATTATTCTTATACTTATCGTTCAAAAGCCATATCCCTGCTTTTGCTGTTCCTTTTGTTCCTATATAGCCAAGGATATTGTCCCAGACTGCTTTTGAAACTACATTAAACTTTAAAGGTTTAGATATTACTTCATATGCCAAATATCTTTTCTTTTCTTTTAGTGTTGGTAATAAAGGTTTCATTTATCCTTTAAGAAAGATTATATTTTAGTTTTTTTTTCTTCTTTCTCTCTCACATAAAACAGAATAAATTAATGGTTTATAAATGTTGCGGTAGTTTTTTTTTTTTTGATATTTATAAAATCAGTAAAAATCAAAAATATTAGGATCTACAATAACAAATTGAGGTTCTATAAAAAAATGTTCAGGTCTATAAAATCTTAAATAGTCTTCAATCTTAGATGCCTTAATCAAATTCTCTAAACATATTTTAAGATTATCCTGACTAAAATCTAAATCATACATTGTTTGAAAACTAAACAAACTTTCCATTAAAATATGCATTTCATCAGCAAAATATAATTTAGGAATTCTAAAATTTTTGTTAATGCCTAATTTAGCAATCAATTCTTGTAAATTTTTATACCCTTGAATTTGTTCAATAATCTCCTCATCACATTCCTTAGAATACTCTTTCTGTGCATATAAGAAATTTCCTAGCTTTATCTCCTCTATAATCTTATAAGATGATCCATACGTTTTTTTACCTGTTCTTTCATAATCTCCATCAACCCATTTCTCAATTATAGAAAGATCATTTTCTATGAGCTCAACTCCATCAGGCATAATTGCAAAATAGTGTTTAAGCTCTTTTTCAACTTCAATATATGGCCTTTTATCAGGCCATCTTTTGGAAAATAATTTAATTTCATCTTTCAACAAATCATTCATTAAATTAGAATAAAAAGGAGAACTGGGAAATTTATATTCGTCTGATGGTTTATCTACGTCACTCCTTCTAAAAATTTCTAGAGAAGGCTGTTTTGGATTTTTTCCAGGATAAACTTCAATTTTATTATCAGCCCATAATCTTAGTATCTCTCTTAACTTCATTTTAACCACACTAAAGAAGTTATTGGTATATTCTTAAATATTTGTCCTCCTTTAAAGAGACTACAATAGAAAGATTTAAATAACTATATAAATAATGATTATAATTATGGATTTAAAATTGTTACAAGAAATTGGATTAACAAATAGCGAAACTACTGTGTATTCCACTTTACTTAAATTAGGTTCTATTAAAGTTGGAGATTTGATGAAAAAATTAACATTGCACAGAAGCAGAGTCTATGAAGCAATAAATCGCTTAATTGAAAAAGGTTTAGTTAGCTATGTTATAAAGAATAATGTCAAATTCTTTCAGGCTTCTGATCCGGAAAGACTGCTTTCTTATATAGAAGAACAAAAAGAAAAACTAAATGAAAAGGAAAAATCAGTAAAAGAGCTGTTGCCAGATCTAAAAAAAAAAATATCTCCAATAACAAAAGCCGAGGCGCATGTTTTTGAAGGCAAAGAAGGCTTCAAAACAATAAGAAAAGACGTCTTAAAACAAAAAAAAACTTTATACTTAATAGGAGCAGTTGGAAAAGAAGACATTTTTCTAAAATATTTCTTCCCGAATTTCAATAAATTAAGAATAAAAAATAAGATTAAATGGAAAATTCTGTATGATGCTGAAGTTAAAGGCAAAACAATAACAAAACTAAAATTAATGGAATCCAGATTTCTGCCAAAAGAATATTCAAGCCCTGCAGTTATCAATATTTATGCAGACAAAGTGGTTAATGTTTTATGGCAGGAAGAAAATCCTGTTTGCTTTATGATTATAAATAAAGATATCGCAGATTCTTATAGAAAATGGTTTGAGTTGTTATGGAAATATTCTAAGTAACTTTTATAAAACTATATCTATTTCCTATCTTAACATGAATGATAACCCAGACGATTGGGAACCAGATCCAGAAGTAATAGATGATATAGTCACTAAACTTAGCTCTATTGAAAATCAAGATGAAAAGGCGTTGGCTCTTGGTGATGAGCGATATAGTGTAAAACAAGTTATTGAACATGTAAAAGAAGGAACTCCTGTTGGAAGACAATTCTACAATATGCATTTAAGTCTAATAGAAAGATTAGAAGAGATCAAAGAAAAAAGCCCTTTTAATAGAATCAAAGAAGCTATTGGTGCGTATTTGGGGTATCTTAGACATAAAAATAAACAATAAAATATATAAACACCAAATTTTTAGAAATATGAAAAGAGGTGATTTTAATGTGTAAGTATTGTTTAATATCTGTAGTAGCAGCCTTTTTCTTAGTATATTTTTTATTAGTGGCAATAACAGCTCCAATATGGAATGTATGGGTATACAGCTTGATAATAACTATATTAGTCGGTATAGCTGTTGTAGCATGCCCTGTGCTAAATAAAGAAGGGAAATGGAGTTGCTGTGTGCCTCAAAAAAAAACAGCAAGGCCAGTTAAAAAGAGGTAATTTTTTTCTTTCTTTCTTTCTTTTTCTTTTAAATTTTAACCTTACGATTTCCATCAAGAAATATTACTTCAGCTATTTTTTCCCCTAATCCTTTTGTTGAATAAAGAAGTTTTTCTGAGTTGCCCTTCCTGTAATTTAATAAATCTTTATAGTGGCCTATATAGATTCCATTAAACAAAACAGATACTAAACATGGGCCTGGATTGTTATTTTCGCTTAATTTTTTAAACATAAATTCCCTATACAATTCTCCTAGCTTATATCTACTATAAACAAATTCTTTATATCTTCCTTGGAGAGATAAGCAGAGTTCATATAGATGATCTTCGCACAATCCTCTTTGCGCTGTTATATTGACTTCAACAGGAGATTTTAGCAGTTTATTATATAATTCAACATATAAATCTATATCTTCTTTGCTAACTCCATTTACATCTCTTACGCATTTTCTTAATTCCAAATTGCTTAATTTCTCAAGCTTATCAATTTCCATTTAATAACAAGTTAATATAAAACTTATAAATTTTATTATTATAAATATTTCTTAACCTCTTCCAAGAACTTTAATGGAAAATCTTCTTTTATTTTTGTGCAGTCTATAACATAGTCATAGCCAAGTGTTTTTACAGGCATTCCATAACCAACTACCTTTTTAGAATGTTTTTTTGCTATTGGCAAGACCTCTTCAATGCCTAATGGCGCTAAAATCAGATCAAATTTACCATCGTTCTCGCTGAGCCTACTTTCCAATTCAGACGCATCTGGGAATCTTAATTCATACAGCTCAAAAGAATCATCTTCTCTTGCAAGATCAACAAAAGAATTCAACATATCGGTAGTTGTTAATAATGCAACTCTTGGCTTCATAATCATAATATTTTTGAGTGATTTATAAAGTTATATATACTAAAATAATTATTTTATTTTATAGCATCTATTTTAGCTTCTAATAAATCTCAAAACTTCCTTTGTCTTTTCTTCCATTAATTCCTTTGAATTAGCCTCTAGATTTAATCTTACTAATGGCTCTGTATTTGAAGGCCTTACATTAAACCACCAGTCAGGATATTCAATTGTTATTCCATCTAATTTGCTTATCTTGCCATCTCTGTATTTCATTTCCAGCTTCCTTATTACGTGCTCTTTATCCTCTACCTCTGAATTAACTTCTCCTGAAAGGAAATAATTATTTGTATCTTCTAAAATCTCGCTAATTTTCTTATTTTCCTCTTTCATCAACTCTAAAATCATTAATGCAGCTAAAAAGCTGTTTTCACAGTATAAATCCTCAATCTTAAAGTAATAATGGCCTGACATTTCTCCTGCAAATACTGCCTTGTTTTCCCTCATTAATTGCTTAATGAAAGAATGGCCTACTCTGCAGATTAACGGCTTTCCGTTATTCTTTTCAATTGTATTTTTAACATAACGAGAGCTTCTTAAGTCATAGACAATATTTGCTCCTGGCTGCTTCTTTAGAATATTCT
>Ga0209542_10014243_pt1 | contig 13568 bp, 18 predicted proteins | sample RifCSPhighO2_01_FD_184028 | JGI IMG/M metagenome (GOLD analysis project Ga0209542, IMG submission 184028) | Soil microbial communities from Rifle, Colorado - Rifle CSP2_plank highO2_0.1 (SPAdes) (version 2) | ecosystem: Environmental > Terrestrial > Deep subsurface > Rock core/Sediment ... | reverse complement strand
AATGAAATACCCAATCGCAGCAAGCTGCGGGGTATCAGATGAATTCATGCAAAGTTAACTGATCAACATTTCTTCCTTGAGACAAAACATATTTTTTCACATCTTCCAATCCTCTTCCATCACCAACAGTATCAATATGTCCTCCATCGCTCCAGAACTCTCCACCCCATAACTCCTCTTCCTTCAACTTTGGAAAATTCTTGAATACCTGTATAGCTAAAATACTCTTACATATCTGCATAATTCTTGAAGGAGAGTAACGAGGAGCTCCTCGTACAAGAATATGAACATGGTCATTCTCATGACCAATAGCATCAAACTTAAAATAATATCTCTCTTCCATGCCCTTACAAACTTCTTTCATTAAACTAAATATTTCTTCAGTGATTAGTTTTTTTCTGTACTTTAGAACCATGACCATATGATATCTTATTCTGTAAGTACAATGTGCAGCATGCATAACTTCCATTCACTTAAAGAGCAGGTTACATATTAAAAGTTGCCGCAGCAAGCTGCGGGGTAAAACCCAGGAAGGAATTTAAGGAGGTGTAACATGAAATGTCCAAAATGTAATTCTAAAAATATTGTTAAACGAGGTAAGAGATATAATCAAACAGGAACAAAACAACTTTATTTATGTAATAAATGTAATCTTACTTTTGTTAATCCCGATGGTTTTGAAAGAATGAGGCATAACAAAAAGATAATTTCAAAAGCGATTCATCTGCATAATGAAGGTTTATCTTTATTTCAAGTTAAAGATTATTTATGGCAACATGAAGGCATAAAAGTCACAAAAAGAACGGTAGGTTCTTGGGGCAGTAAGTATTCTATTTTTTTAAAATAGGATACGTCTTATTATTAGACCAAAAATAATTGGAGGAATTCATTATGATGAAAAATATACAAAAGTCTTAGGAAAAGATTGCTATGATTTAAATGCTATAGATAATATTACCAAATATGTTTTAGCTCATTTGTTCGTCGATAAACGAACAAAGCAGAAATGCTATGAATTCCTAAAACAAATTAAAGATTCTTGCTATAAACAAATACTTGAGATTTATAAAAAAGAGAAGCACAAAAAAGTCAAAGATAAAAAATTAATTGAATTCACTTGCGATAAATTTGTAAATTACAAAAGTGCATTTATGAAATTATTTAATAGAGTTTGTAAGTTAAATTTTGGTATTTCAATTGCTTACCAAAAGCATGGTGTGAAACACAACAATAATGCAATTGAAAGATACAATGGAAAAACCAAAGACAGAATAAAATCAATTAGAAGCAGTTTCAAAAGTTTTGAAGGTGCACAGAATTTTATGAATTTAAGACGTATAATCTATAACTTTGTAAATCCACATCAAGAATTGAATGAGAAAACCCCTGCAGAAGTTGCTGGAATAAATTTAAGATTGGGAAGAAATAAGCTATTGAGCTTGATTAAGTATTGTGCAAGGAATCGAGTGATATCACGATAAGTTAACTATATCTTTTAAAACAAATCTTTATAAACCCTGTTTCTAAAACACTATCATGGGAACAGTATCAGTTATAGTTAAAATAATGCCTGAATCTCCAGAAACAAATCTTTCTGATATAAGAGAAAAAGCAAAATCCCTTTTGGAAGCAGAAGGAGCTCAAAATCTTTCTTTTGAGGAAAAGCCAATAGCATTCGGATTAAAAGCAGTATTCCTAAAAATGGCTTTCCCTGAAGAAAAAGGCACTGATCTGATAGAATCTAAGCTTTCATCTATACATCATGTCTCCTCAGTAACCATAGAAGATTACAGAAGAGCATTTGGCTAATCAAAACAATTATTAACTTTGTTTATTCTAGATTTTTAATAAATAATATATTTTACCTTCAAGAAAATGGCATTAACACCCGAACAGATAAAAGAATTAAAATCTCAATTGTTTTCCCAAATCCAGCATCTTCCTCCAGAGAAAAAAACTCAGATGCAGAAACAAATTGAATCTATGTCTCCTCAAGTGTTAGAATCAATGCTCAAACAGGAGCAAGCAAAGAATGTAAATCCCAATTCAATTCCCTCAAAGAAGAGCAATAAAGGCGTTTTCCGATTAATTGTAGATAAAGATATTCCTACAAAGATAATAGATGAAAATACTTCTTCTATCGCCGTTTTGGATATAAAACCCATATCTAAAGGCCATATAATCATAATCCCAAAAAAAGCAGTAAAAGAAACAAAAAACATCCCTCAGGGAGCATTTAGTCTGGCAAAAAAGCTGGCAAATCGAATTTCTTCAAAACTTTCCCCAAAGAACATAGAAATTCAGACAGAAATAAAATTCGAGGAAGCAATAATAAATATTATTCCAATTTATGATCAACCACTAAATATAAACTCTCCAAGAACAGACTTAAAGTCCGAAGACCTAGATTCATTGTATAATCTTCTTAAATTTGCAAAAAAACTTCCTGTAATCAGAATAAAGAAGAAAGCAAACCCTGAAAATCAAATTTTAAAAATGAATAGAAGAATACCATAAGAATAAAAGTAATAAGAAAAACAGGCACAAAGGGTATTCCTTCTTTTATCCAAACTTTCTTTTTCATCTTTCTAAGAACATTTATTTCTTCTAAACTTAAACCGTGAACACTTTTCCTGATATACCTATTTCCAACCTTAATATCCTTTTCAAGCCAGTCCCCTTCACTTAAAATTTTGGGATTCTTAAGAACAGTCATACAATCATCCAAGGATTTTATATAAAAATATAAAACTCCAAGAATTAAACAGCCAAGAAAAACAAATATTCCGAAAACAAAACTCTCAATAATGGAAAATAGGATAAATAATATCCCAGCTATAAGAAAAACCAATTTAAAATATCTATTAAAATATGAATCAAAACTTTTCTTAAATCTACTCCAATTTCTAGAAACTAAGAATACTGAATAAATTAAACTATAAATGACTCCCACAAATAATAAGGTAAATATAAATCCGAAGCCGACAAACAATAAATCATAATAACTATTGTAAGGCCAGATAGCTCCCAATGCTAAAAATAGCTTAGCATCCCCTCCGCCAAACACTCTGGAATAATAAAATACATTCTCAATAACGAAAAACACGACAACCCCTAAAAATCCAAAAACGAAAAAATTATAGTTCCCAGAATATAAAGAATAAAACGCTCTATATGCCAAAGCAAAAGCAAGCAAAGAAAAATTAAGCCAATTTGCAACTTCTCTTTTTTTTATATCTTGTACAGTTGCAAATACAATAAACAAAAAGGCCATAATAAACAAAAAATAATATTCTTCCATTGAAAAAGAAAACAAACAACATTTATTAAGCTTCTCTCTTTCTATTTCCATGGAAAAAGAGAATTTAAGGAAGTATTTTTTCTGGACATTAATACTGATTTTACTATTGATTTCTTACTTTATAATTAAACCATACATAATTGCCCTTATCTCTTCATTTATTCTTGCTTATCTTATTCTCCCCATTTTTAGAATTCTAAACAAGAAACTCCCAAAATCTATATCTGCTGCTCTTTGCATATTAATTATAATACTAATTCTGATTCTTCCAGTAAGTATAATAATCTCCGGCTTGCTTACACAAGCAAACCAATCTCTTTCTCTTGTTTCCATACATTCCTCTCTAACAGAAAAAATTTCGAGTCTTCCATTTCTAGAAAACCTTGATTTAGAGAGTCTAAGAGAAAAAGGAATTCAATTATTTATACAAACTCTAGGAAATACTGCAAAACAAATACCCCATTTAGCTCTATCAATATTAATAATAATATTTTCATTATATTATACCTTAACAAACTGGGACCTTATCTCGAAAAATTTGAGGAAATACATTCCTTTCGGCAACAAGGAAAAAATCTCTTCTGAAATAGCCAGATCAACAAAACAGATCGTTTACGGCTACGTATTTATAGCAATTCTTGAATTCATAGTTGCCTCGGTAGGTTTCTATATTTCAGGAGTTCAGTTCTTCTTCCTATTTGCCGCTTTAATAGCCTTGTTCGCCTTTATTCCAGGAGTTGGTCCTGGAGCTGTCTGGGTTCTTCTTGCAGTATATCACATATCGACAGGTAATTATACGACGGCCGTAGGAATAATAATTACTGGATTGCTAATTTCCATAGGAATAGAATTCTTCTTAATCCCTAAAATAATAGGAAAAAGAGCAAATATTCATCCATTGATAATTCTTCTAGGAGTCATAGGTGGAGTTCCTTTATTTGGAATATTTGGATTTGTAATAGGTCCATTAGTCCTTGTCTACTCCATTAAATTACTAAAAGAATTCGTAAAAGACCAGTGAAGCTCCCTAAGGCAAGACCTTAGGGCATCAAACGACAAACCTGTCATTATCTCATAATATGCTAATCATCTCAGACTCAGATACCTATATTTATTATTTTACTTTTAAATTTTAATCCTGCCTTACTTTATCCCCATGGCAAGACCATTGGTATTACGAAGAATAAGATTTACAGGTTAAATACAATTATTATTTCTGCACTAATTCTAACCTCTCTATCGAACATTAATTATTTTAAAAATATATTAATTCTTAGAACCTATCTTCTTATCAATCTCTATTGTCCTAAACTTCCCGCCTTGCCTATAAGGATGTTTCTTCCTCTCCCTATACTTGTCCTTTCTCTTGCTTCTCTTCTCGCTATATCCATAATCCATGAAATAAAAAAGGAAATCTAATTTAAAAATCTAATTAAATTCAAAAAACAAGTAAAATTCCCTATAGCCACCTATAAAGCATCAGAAATAAAAAATATCATTATCTTCTGTAACAACTCATCTTCATCGAACACAAGAAAATCTGGAAGATTTTCTGTGCAGAAAAATCCATAAAAGATTTTTCTTGCACAAGATAATTACTTCTGTTAAAATATTTTATTTTTATATTGTAATCCTGCTTTGCTTTATCCCCACAGAAAGCAATAGAATATTAAGAAATAATAAAATCACTTCCGACAACAAATCTCATTGCTTTTCAACGCGACATTGAAATCAGTTCCAAATACCAATTCCACTTTTCCAGCTTCACAGTCTGCCCCTCCGGCAGTGTCTACAACAAGCCCATTTGCCTGAATGCATGTTTTAGATGCGGGAGCATTAACGCAATAAGCAACATTATTAATCAAATCAGTATCTTTCAATTTCTTATTTGTGCATAAATCTTTCTTCGCTGAATCTACTGTTGACGCATCGCATTCAATCGCATTTCTTAAATCCTCATCAATAGCCACCACTATCCTAGGGTCTTCACAACTAACATATTGTCTTTTCCCATTAATTTCAACTTCCTTGAAAGTGTAACAATAATCTTCATCTAACCCCTGTTTAGCAGCTAGCTCGCAACCCGAAGCAACTACCTGTAAATCCTGAGCCGGTGCTAATTTAAAGAGCCCAAAAACCCAATTAAGATTCCCTGTAACTCCAAGAATTAAAACGGCTACAATAACAACCCCAGCAATCAACATTATCAATTCACTTGTTGAAATACCCTGCCCTCTTTTATTCATCCTCTTAATAAACATAATATATATAAAAACCCCTCATTTAAAAACCTTGTGCAATCCCTGCCTTTTTATTAACAACCTCGCCTTTATCATCAAATTCAATTTCCAAATCGAAATTTCTTTTGACTTTATTCTTATTTAATTCTCCTTCATTCACATTTTCAATTTGAACAAATAACTCCTTAATTTCAATCTTGTATCCTCTCTGAATTTCAGAAATTTCAAACTCCTTATTTCTTATCTTGGCAAATAAATTTCCCTGCTCATAATAATTCATGTTCTCCTTATTAGAAATCAAAATAAATCTCTTCTTCAAATCAGTTTCATCACAGATACTCTCGTAAACGCTTTTATCGCAATTCACAGTCTTATAAAAAATCAATTCTGTTTTTGCTAAAACATAATCCTGTGCAAAATCAGCCCCATACATCATTTCACTCAATTTCTCAGAATTTCTATAAAAACTGCCGTTAAAACTAACAAAAACATACAATAAAAATAAACTAAATGCTAAGGCCACAAGCGGAAGCGAAAGAAAAGCTATATTTCCTCTTTTATTCATTTTTGCTCCTCCAAACAATTCCCATAATAATTATCAATGAAGATTTCTTTTCCGCTGATTGTGACGGGCAGTGCAACAATTAGATTTTCCTGAGCTTCCTTCCTAAAATAAACTTCGGTAGGCAAATATCTAATCTGTCCCTTTCCATCAATCCCCATCATAAAATAACTGTTCCCATCTCCATGCACACTTAAAAAAAGGCATGGATTTTTCTCATTTAATAACTGCTTCAAAGATTCCACTGCAAAATCTCCAGTAATTTTTTTATCTTCGTTGATTACTCTTGTAATTAAATCAAGAACTATGATTTTCTCATTATTTCCATTAACATTTATATCGAGAGTTTTCAACAAAACATTACTTTCTTTCAATTGTGCAACCGCTGCCTTGCCTTCATTCCCTGGCTGAAAAACAACTGCAGCAGCAGTTATAATCAAAAACAAAGTCATAACAAAAACTATCAGTATTCCAACAGGAAAAGCAGAAAAAATATCTCCAAGCTCGCTTCCTTTTTTGTTCATCCTAAGTCTCATCCCAGTATTCATTATAGTTGAACACTCCTTGTTTTTTTATGTTGGTTGCTTCCAGCAATAACCCAATACATATCTCCTTCTTTCTCAAACTTATTCTCAGCACATTTGGGAAAAGCATCATTCCCTTTTACACCTTCAAATCTGCATGACTGAAAATTCCCTCCAACCTGCATTAAAACCTTATCTCCCGATTCAACTATACAATCTCCCGAGTTTCTACAAATCCTAAATATCAAACTATTGGCCAAAATAGATTCATTGTTAATCCTGCATTTATCATAAAATTCCTCATTATTTTTCCATAAAATTTCGTTTTCAATAATACATTTTGAAATCTTGTAATTCAGGATATTGGCATCTATCTGTCTAAATTCATATTCACTTCCAAAAAACATATAAGTTCCTGCCGTTAAGCCAACCCATATTAATGCCATTAAAAAGAAAAAAATAAAATACATGAAATAACTTCCCATCTGCCCTCTTCTGTTCATTCTATTCATCTTATTTTTTCACCCTCTCTTTAACTTCAAAATACAGAACATTCTCTGGAATTCCCAATTCCAATCTCCAATTGTCTATAAAAACATCATTGAAAAATGAATAGCAAGTTCTTCCTTGCTCAAAAAATCTGACACAAACTTCTTTATTTTTATTATCTATCCTGAACAAATCACTATAGGCAGTTACTTTATTTTTCAAAGCAATCTCTGTACCTTTATGAACATTTAATTCAATAACATCTCCTGGCTCTGCTAAATTAATAACTTTAACAATTTCCTTGGCATAATAATCTTCCGAAACAGCAGCCCCGGAAAGATAATGCCCTATAGAAAAATACAAAAGTATCATAAAAGCAGCCAGTATAACTAAATAAGGAATATAAACATACAATAAACTGAATTCACTTTCACCTCTTTTGTTCATTTTTGCTCCTGCAAAAATCCCTGCTTTGTTAAACTTTTCCAAAGTTTATTGTTCATTTTTACATTTTTCACATTTATCAAATTCAGTTTAATGTGTTCCAGCACTTGCACCTCTTGATAATCCAGAAACATCTGGATTGTAATATCCTATAATTAATTTGTCTTTTTCCTTAAATATTTTAATTTGTATAAGATTTTCAGCTAAATTTATTCTCTTATCTTCTATAAAATCTTCTCTTTGTTGAACATCAAGAAAATCAAATCTTTCTTTGTTAGCAGAATTGGTAACACCTAAAATACTTCCAACAGGTCCTTGTTTCAAACTAAAAATATCTAATGTATTATAATTGACTTCCCTGCATATTCCATTGCTCTGGCAATCAGCTCCATTTGCAGAACCCTTGCAAACACACAAACAACTCTCAAACGAGCACTTCTCAGGCCTGCTTGGCTCATTTCCACTCCAGCCAACTAAAAACCAATTATTGGCTCCTGGAAATCCTTGAATTAAAAACTTATTAGATTGTCCATCTTCTAATAATTTAATTTTCTCAACAATTCCATCCAATGTTCTCTGCACATTCCTTGTTTCATCATCTCTTGCATTTTCCAGAAGTCTAAGAAATCCAAAAAGAAGAATAACAATCCCTAAAGCCACGACTACTAAAGACAAAATATTGTTTGTCAAGTCCCCTTTTTTCCTCATTTTTATTGATTTTATAGTTCTCATTAAGGATTCCCTTCTATTACTCCGCATAATTGATTGACTGCTGCAACATTATTATAATCAATCGGCGTCACAACAGAACATCCCTGAACATTTTTGTCTTCCGATGCAGTATTAAATCTTCCGCAATATCCTGCAGATAATTCCTGATCTTTTGCAGCTCCAAAAGCTCTTAACCCTGCAGTTCCTCCAACAACAACAACAGCACTGACAAGCGCGATTAAAGGATGTTTCAAAGCAATCTTCAATACTGTTCCAGTAGCTCCCAGAGATACCGTGCTTCCAACAAGGAAAGCTCCCGTAACAATAGCTCCACTCTCTCCTGCCTGAATCCAATCTTCAGAAGTTTTAATCTGCATAAAAACAATCCCCAATTGATCTGTCCCAGCTTTATTATTCTCGGTTTTTCCAAATTCATCTTTAAACTCTTTAGGAGGTGCTTTTATCTGTGAATCTGTAAATAGCTGTGAATATGTATATTCAGAATTTTCCGGTCCTTGATTAAACAGATAATCATTTACATCAACTTTTTCCAGTAAATCTCTCTGCCCTAAAACATCTTTAGCCAAAGCAACTCTTGAGCATATCACACAGGAACTTTGTTTCCTGCTAAGTTTAAGAAATTCCTCAATATTCTCAAGAGGATTTACGCTAATCGGCTTTTCAAACAAGTCCAATCTCCCTTCCCCCATCATTGTCCAGCAGTTATACATTGCTTCTGCTGTTTGTCTTTCAATTATCTCTGCTTTGGAATCAATATCTTTTGACTTGCTCAGTCTTACATATGTTATTCCCTTTTCCCCTGCAAATTGATCGCACTTTCCAGAAGAGCCATAAGTAATACATATCTTTTTGGTTGTGCATTTCAAAGGCACAAGTCCCTGCCCAGAACTTGGGAGTGTTGCTCTGCTTAATATGCTTAATCTGCATACCTGATCATCAGAAGAATTTTCAAAATTCAAACTCAAAAGCAAAAGCAAAACCACCATAAAACCCACTATGGCAATTACAAGAGATACTATATATTGTATTTCCACATCTCCTCTTCTACTCATCAATTTCTAAGAACACAACTCTTTATAATTCTTATTCTAAAACAATAATTCTACAATTTCAAAAGAAGACGTTGCTATTCTCCAAAACAAACTTAAGAGAAAAAAGCATACCAAATTGAGGCAATTCCACCTACAATAAATATTATTGCCAAAATAATATAAAACAATGTCCAAAATCCCATTCCTTTTTTATTTTTCATGGGCATTCCTCTCCTTTGAAAGGTCTGTTCAAATCAACTGTTAAATACACTGCATTTTTCAGACTAATTCTCCTAACACAATAATTCTGTTTAACACTTTTAGAATTCTTATCTGTATATTCCAGAGAAATTGGCTTCTTAAAAACAGAATCTCTCCATAAAACAACGCCCTCGAGTATATTTTCATAATAACCAGTTATGATTTCTTCTTTTTCTTTGTTATATCCTCCATCTCCATTAATTCTTAAAAAAGATATTTTGCCATTAACATGCACAATCATTTGACCATAATCCTTACCCTGGGGTCCTGCATAATTTTTCTCTTCCCCTGAACTTAACTTCTTAATCAAATATACCCTAACATCTCCTGGAAAAGCTCTGATTGTTGCCGGCAAAGCGTTTTCAACATCATAAATTATAGAAATATATCCTTCCAAAACAGGCAAACTACCAACATTGTATCCTTCATAAAAGAAATCTCCTGCATTCTTATTTGTTGTCTCACTTTTATCCAATTTGATTAATCTCTCAGCATTACTTCTATCTCCTTCAAAATAAAACTTTCTAAATTCTTCTATCAGCTTTGTCTCCTCAAGCTTCCTATCCCCATAATCCAAAATACCTGTTCCTGTCTTATCTATAGGAATATCAAGCCAATTACTTCCATCATAATATTTCATTTTCCCATTCCCCAAATCAAAACCGATTATTTCAATCTTCTCTCCTTTTCCCACTGTTAAATTATAATCTGGAAGATATGAAAGAGAATCAGATTTTTGCTTAATCTGTGTATATGTAAAATACAAAGCGATAGAAAGTATAACTATAAAAAAGGCTGCTAAAACCAATGGCTCAACAGCAACACCTTTCTTTAAATTTTTTTTATCTATCTTTCTCATCATCTTAAGCCTAGTAAATTCTTTATTAAGTATTTAAAAAATTCAACAATTCCCATGCCTTTATAATAATAAATATAAACTGCCGCAGAAATAGCCAGCACCAATACCACTGCCCCTACAATAACGGCAAACATGAAACCCCAAAGAGGAGCAAACCCTTTTTTATTTCTCATTAATTTAAAAACCTCTTCGTATTATTAAATCTAATGTTTACCGTATAATTTATAACTCCTATGTGTCTAATAAATAAAAAGAGACAATGCCAACAACACAAGAAATATTAAAGAAATATTCCGCTAAAATAGAATCTCAAATTGGAACATCTGAAGAAAAAGATTTCTCAAAAGAATATGAACAATTCAAAAGAGAAATGTCCTTTATTCCTGGAAGATATGAACGCTGGGCTCTCACTCTGGGAAATATAATAAATTTAAAAATTGCAGAAAAAGACAGAATAAAAATGCAAAAGCACCTTGATTCCGCCCATGTTAATGTCTCGCCTTCTCAAGCTATAACTCTTTCGCTTTTTTCCATGATTTTTGTATTTCTTGCCACTATATTAATTTTAACAGCAATATATTTGATAAATGGTTCTATTCAGCTTCTCCTAGGATTTTTAGGGATAGTTTCTTCTTTCTTTATTTTCTATTACACATTTACAATGCCGAGACGTTTGGCAAATTCTTGGCGTTTGTCTGCCTCCTCACAAATGGTTCCTGCAATCTTATACACTGTTGTTTACATGAAACATACCTCAAATTTAGAGAGAGCAATTTCATTTGCATCAGAACACTTAGAAGGCCCTCTTGCTCTTGACTTCAAAAAAATATTTTATGATGTAGAAATTGGGAAATTTTCAACAATAAAGCAATCCCTGGATTCCTACTTAGAATTCTGGCGCGACTACTCTCCAGAGTTTATAGAATCTTTCCATTTAATAGAATCCTCCTTGTTCGAATCCTCTGAATCAAGGAGAATAGAAATCTTGGAAAAAGCCTTACAAGTGATTCTTGATGGAATTTATGAGAAAATGTTAAAATACAGCAGAGAAATTCGCTCCCCCCTTACAAATGTATATATGCTGGGAATAATTCTTCCTACTCTTGGCTTGGCTCTTTTACCCTTGGCATCTGCCTTGCTTGGAGGAGTAATTAATTGGTATCATTTTCTTATTCTATTTAATGTAATCATTCCCTTCCTTGTATTTTATTTAACATCTGAGGTTCTGCTAAAAAGACCAGGCGGCTACGGTGAATCTTCAATTCTGGAATTAAATCCAGATTATCCTAAATTTAAATCAAAAAAACCCTGGATAAAATCATTTTTGATTTCATTTCCGTTATTTATAATTGGAATCTTGCCATTCATATTCAGAATAAATTTCATAACTTCCTCTTTAGGATTAAAATCAGATTACACATTTTCAGATTTGGGTCTTAGCTTCTTCTCAAATACATATTTATTTGACTTCAAAAAAACAACTTCAGGGGTAGTAGGCCCATTTGGTCCATTTGCAGTAATATTGTCTTTATTTATACCTTTATCAATTGCCTTATTTTTCTCTATTGCGTATTCATCAAAAACCAAGGAATTAATAAAATCAAGAAAAAAAACAGAAGAACTTGAGTCAGAATTTACCAATTCTCTATTCCAGTTAGGCAATCGTTTAGGAGATGGAATGCCTGCAGAAATTGCATTCTCAAGAATTGCAGAATCAACACAAGGCCAGGCAACTCAGGAATTCTTTTTAACAGTAAATCAAAACATTCAGCAATTAGGAATGTCTCTTGATTCAGCAATATTTGATAAAAAGCGTGGTGCCATAATATTTTATCCTTCTTCCTTAATTTCCACATCAATGAAAATCCTTGTAGAATCGGTAAAAAAGGGACTTCAGGTCGCCGCAAGGTCCTTAATGTCTATCTCAGAATATATAAAAAACATACAAAAAATAAACTCTCGACTCAGAGACCTACTAGCAGAAATTGTTTCAGATATGAAATCAAATATGACTTTCCTTGCTCCTCTTTTGGCAGGAATAGTGATTGGCTTAGGTGCAATGATAACAATAATTCTAAACCAATTATCAAACTTGCAACAATTGACTGCAGGAGGAGAGTCTACAGCAAATCTAGGAAATCTAAGTAACATAATTTCTATATTCAGAGTTACTGAAATGATTCCTCCCTATTTCCTCCAAATAATAGTTGGACTTTATATAATAGAAATAATTTTCATTCTGACTTCTGCATTGGTTACTGTAGATTCAGGACAAGACAAGCTTAAAGAAAAATATGAATTAGCGAAAAACCTAAGAATTGGAGTTTTTCTCTATATTGGAACCTCTTTGTTGGCAATCACTAGTTTAGGTGTCCTCGCAATCATAGCTCTTGGCAGTCTAATTGGATAACTAAGAAAACTCATCTGCTTTTTTTCCCATTTCTTTCTGCCACCTGGAAAAAACTTCTTCACTATCAATCTTGCCAAACTCCTCTCTGACTTCATCAACTATTTTATGAAAAAAAGTATTTGATAAGACATTAAACTCTGCTTCTAACAATTTGGGTTTCTTCAATTTTTCAGCCATATATACAATTTCCTGTTTGATTCTTCCCCTTAATAAAATACTATCATAAACTGCATCCCAATCCCCAGCCCAGCCCTTGACATTAGCAGCAATAGATTTTATTATTTCAGATTCCCCATTTATCAATTCCTCTGTCGGTTCCAATTCATCCCTTTCAACATTATATCTTAAAAGATCAACAAAACCCCCTTCTTGTAATGGATCTTCATTCCAATGTTTTCTAACTTCTGTTAAGCTCACGATTCTTCTGATGGAATGCAATCCATCAGGAGTTCTAACAGGATTTGTTATCAAAATTATATCTGTTGCTTTAAAGCTGGTTTTCTCAACACCAAGATCATTAACAACTCTATCAAACACGCCATAAGGAGAGTCTCCATGAATTGTCCCGGCTACAACATTTGCCAAAGCTCCAACCCTCATTGCTTCATATAATGCCTTTGCCTCCTCACTTCTAACTTCTCCAACTATTAAAGCGCTGTCTCCCAATCTTAAGCTCGTTCTTATCCCTTCAGATGCTTCGATTTCACTGCTTCCG
>Ga0209542_10014242_pt1 | contig 13568 bp, 5 predicted proteins | sample RifCSPhighO2_01_FD_184028 | JGI IMG/M metagenome (GOLD analysis project Ga0209542, IMG submission 184028) | Soil microbial communities from Rifle, Colorado - Rifle CSP2_plank highO2_0.1 (SPAdes) (version 2) | ecosystem: Environmental > Terrestrial > Deep subsurface > Rock core/Sediment ... | reverse complement strand
CGAGAGCGGCGAGGATCTCCAAACCCTTCCCTGCTTCTGGGAGTCCTTTGAATCATGAATCATGCCTGCCCCGTACCGAACGGTACTGGGGAATGATGAATCATGGGAATTCAATCCATTATTCATACGTCGTACTTCATTATTCACTCGATCGGCTTCCCCAGCGCTCTCACCCCACCCGCCAAACAGGAGCCGCATGAACATCTTGCGGATGTTGAAGCTGTGTCCTTCCGCCCAGCGCATTCGCTGGCGTATTAAACGCTTGAGGGTGGAAGCGCATTCGGCCGGAGCTTGGATGTAGGGGGTGTAGACGACTTTGTAGCCGGCTTCGTAGAGCTTGAGGGTGAGTTGGAAGTCTTCGGTGATGGAGGCTCCCCAGCCGAACGTATCAAGAAGGTCTCTGCGGATCATGTAGACGGAACCGGCAATCTGCTTCAAGCCTCCGTAGAGTTCGGCTCCGCTTCGCTCAATGACATAGGATCCCGCGTATTCGGATCGCACTCCCCTGGTGATCCAGTTCTCCGATTTATTGAGAACGTGCCACTGGTAGCCTTGAATAGCGGCGATGGGACTGAGGGTGTAGTTTTTAGGGTCGAGGGGGTTCGCATTCACTTGCTTGTCCGCCGGAGCCCCTTGACCCTCGAAGCCAGAGCGGAGTGGGTTGGCGGAGGCGGAGAAATACTTTAAGAACAGTTCCAGCGTATCCGGATAGGGAACGAAATCCGCGTCAAAGACGACGATGAACTCGGCTCTGGGGTCCGTGTGCTTCAGGGCTTCTTTGAGGGCCCCGCCCTTGAAACCAGCACGATCAGCTCGATGGATCAGGGTCAATGCGGGAGCACCAGGATCTGAAGGGTAAAGCTTGAGGATCCGATTCCCGTGTTTTCCTGTACGTTCCTGTGTTGTCCCGTGTGCTTGCAGAAATTTCTCCACAATATCCGTCGTTTCATCCGTGCTGTCATCCGCCGCCACCACCTCGTAATTGGGATATTCAAAACCAGTACATGCCCGCAGGAGCCGCTCCGCCACCCGCTTTTCGTTGTACAGGGGAAGATGGACCGAGATGAAGGGATGGCGATCAAGTTCAACTTTGGTCAGATCAGGCTCTAAACCACCCGCGATACCTCTCACCTCGGAGGTGGGAACTTCTTTCACCTCCGAGGTGTAAAACCTTGAAATTCCGAACAGCCTCCCCAACCAGCCCTTGAGGGGGTATTTGCCATTTTCCATGGTCCATTTTCCATTTGCCTCTGTCCTCTTCTCATTACTCATTACTCCTTCCTCATTACTTTCTCTTGAGAAGGAGAGGACGACCGCCAGGGTGAAGTAATACTTTAATGAATAGAGGAAGAAGATCGTACCGGCTCCTAAAGACAAAGAGGCAAACAGCAGTCCGAACATCTGCGCCGAATTGGCAGCAGATCCGATGAGCCGCCCCCATTGGAAAAGGCCAACAAGTAAAAGGAAGGAGAGGAAGAAGTAAGGAGCGAAGCGACGAAAGAGGAGGGCCACTTGCCCGCCGAAGTTTCCGATTTGCGAAACGGCCGAATAGGCAGTCTGCGCAAAATAGCGAAACGCAGGTGGGGCCGGAGCTACCCCTGGTAGAAACTCTTCCGTAACCTGTTTGAGTCGTTCTTGCCAGGAGACTGCCGGTCGAACAGTTGTCACTGCCGACTGCAGGCGTTGTGAATGTGCAACCCTCTTTAGATAGGTATTGAGGTTATTCCTTTCTAAGACATTCTGAACCCCGTGATGTCCCAGCGCCGGCCTGCCCTCGACTATCGGTAATTGCCCGACGATCTTTGAAACCGAAAATTCCGGATGTTGAACTACCACATCCATCACGGCCTGTTCTTGGCCGGGAAGGGCTTTGCGCGGGTGAATGTATTCTTTGGGAATACAATCCCAAAGGCCATCAATACCATTCGTTCTGTATCTTTCTAACCATATATAATAGGCGGGACGGGAAATTTGATAGTCTCGGCAAACCGCGGATACTGATTCCCCGCCTTTAACCACTCGTTGAATCATCCGCTCGCGAAACTTGGGGTTTGATCGCGAACGCCGGTTGGCGTACTGCACTCGCTTCTGCCAAGTGGAGAGATCAAAGCGCTCCAGCACCCGCTGGATTCCATGCCGGCCCACTTCCGCTGATTCAGGCAGTATTGCGAGAATCCGGTCCAGAGAATAGTCGGGATGGGTGTGAACAATCCGGAGAATCTCCCGCTCCAACCAACCGGGAACGGATTTGCTGAAATGAAGCGCAGCTCGTTTCTGATCTTTTAATCTCTCCTCTACTAGACCCAGCGACTCATCTTGGAAGCGGCGCAGCCAGCGATAAAAAATCGTCCTGGAGATCCCATGCTCTTGGCAGACTTGAGAAGTAGTACGTTTCTTCTCAAGAACCTCTTGAAGAATTTTGAGTCTTTGCTGGGCGGTGAATTTAGACTTCATTCGGGCAGATTGAAGGTGTAAACAAAGGTTGGGTACACCTCTGGTAAATTAATGTTAGCAGAACGGAAAAAGCGAAGTCAATACCCTATCGGCCGAATCAGAGAATCCGGCATGCATTAAAGACAACTGCACATCTCTCAAGTAATTTGGTTCTACTCACCAGAGGGAACGTTATGTAAGTATCACCTATAGGTCCAATAATAAACGATGCCTGAATTTTCTTCTGATTCCGGAAAATAGTTACTATAAGTCATAATTGTTACTTATAGTCAAGGAAGTGCACCACTCCACGCAGAGAGATCGAAAAAGAATGAAGGTAAATTGTTCACCGCCACTTGATTTAACTCTGAATCCTCCTCTATGCTGTGTCCGAAATGACAAACCGGCAAAAACAGACCTTTAAAGTGGTATTTCTCATCCTCACGATCGCACTGATCGTACTTCCCGCCATTACCACCTTTAACGAGCTTCTGACGTCGATCGTCATGCGTGTGGGCTTCTATCGCGCGATCCAGGAAATCGTCGTACCAATCCAAACCAGAATGATTACCGGTGTCCTGCGAGTCTTCGGTATGACCGCCTTCGCGACTCAAACCGGCATCCACTTGGGTGAACCCAGAGTCATGGGCAATGACGTAACGATTTCCTGGAACTGCATCGGCTGGCAGTCATTCCTGCTTTTCGGTCTGACGCTGGCAACCGGCCTCCAAGGTTCGTACCGCCTCTCATCCAGGCTTCAAACGATTACCATCGGCATTCTCGGAACTTTCATTCTGAACATCCTGCGTATCACTCTGGTGGTCCTGATCGCCAACTTTGTCAGCCGTCAAGCCGGCATCATCTTCCACGACTATTTTTCGACCTTGATGACCGTCGCCTGGCTTTTCCTCTTCTGGTGGTTCGTTTTTGCTTATGTGCTGGAGAAACAGGGGTCGGTCATTGACGAGGCAGTCCAAAAAGTCTGAGTCTCGCCCTTCCGTAATTTTAACGAAGTCAGATATCCCAGATTCAAAGCTTAGCTTTAACCTGGTTTAAATAAGCTCAAGAATTCAAGTCTCTTGAGACAAAAATCATCTTCTCCGAATTGCGTTTCGAATTCTGGCCTTTTCCACTTGATACCCTTTTCGTTCCCCGGCTAATTTCAACTCAAGGGATTCAACAAGTCTGCGCAGCAACCAATCCGTTTTATTAGTAAGCTCCATAAACATTTCATAGGTAAGGGTCTTGGGATTAAGGGTTTTTAAGGGTTGATAATATGGGTGACCGGAATTGGTAGGTTCTCCCCATGCTTGACCCTTACGCGGACCCTTAGATACCCTTAAATCCACCCTTATATCCCTAAGGCTGGATCCTGGTTTTGATGGTAAAAATCCGTCGGTTTTGCAGTCCCTGACATCCCCCCGCAATTCCTCGAGGCTTGCCTGCGAGTATCCGAGAAACTGAAGACATTCCGAAGTCGTCGGCCGCTTCCATCCTTCCTCAATATTCCTCTTGACACTTCTCGCTTCATCATCCATCTGGGCTCTTAAGCGTCTCTCTGATAAGGGTAGTATAAGGGTAAATTTTCTGACGAATACCCGTAAGAGCGCCGCATTCTGCCAAGCGGCAAGGTATTGAAATCCTTTTGGATCCTTCCAAACTCGGGACCTTGCCTTCGGTTGCTTCGGTCGCGAAAGCTCCCGAAAAGTCTTCTCAGCAAGCTGTTGTGAAATTGTTTTCTTCCCCATGCAGCCATTTAACCATACATCGTTATCTCTCCTATCCCAGATTCAAAGCTTAGCTTTAACCTGGGCTAAAATAATGTTACGATGCCGCTACCAATGTTTCTTCCAAATTGCATTCAGGTCCCGACCAAGCTTCCGTTTTTCATCGGTAACTATTTTCTTCTCAAGACCATGAACGGTTTTCTTGAAAAGCCAGTCTGTTTTATTGACGAGTTCGATGAAAATCTCATAAGTGAGCTGATTTCTCCTAATTTCTCTTATCTTCCTCTTAAGATCTCTTAAAGGATCATAGGTGGTCTTAGGAGATTGACTAGGAGGATCGTAGGAGTGGGGTTTGAGAACAATACTGATACTCTCCAATGAAGATCCAGGTAAGCTTTTCAATAGACCATCGTCTTTAGAATCAATAATGTCTCCGCGTACCTCTTCCAGAGAACCATGGGAATAACCAAGAAAAGTGGAGTATTCGACTGTCGTTGGCCTGAGATAGCCCTCACGGATGTTCGCAACGACCGATCGAGCAGCCCCGTCAAGCTGGGAGATAAGACGTTGGTGCTTCATAGAATCAAGTCCAGCTGTAAACTTCTTAATCAGCAGCCTTAGCACCACCGCATTGCAATAGACAGCAGAGTATTGATAAGCCTTCCCTTTTGCAGATTGTCGTTTGGTTCTCTCAAGAGCTCTTATACGAAACGGGAGATTATGGGAATTTACGGGAGATGTACGGGAGAATCCAGGCTTCGGTTTCCCGGACCTGTCCGCCCCAAGCTCCCGAAAAGTCTTCTCAGCAAGCTGTTGTGAAATTGTTTTCTTCCCCATAGAACAATTTAACCATACATCGTTGGCGTCACTCCGCCATTGTCCCCGGATTTGAAGGAAAAGATTAAGTCTGGTATGATGCATTATCTATGAAGACGAAAGATTTTCGTGTCATCTTTGAGCCCGAAAAAGAGGGAGGCTATCATGCCTATTGTCCGGCGTTAAGAGGCTGCCACTCCTACGGAGATACGCTTGATGAAGCCAGAGCAAATATTACTGAGGCAATCGAAGCCTATCTGGAAAGTCTTGCCAAACATAGAGAGGAAGTCCCGGTTGAACATGTGGAAGATCAGGTTATCGCCTCCATCCGTGTCACTTTTCCAAAATCCGCCAGACTTGCCTCCGCATGACTAGACTGCCCGCCATTACTCATAGAGAAGTCATCAAAGCTGCACGAAAACTAGGATTCCTAAAAGATCACCAAAGAGGCAGCCATTTAGTAATGCGCAATCCCCAGAATAAATTGAGGGTTGTCATTCCAATTCACGCTGGAAGAACACTAAAAAAGGGAACACTAAAGGGGATCCTACAAGATCTCGAAATCTCAACCAAGGACTTCGTCAAGTTGCTGAAAACAAAGAAGTAATTTCATCCTCTTTTAATCTGTACACTTCCCAGGTCAAAGCTTTAACCCAGATTCAAAGCTAAGCTTTAACCTGGTTTAAAAACAGCCTTTGCGGGGTCGGTGCAGCTGAACCCGCTTTTTTTGAAAGATATGCTTTCCCCGTTGTGAAGCCCGTGCCGTTGCCTGACACGTCTGACGTATTGCATCAAGCTGAGCTCGAGTGGGAAACGGAAACTGACCGTAGAGAATTTCCGAGGGTTCCCGCCGAGCGAAGCGAAGACGCACCGGCAGGGTTTCACAGGGCACCCTTCTTTGGTTACTTTCTTGGGTGCGCAAGAAAGGAACAAATCCTGCTTGGCGCAAGCAAGTGATCGATCAAGTCTATGCCGAACGAAATTGATACTGCTGATTTCGTTTTCGATTCACCATGAACACCCCAGCCGGCAGGATGAGCATCAAAGCCCACAGATTCCCTGCCCGCCGTAGCAACCGGCTTGCGAAACGGCTGAACTCGCCTCGATTCAAGTCGAAGCGGGTAAGCAGTCTGCGCAAAGCAGCGTTGCGAATGGCGGGTCCGGCTTGCCTGAGCGATACCTACACAACTGCTAATCTCATCCTTCTTCGCAAGAAAACTGGCAAGAAAGGCATCAATACTAATAGAAAGAGCAGTCGCTCAGGCACCACCACAAAAGTCTGGTCGGCAGAGGTAATGTTGGAAAGGTACTGCACAAGCAGGATATCGGTCTTCACCGTATCTTCGATGGGGTCGGTAGAATAACTCCCACTCTCCAAATGCCCTCGGATGAAATATTGGTCCGTAGAACCGTTCACCGAATACGGCCGCCAGTCCCCGGGCGCTGTGAAGAAAAAGCTCCCAGTATCTAAGAAGGCATCCGTCCGCAATCCGTGCACCCCGGCAATCGTCAGGGCGCTCCAGCTATCCCCATCCCAGTACTCCCAGTCATAATCCATCGTCCCATTCCAGCTCGCAAAATCATCAAAGTAGATGGTGCCGGAAGTACCGCTATCCGGGCCGGCGTCTGCTCCCATCCGCACGTAATCCACATTCACCGTATCATTATCAAGACCGCTCAATCCCGTCTGCGCCACTCCATCGATCCACCAGGTCACGCTCCCGTTATCACTTCCCGGTGCGCTTGAAGCCTGCCAGTCAAACTCCAAGATATGCCAAGCATTCGTGAGAGTCACTCCGCTCGTCGATGAAGAGCTCGAGTCATCTTTCACTGCTGAGAGATTAAGCTCATAGCCAGTGCCTTTGTACAGATTCACAATAAGCGGGCTATACGGTGTCTCACTATTCCCAAGTGCTGCGACGCGGAAACTCTCAGTCGATCCCATGACGACGCTGTCCGGGTTGAAGGCAAATCGAACATGGTGGCGCGTCGCAGCACTTGGAGTGTCATCGCGAACATACACATCATCGGTATCATCAATATCAATCTGCAATCCGTATGTCCCGGAGTAACCTGCAGGCGTAGAAGCAAATATCTCATTGCCGTCGGGATTGTTCGTCGACGACCAACTACTCAACCCCCCGCTCTCAAAATCATCAGAGAAAATCGCCCCGTTATCCACCCCATCGGTTGCCAAATTGACATTCGCGCCCTGGAACCGGCTGTCGCTCCCGATCCAGACATATTCTCCCCTGTTGCTTGCGTCATCATCGTTGAAATCAAACGTATAGTCATTCGCCGTATCGGCCAAATACTCATTAGCATCCGCAGTATCTCCTCCTTCAGAAAGCTTAGCCAGCTCGGCTCTATCTCCACTTTCAAAAAAATCATAAATCCTGAACTCATCAATAATCCCGTCAGCATGATAGGTTGATGAGCTATTACTGATATTTGGATTAGTGGCGAGAGTTAAATTGGCGGAATTATAGTCATTATTATTAGGATGGGTGTGAGTCGGTTCAGATCCATTGACAAATATTTTCATTTGAGTCTCAGTACTTGCAGTATCATCCCACTCAATTCTTAAATGAACCCAATCTCCGGCAGTCCAAGAGTAATTGCTGGAAGAAACGTTGACGTCACTAAGCGTATCTGATGCTTCAATGATAAAAACCAGGCTATTGTCACCGGATTTATAAAAATCGAAAGTATTGCTTGCATCGTACCAACCAGTGAAAAACCAGTGTATCGCGTTATCATTATAGGAATTCGTAGGTTGATACCAAAATTCCATTGCGCCTTTGGCTTTATCAACATTGCTGGCACTAGCGAAATAAAGACATTCCCCATTGGCATCAAATTTAACTCCGTTGCCGTATTTGCCAGTCACGTACGTTGGTGCAGTGCCACATTCTGATCCCGCGCTACCTATATTTGGAGAAGTTACAGCTGAAGAACTCTCAAGCGTCGAATACCAAGTCAGGTCCTGGGCAAAGTAGGCATCGCTGAAAGGTTTAATCTCGGCATTGTAGTCTGTCCCGGCGGTTAATGTGCTCCCTTCCAGACTGACCGAGGAAGGATCATTGGGATCGCGGTAGTTGTGGATCTTGTAGAAGGGTTTCTGGCGGTTCATGAGCGAAACCAGGCTGTTATCCGCATGGCCGATGACGGAGAACTCTCCGGAAGCGGGAATGCCCGTAAAGGTGGTTGCAGTCGTATCGGTATAGGCAAACTTATCGCCTTCGATATAGGCATAGTTGGTCGTCGTCCCTCCCCCGTCCGGGAATCCGGTGGTCGAATCAACCGTAAACGAGGTATCTCCGGCGGTGAGACCGGCATCATTGACCAAGGTCGAAGTATTGCTTCCTCCGTCAATGTCAAAGCCCGCCATGTTGAGCTTGGGACCGACATGCCCATCCGTCCAGGTCGGGTCATCCGTTCCGACGGCAAAGTTTGCACCCAACACCCCCTCATTGCCATGGTTGCTGGCATCATGGGCAATCTGCCCTCTCCCCTCATCAAATTTCCAATACCCAACCAAATTATCCTCATTCCCGACGAGCGACCCATTCATCGAGGCTTGAATCTCGCTCTGCGAGAGAGCAGCGTTGTAGATGCGAACATCGTCGATGAACCCTGTAAAAGGGACTGATCCTACAGCTACATCACCGATTACTGCACCGGTACTTGAGGTCGCAACACTACCGCTTTTTGATGTAGAACCGTCAAATGCTCCATCCAGAAAGGATGTAAGCGTGGTTGAACCATTATAAGTACCTGCAATGTAATGCCATCTACCGTCATTGATTGATGTGTTATTCCCCGAGTGGTCATTCCAGCTTGTCCCATTAAAAAAAGCAATTTGTATTGCATTAGATGACTGTAAACATAGTCTATATAAATTCCCCCAATTAGGCGAAACCTCATCGTCATCTCCCTTATGAAAGATGCATTGCTCTCCTGAATCTGTCGTATTTATCCAAGCCGAGATTGTAAAAGCTCCGGTAATGTCCAAACTCGAACTATCGGAAATGCTGACCTTATCCCCCCCATCAAAATCCAGCGCTTTGCTGGGCGTATTCATCTCCATCGTATACGCCCCCTCGGCTTCGTTATAGCCATCCGGCACAAAACCGGACTGCCATAACGCACCGGTTATCGACCCATCATTATTATTGGTCGTCTCGTCATGCGCTGTCTGCCCCGTATTCTCATTCATCCGCCAGTACCCGACCAAACTCGAGTCAGAGCTCGGATCAACCTGCTTAGACATCGCTTCCCGAATCTGGGACTGGGAAAGGGCGGCGTTGTAGAGCCGCACGTCATCGATGGTACCATCTAAAGGGATGTTAAATCCGACATTCGATCCGATTGTAAACGCGTCGTTGGAGTCATAGTATGAACCTGTTACCGCATCATTCTGCTCCGCGCCGCTATTGTCACCATTAACGTAGATCCTGACATTGCTGGAATTTTTTACCGCAGCCAGGTGATACCACTTGCCGGTCGCAATGCCTCCTGCCGGATGCCTCGAGCGATGCAGGGTGCCGCTGCTGTTATACCAATCAAAGATGAAATACTCCGTTGCAGCCCCAGTCCAATATTCCTGATAGAGTTCGTACTCAACAAAAGGAGATGTAGTATTTTTCTTACGAGCAATCAGTTGCACAGCGCCGGCCGCCTGTCCCAACCTATCGAGCTTCACCCAGGCGGTAAGCGTGAAGTCGCCGGAGAAGGACAGGTCAGAATCATCTGTAACACTGACATAATCATCACTGCCATCAAAGTTAAGCCCCGGGCTCGCCGGAGCATCATCCCATTCCCCTCCGGTTGCATAACTCAACGTATCCGGATTCGTGAGGTCATTAAACATCCCCTCCCGCTTGGCTTCGGTATCTAAATCGGATTGGGGTTTGAAGAGGACAAAGAATTGGGCGCTGCCCTTCCATTTCAGAGTTTGGGTTGCTTCTTCGTAAAAATCGATTCGGTCCGCCTCAGCTTCAAGATCAACACTGTACCAATCGGTTCCATTGCTACTGTTCGATAAAACCTTATCCCCATTCAGGTTCATCGTTCCCAAGATGATGTCCTGATAACTTCCCGTAGCCTGGACAACCACATACGTATCATCGTTAGGGTCCATCGAACCGTTGGTACTCCGAGCACCTTCGGTCTCCCCATCGCCATAAACGACGGTCTCCGAATAGGCACTTGAATCACCGGGGTTGTTAAACCTGAACTGAAATGGAGAGACAGTATCCTCGTACGTCACGGAGTCGATAGTAATTCCTGTACTATGAAAGTCATACTCCACGTTGGAAAACATCCCTTCGGTCGTAAACGTTAACTCCTGGATAACGGTCACTTTGTCGGTTCCGTCGGTCAGACAGGCACCGCCGGCATCGGTATCCAGACACCCCTCAACCCGCAGCCTGACTCGAGTGGTATTGCTCTCTAAGATGGTGGTTTTCCTGTTGGCATTCTGGCTTAAGAAGTAAAAAACGTCCTCCTCCTTAATGCGCGGTCCGCCCTCAAATTCGGCAATATTATTGGGGCTGCTATCATCTTCCGCCCGGTCATAGAACCAGATGTAGTCATAGGTATCCCCCGTCTGCATAATCGTCCGGTAGCGGTTGGGAACATCAACTTGGATGGTACCGGTTGATTGGATGATGGGCGCGGAGGTGAGTACAAAGGTTTGGTCAGCGCTGGTGATTTCGGAAAGATAATGGAACAGGAGGATATCGGTGTAAAAAACGGATTCCGTAAAATCGGAAAGCGTCCCGCCTTCAAGATGTCCCCGGATGTAGTAGAGGTCGGTTGAGCCGTTGACGGAATAGGGCCGCCAATCACCGGGTTGGTCAAAGTAGAAACTGCCGGTGGTGGATTCAAAGCTCACGGAATTGACGACGTTGTTTGAGGTCGTCAGCGCCGTCCAGGAATCTCCATCCCAGTATTCCCAGTTAAAATCATCGCTTGCTCCTGTTCCTTTAGTGGTTAGTTGGTAGTTGACGCCGGTAAACGCCGAATCGCTCCCCAGCCAGAGATACTCTCCCCTGTTGCTTGCGTCATCATCATTGAAGTCAAACGTGTAGTCACTCGTGGTATCCGCCAGGTACTCATCCGCATCCGCGGTATTCCCACCCTTAGAGAGTTTAGTTAAGGCAACGTCGGAATTATAAACCCGAAATTCATCAATAACCCCATTCGCTTCTTCCGTCCACGAAGCAGTTGTATTTCCGATAAATAAAGTTGTCGGAGCGGTAATACTTGTCGAATTTAAATCCGTACCGCTATCGGTGTGTGTTGGCTCCACGCCGTTAAGATAAACTCGCTGTTGGGTAGATGTAGACTCACTATCATCCCATTCGGCACGGATATGAACCCAGTCATACGCAGACCAACTGAAATCGCCTGCGCTAACAGTATAATCAACATTTGTTCCTCCTTGCTGATAGCTAAATATCAAAGCATTGCCTATTGATTTATCCATAAGTATCTCATTTGATTCATCAAATCTCAGAGAGAAAATATAATGTCTTGCGCTATCGTTGTAGTTATAAAAAGGTTGATACCAAAATTCAATAGTACCTCTCTCTTTTTCATAGTCGGTTCCTTCTGCAATACTCACACTCGCATCTGCAGCATCAGCATTGCACTCCATTCCCTTTCCATACCTCCCCGTCACAAAACTGCACCCACTATTGGTCAGATTGCCACCCACGTCTGCTGTTGTACTCTCAAGTGAATAGGACATGGTCAGATCCTGTGCGAAGTAGGAAGTCGTGAATGGCTTTTGGGAAACATTGTAATCCGTTCCTTCAAAAAGTGTTGTGCTTTCCAGAGAAACGCTTGAGGGTTTATTGACATCCCGCCAGCCGCGCAGCTTGACCTGTGGGTCGTGCCGCGACATCGAGGATACGACGCTGTTATCCGCGTGCCCGATGACGGAGAGTTCCCCGCTTGCCGGAATTCCAGTGAAGCTTGTTCCTGTTATTCCTGTGTAACTGAATTTATCCCCCTCAATATAGGCAACACCGGAGGAAGCAAAGCCGGTGGTGGAATCAACGCTAAACGACGTATCTCCGGCAGTAAGGCTGGCATCATTGACCAGCGTCGAGGAATTGGCACTCCCGTCCAGATCAAACGACGCAATTGAAGCGGCATTCTGGCTGCTGTCGGGACCAAAATCTCCGGCCGATCGGGTCTCCTCCGTGCCATATGTATTGAACGCATCACTCATTGAGTCATACTGCGCGGCAATCCAATCAGCCGAACGGGCGGTGCTTGAAATCCGGACTTCGTCAATTTGTCCATTGAAATCCTCTGTGGTGTAGGAAGTGCCTGAATTTCCAATCGAAACATCGTCATTATTTACCGCTGTGGCTGTTGTTGAGTCCGCAACCGAGTTTATCTGATTTCCGTCAACGAATATGTAAATAGTATCAGTCCCAACGTCTCGTTTTCCAACGATATGGTGCCAAATACCGTCATTCAGTGCTGTTGAACCACAGACAAAGGGGCCGTTCGTATTATCGAATATTTGGAAACAGGCTTGCTCGGAAGAAGCTAAGTAAAGATAAATAGGAAATGCACCACTACCGTCGTTTTTGGCAACAATTGCGTGGCTATTAACTTTGTTAGCGGTTGTTTTCATCCAAGCTTCCACCATATATGAATCAGTTGTCGCTCCAAGATCGATTACTGAAGATTCAACAATTTTTACAACATCATCACTCCCATTAAATTCATCTGCTCCATCTACCTTTCCGATATTTGCTCCTTGCTGAGTTACCGTTACGCTGGTTGAATCGTTATTGTTATTTGTAGAATCAGTATGTGTTCCTGATGTCTCTTCTAAATGCTGAACCAGCTTAAAATTATCACCCCACGTTTCCTCAGCATTGGTAGAAGGCGGGGCGGCAGCAGAAGAATTTCCATAATACATCCAAATGTAGTCTCCATGGCTGGAAGCATCAATCTGGGATACTCGCACCCACACCCAATCACTCCCCGACTCGTTAAACTCCTCAATCTCATATTTGAGTTCAGTCCGTCCATCCGCATCCACGAATCTAATGTCCTGTCCCGCGGATTGGGTATACGAGTAATCAATCCGCGTAGAATCAAGCTTCACCAAAACAGGGAAATCGCTGAGGGAGGTGGATTGGGCGCTGTTGTCAAAGGTAACTTTTCTGCGCTTGGTCCAATCATTATTCCACCAGATATTGGTGTCGGAGGAAGTGGCGGCATCAATGGTATACGCCCCCTCGGCTTCGTTGAATCCATCCGGTACATAGCCGGTCCGCCAGGTTGCTCCGGGGCTTGCCCCATCATAGATAGTTCCGTCGTTATTGTTTGTCGTCTGGTCATATGCCTTCGTTCCAGTATTCTCATTCAAACGCCAATAGCCAACCAGCCTCGAGTCAGAGCTAGGGTCAACTTGCTTGTACATCGATTCCTGAATCTCAGAGAGCGAGAGATCGTCATTGTAAATCCTCACGTCATCAACCAATGTCGTGTTGACATAGGTATTGTTCCAAGTTGCTCTCCCGATATACAGTTTGTGTCCGGTAACCAGGCTTAAGTTAG
>Ga0209542_10014241_pt1 | contig 13568 bp, 16 predicted proteins | sample RifCSPhighO2_01_FD_184028 | JGI IMG/M metagenome (GOLD analysis project Ga0209542, IMG submission 184028) | Soil microbial communities from Rifle, Colorado - Rifle CSP2_plank highO2_0.1 (SPAdes) (version 2) | ecosystem: Environmental > Terrestrial > Deep subsurface > Rock core/Sediment ... | reverse complement strand
CCCTATTTTTCTCAGCCTATTCGACATAAATGATCCGCACAAGACAAACAAAGTGCCGAAGAAGAGATATGATTTCAAAAAAGGAATCCACAAATTAGTCATAAGAGGTTTGGAGGTAGATTACCTCTTAGCAGGCCATGATATTCTAATCAATAATTTGGAAGAAATAGAGTTCAACAAAGATAAAGAAGGTCATCTGATAATAACAGGAAAGCAGAAGTTTTTAAAAAAATAGTTCTTATAGTGATAAAGGAATAAAAGAATGGATAAAAAATGGTAAGATACGAAAATTCAAAAGATAAATTAAAATACAAAAGAATAAAGGAAGAATTCGATAGGGTAAATGATCTCATTAAAGGGCACTTAAAATTATTAACAGCAATAGGTAAGTTATAACAGGAGAGCAGAAAGTTTAAAGTTTTTTTCCTTTACAGATTAGAAAAGAATATAAATATTAGTTAATTTTAATTATTTATGACGTCGAATTGGAGATATAATCTTGGACCAATCGGTATGGGCGGCGGAGAAATTCTATTTGCAATCTTGCCCAGAGACGATTCTTTAAGAGATACAGTGAAGGATTTAGAAGCAATAGCAACCAAAACATTCCCAGATATGGCTATCGAAGGATCTTTGTTGAAGGTAGCTTATTTTATAGCAGGATACCAATTGATGTGGAGTGAACTTGGAAACCTTCATCCTAGACATCAATTTGGAAAATATGTTGGAAGAGAACCACTTTTTACAGATTCTTATTGTCGAGTTATAAATAAAAAAGTAACTCCAAAAGATTATCTATTGGTGTTTAGAGATTTTCTTGAAAAGTGGGCCTATCACCTACATACAGGAGATGAAAAAAGAGATTGGTATAAAGCACAAGATAAATGTTCATCACTCATAAGAAGAATTTATCATGAGTGGGACTATATTCCCCCTCCCCCAGATAATATAGGAGGAGGCCCTTCTGATCCTTTTAATTAAAAACTGTTAAAAACAAAGTTTTAAAAACGATTTTTATATTAGATAATTAATGCCAGCAAATAAAGAAAACCCGCAACCAGAAATCTCTATTGGGATGATAGGTCACGTAGACCATGGGAAATCTACCTTAGTCCAAGCATTAACAGGGAAATTTCCAGACACGCATTCTGAAGAAATTAAAAGGGGGATTACAATAAGATTAGGATATGCAGACGCAGTTTTTGTAAAGACAAAGGATGGATATTCGACAGAGATTCAGGCGAAAAAAGAAAAGAAAAAATATGAAATCCTGAGAAAAGTTTCTTTCATTGACGCTCCAGGGCATGAAACATTAATGGCGACGATGCTTTCAGGCGCAGCAATCATGGACGCAGCGTTGTTGTTGATTTCAGCAAATGAGCCCTGCCCTCAGCCGCAAACACGCGAGCACTTAATGGCCTTGGAATTAATTGGGATAAAAGATATAATCATAGTCCAAAATAAAATTGATTTGATTGATAAAGAAGATATCATAAAAAATTATAATCAGATAAAAGATTTTGTAAAAGATACAATTGCGGAATCAGCCCCAATAATCCCGGTATCGGCGCAGCATAATATAAACATAAATTATCTGATAGAGGCAATCCAGGAAAATTTCAAGACGCCAAAAAGAGATCTGGAAAAAGATCCGATTATGCTAATAGCAAGGTCATTCGACATCAACAAGCCAGGCGCAGATCCAGAAACATTAATGGGAGGAGTTTTAGGAGGAGCATTAAGACAGGGCAGGCTTAAGCAGGGCCAGGAAATTGAAATAGCACCAGGAATAAAGCTGGATGAAAAAAGCGATTACAAACCAATAACAACGAAAGTAGTTGCAATCATGTCAGGAAAAGAGCAGTTTAAGGAAATAACGCCAGGAGGCAGCTTGGGAATTTTAACAGAACTAGACCCAGCACTCGTAAAATCAGATAATCTAGCAGGAAATCTCGCAGGCCTTCCAGGGAAATTGCCGAAGACGCATCAAAAATTAAAACTAAAGCCAAAACTAATCAAAAGAGTCGTTGGTGTAAAGGAAGAAGTTGAAGTAGTCCCAATAACTCATGGAGAATTATTAATGATAAATGTGAACTCAGCAGTTACTCTAGGTCAAGTGACAGACACCTCAAAGAATATTATCTCTTTAAATCTAAGACTCCCGGTTGTCGCTTCAAAGCAGGATAGGTTTGCAATCTCTAGAAGAGTTGGAGCAAGATGGCATTTGATTGGCATTGGAGAATTGGTTGAATAATACTATCTTTGATATGGATCTCTATCTCTTCTTTTCTCAATATACGCAACAGCTTTTCTGCCATCGCTCTTCATATGTACAACGTCTCCAGTTTCAACCTGATTATAAAAATAATTCACATCCATAATATTTCCATCTAATCCCATGCACATTATCCCCAAATCTCTTGCCACCGTCATAGCGTGAGAGGTTCTTTCTGCTTCAAGACAAGTAATTATTGCTCTTTTGTTAGTTGTCACATTAGCCATTTCTGTAACTCTTTCATCCAACTTATCACAAACTAGGATATAGTCATCAAACAAAATATTTCCTTCTTTCCATGCTTTATTATAAAGTGGCAAGATCTTTTCAAGACCAAAAGTTCTCTCATTAGGAACCGAATCTCTGAACTGTCTAAAATCACGATTACGAGCTAATCTACTTTCTTTCATAAAAGTTTCCGCTCTTTCATCCAGTTCACTTTTCAAATCAATAAAAAAAGATTGACCTGTTTCAATTAAAATTGATTTCAATCCTGCTTGGCTTGTTGTTAGATACACCGGCAAACTTAATTCCCCAGCTATGTCATTACATATCTCACTTTCTATATATGGAACATCTTTAGGAATTTCAAGATCTAATTCCGCTGCATATGACTTTGTTGCAGGCAACTGTCTAATTTGTACAAATCTTGGAAGTTTTGCAGGAGATAAGAAAAATTCCACTTGAACTATTCCATCAAGACCCAATCTTTTCTTGGCTTCTCTTGCACAATATGTCGCATAATGAAACTCGCCTTCTCCAATCCAATTTCTTGGCTCACTTTCTGGTTTCATTTTCCATTTAAAACCTTCAGGAAATATTTCATCTAAAAAAGAATACTCAGTTTCAGAGCTTGAGAATCTTCCTTTTCTATCAGTTACTTCAGTAATTGCTTTTTTATCTTCTAATTGGATTCTTCCCCATTCTATTGCATCAGTAATCTGTTCTTGCACAATTATCGCCATGACCTCTGAAAATTCTACCCCCATTCTATCTGCATATCTTTGAACTCTGTCTTGAAAAACAGATATATAAACTCTATTTGCTGCAAAAGTCAGTTCTTCATAAAGATTATTACCATAAAAACTATTAAACATTCCTGCAAAACTGGCATTAATTCCATCTTCTAATGGCGAAGAAGATCTAACTCCAACTGGTTTTTTTAATTTCTCAAAAGCTTCCCTTACTTCTTCCCCTTCATAAATGGCTTGAGTTCCTTCGCTTGTATTAGAAAAATGTATTTCAGCACTCACAGGAATAATAAAAAAGTTAGGAACTATGAATTCCCCTGTTTGTTGAGATAGATTATACAACCTAAGTAAGTTCAATCCTTTTCCTCCAACTTCTTCTCTTGTATGCTTTTCAGGATTTTCTCCTGCCAAAATCACATTTCTTGACATATAATCCACTCAACAAAAATGTTTTAAAAATCTTGTGGTTTATAACCCCTAATAAATTAATATTTCATTCTCCATTATCAATAATTTTATCCAACAGAACCTACTTTGATTCCTTTTTCCCTGTAGGTTTCAGATAATTTTCGATGAAACCAATAAGTTTCACCATCTTTATATCCTACTGGATGAAAAAATCTTCCAGAATCATTAACGATGAATATTTTTCCATCATTATTAAATTTAATGAATTCCTTTTCAACATCAAATAAACCATGGGCTGAAATCAAAACAACATCAGCATCGTTTTTACTTCCACAACCTATATCTGCACACACTCTAAATTCCAAACTTTTATCATTAACAGATAATATTGGAAAAGAAACCTCTTCTTGAGAAAAGTCTTCATTATCATAGCTAACCCCCCTTTGTTTATACTCTCTTCCACCAAGATTCACAACTCTGCTTTCAGGATCTCCATTTAACGAATCCAAACTCGCACAAATGCGTTTTTGATAAGAAAAAATATTATTTTCCCCACCATTTCCAGAAACAAGATAGCCTGTATTGATACATTTAGGTGAAAAAAATTTTCTAACTGTTGGGCTATCATAATATCCCCTATCCCAGCCACTACTTTTCATATGCCTCTCCATTCTTTCACGTGCTTCTTCATCCCTCTCTAATCTATAAGCTGAAAAGAAAGCATTAATCCCATTTTCTAAAGGCAATTCTCTTGCTAATTTTTCAATTTCATCGCTTCTAAATTTATTTCTAAATGTATATTCTGGAAACAAGAAAACAGAGGGGGCTTCTACTCTTGCTTTACTTAATAATTTTACAATTTCACTTTCAGTTAATCCTTTTCTTTTTACTAATTTTATATTGATCATAGATTATTCTCCATTGCTCGCAACCTTTGCAATGCTTTTTAATTTATCTCCAGCATTTAATTTAATAAGCCTGACACCAGAAGTATTTCTCCCGATAGTGGAAATGTTTTTTACTTTTGTTCTCATCACAATTCCTTTTTCAGTTATAAAAATGACATCGTCTTCTTCTGAAACAGCCAATGCTCCGATAACGTCGCCATTCCTTCCGAGGTTTTTGATATTTATCACTCCGCTTCCGCCCCTTCTGATTAATCTGTAATCTCCGATTTTACTTTTCTTCCCAAATCCATTTCTGCACGCAGTTAACAAAGCCAAATTATCGTCGGCAAAGTCCATGGAAACAACTTCGTCTCCTCCTTTTAATCTAACAGCTCTTACTCCAGTAGCATTTCTTCCCATAGGCCTGACATTTATTTCATCAAATTTGATTGCCATCCCTTTCTTCGTCGCAATTATTAATTTCCTATTGCCGTCGGTGGATAGCACTTTTACAAGCTCGTCCTTATCGCGCAGATTTACACAATTAATCCCGCTAATTCTTGGGTTAGCAAAATAATGCAGCTGAGTTTTCTTAATCAATCCCTTTTTAGTTATCATCAGCAAATATCCCTTCCCAAAATCCTTAATCGGCATCATGGTAGTCACTTTTTCATTTTCTTTTAATTTAAGCAGATTAATAATTGCCTTTCCAGTGCTATATCTATTGGCAGTAGGAACATCATATGCTTTCAGCCAGTATAATCTTCCTAGATTTGTAAAGTACAAGATATAATTATGGGTTGAAGTTACGAATAATTCCTCGACAAAGTCCTCTTCCTTTGTCTCAGTTCCAATCATCCCCTTTCCTCCTCGGGCTTGGTTTTTATAGGTGTCTAATGGAAGTCTTTTAACATAGCCTGAATGAGTGACAGTCACAACAACGTTTTCCTCTTCAATAAGATCCTCTTTCTCTAGCGCCTTATACTCTCCCTCAATCTTTGTCCTTCTCCCATCTCCGTATTCATCCCTTAATTTAATTAGCTCATTTTTAATAATCTCGAATATCTTTTTCTCGCTACCAAGCATTTCCCTCAACTCCTGGATTCTCTTAACTAAATTATCATGCTCCTCAACTATTGTCTGTTTCCAAACTTGTTAGTCTGCTCAATCTCATCTCAAGCACAGCTTCACTCTGTTTTTCGCTCAATTTGAATCTCTCGATAAGCAGCCCCTTTGCAATAGCAGGGTCTTTTGATTTTTTTATTGTTGAAACAACAGCGTCAATATTCTTTAGTGCAACCTTTAATCCAAGAAGTATGTGCGCCCTTAATCTGCTCTTTTCCAGCTCGAATTCAAGCCTCTTTACAGTTACATCTCTTCTGTGTTTTATATAAAACTGGATTAATTCTCTCAAATTCAAAGTTTTTGGCTGGCCGTCAACAAGAGCGATCATCATCACTCCGAATGTGTTCCTTAGCTGGGAATATTTTTGCAGTTGATTTAAAATAACATCAGGAGAATATCCTTGTTTTATTTCGACAACGATCCTCATCCCTTTTCTATCGCTTTCATCTCTAAGATCTGCAATCCCCTCAACTCTTTTATTCCGTATCAAGTCTGCAATCTCCTCAATTAGCAAAGATTTATTTATCATGTATGGTATCTCAGAAATAATTATGCTTTTCTTTCCCTTACTCTCTTCAACACCAGCTTTTGCAAGCACAATTATTCTCCCTCTTCCAGTTTCATATGCATCTTTAATTCCGGAAGTTCCTGCAATTATTCCGCCTGTTGGAAAATCTGGACCTGGTAAATATTTCATTAATTCTTGGACTGAAATTTCTGGATTGTCAATCATTGCAATAACTGCATTTATACTTTCTTTCAAATTATGAGGCGGGATATTTGTCGCCATTCCAACTGCAATTCCTGTGCTTCCATTTACAAGAAGATTTGGAAACAGAGAAGGCAGGACAACTGGCTCTTTCGTGCTGCCGTCATAATTAGGAACAAATTTTACTGTGTCTTCGTCGATGTGCTTTAGCATTTCGCTTGATAACTTAGCCAGTCTGCATTCGGTATATCTACTAGCCGCTAATTTATCTCCATCAATTGATCCCCAGTTTCCCTGACCATCAACAAGAGGATAACGCAAAGAGAAATCTTGAGCCATCCTTCCAAGTGCATCATAGATAGCAAGATCTCCATGAGGATGCGCCTTAGCCATAACATTTCCTATGACATGTGCTGATTTTCTATAAGGTTTGTTATATATCAAACCGAGTCTATGCATAATATATAGAATCCTTCTTTGAACAGGTTTCAGCCCATCTCTCACATCTGGCAGGGCTCTCGCAGTTATCACAGACATGGCATAGTCTATGTAACTCTTCTTCATCTCATTCTCAATCAATTGAATTTTAATTTGCTCTGGCATTTTATTTACGAGTCTGGACCATATTAATTTCTACATTTACCTCTTCTAATATAGTTACAATTCTATCTATAGTGGTTTCCATATCAAAGTACTTCTTGGGGACAATATCATCAAAAGGAAAATCCTCTGAAACTCCCATCATATACTTTTCTCTGTCATCTTTTCTATTCGAGATGGATCCAGTTACGCTTAAAATTAACATATCAGGATATTTTTGTCTAACATCTCTAGCAAATTCGTAAGTCCTATTTGAATTATGATGGACAGCTACTAAATCAAAATTTTTTTCTCTAAGTTTTTCTTCTGCCTGAAGAATAGAAGCGACTCCATCAACCTCTATACCTCTGACTATTTCATGATATGGAACCTCTTCCCAATCAAGTTCATTCTTGTCCCAGTACAATATCCTTTTCGTTCTTTCTTCTGCCATTTTGTATTACCCCTTTATCTCTTGAATCTCTTGTTTTCTCTTTTTTTCAAGCCAATTAGGTATATCAATAAAAATAATTGACTTCCACTTATCTACTTCTTCTTCTGTAACATCAAAATGTCTTTGATAAACAGTTTCAACACTTCCATGCATAGCTTCTTCCCACTTAAATCCAAGTTTTTTAGCAATTTTTTTTAACGACTCTTCATCATTACTTTCAATTTCAACAAAACTAGGAATCCATGGCCAAGTATCTATTGTGACTTCATTACCATCTAAAATCCATTTTTCTCTTTTAGTTTCTTGATACGCTTTTTGTTTAAGACCAATACTTAAAAGCAACTGGCATGCATTATCAAAATCATCAACATCCAAGCTTATCTCTTTAGTTCCATGTAAGGTTCTATCATTCAATTGTTTATAACTTAAAGTTATTCTATCCCCTTCATCTCTCCCCCTTATCCAACCACCAATTTTCATCAACCTGTTATCTGCGTAATCAAAAGCTTTTCTTTTCATAAGAACCTCAGAATGCACTCTTTTTGCATTTAAAACCTTAAGTCTTTTTCTTAAATTGTTAATATCAACATCCAAAAACTTCGCTTCTATCTCAGTTTCCATTTTTCTCACACACCAAGCCTTTGTACTAAATTATTAAATTCGCTTAAGCTCTTTACTCTATTTAATTCTTCTAATTTAGTATCCTTATATTTTTCATACAATTTATTTGCCAAACTGTAAGCCTTCTCTTTTTCTGCATTTGGTTTTAAGAAGATAGGCCTAGAAGGATCTCTATTAGCATATACCATCCCGCTATAGCACCCTATAACCTTTTGAATAAATATTAATCCTCGAAGGTGTTCTGGTAAAACCCCATGATGCATTTCTTTGTGGCTCAAATAAAATAATAACTGTCCAATTTCCTCCCCAACTACCATCTCTAAGAGGGAAGGAAATTTTCTCATCACCTTTTTTTCATCAATATCTATAATATAAAGAGGAAAAGATTCCTCAGGATTAAATCTTCCAAACATATCATTAGGCAGGTTCCTTTCCACAATCATTAAATCACAACCCCCATCTATCTCAAAATATCTAGATAAATAATCTCTGGCATCTGTAGCAATCCTTACAGAAATCAATTCAGGCTCAGGTTCGGTGTGTTGTTTCATCTTCAAATATCAAGCTCAGCTTCCTTCGCATACCTCATTATAAAATCTCTTCTCGGCTCAACTTCCTCTCCCATTAAAATAGAGAATATCTGATCAGCAAAAGCGACATCTTCAATTGTAACTTTTTTTAAGTTTCTATTTTCCTTATTTATTGTTGTCTCTTCCAGTTGTTCGGGAGACATCTCACCAAGGCCTTTAAATCTACTAATGACCGCCCCATCCCTGCCGACTTTTTCAAGAGTCTCCTCCAATTCTTTTTCACCTCCAACATAGAGTTGTTTTGTTCCTTTTGTAATCTTATAAAGCGGAGGCATTCCTATGTAAACATAGCCCTGTTCGATTAAAGGCTTCATATGTCTGTAAAGAAATGTCAGCATTAAAGTAGAGATATGTGATCCGTCAACGTCAGCATCATTAAGAAGAATTATTTTATGATATCTTAATTTATTAATATCAAATTCCTCTCCAATTCCCGTTCCAATTGCCTGGATTAATGTTCCAATTGCCTCATTGCTAAATACTTTATCTATTCTTGCTTTTTCAACATTCAAAACTTTTCCTCTTAATGGAAGTATAGCTTGGAATTTTCTATCCCTTGCTTGCTTAGCACTATTATGAACAAAAATACCAGAAGCCAAGGCAAAATTATGTGTATCATGGATTTCAATATCATAAACATCAATTTTTTTATTTAATCTAATTATCCTTTTAATCTTATGATTGTAATTTTTTATTGCGTCTAACATAGAAGACTGATCATTATCAAAAAATCTCTTTTTGAATGTATCAATCTTCAAAAGATTCTTATTTTGAGTTTCAATTCTAATTTTGTCATATTCTCCTAGTTCGTTTTTATCATATAACTCTTTTAATAATTCAATTGTATGTTTAAAATAAATTTTATCATAGGCTTTCTTCCTTATTTTCCTAAATTCAGAAGTCCATTGTTCTTTGGTTTTTTCACTTCTCCATTTCAATAACTTCGGGTCTTTCCATTGCTCTTTAGATTTTTTAGAATACTCCAATATTCTCTCGGGGTTTTTTTCAAAATACTCTTTTATTTTTATGGATCTTGCCTTCCTGTTTTCTTCTTTGCTCCAGTATATTTTTTGTTCTCTATTCAATCTTTCATTATTTTCTTTTCTATAGTCATCATTAGTGTAATAAAAATCTAGAAATTTACTTTTCATATATTTCTTGTAGTTTTCATCTTTCCATAACCTCTTAGAGTTTTTGGACAGCAATTTTCTTGTCTCTGGCAGCAACATTTTCTTACTCATCTTTTCTCTAAATTCTTTTGTTTTCCTTAATTTTCTTAATTTCTCAAAAACCTCTTCTTTGTGCAACGTTTTTTTAAGATGTTTTGTGTGATGTCTTAAATGGGCTTCTTTACTCATCCTGATTATATTATCTGGATTATTATTTAATTTATTAAAATCTACATGATGTTTATGAGAACCTAATGATTCATCATAAATTCCATTCATCAAATTATATTTATCAGATAAAATATGAGTAAATATCCATCTATGAATTTTAGGATTTAGAACCATCTCATATCCCTCAATCGTTACACCCCTTTTAATTTCAGATATCTTCCTATTTAATGGCATTAGAGAATATTTATTATCCGCATTAACAGCTTCACAAAACTTCCAATTTCTTAACATGAATTTATGATTTGGTGTACAGATAATCTCCTCATTATTATCTAAAATAATTTTAACAACTTGAGAATTTCTTTTTGTTAATCTGGGATTTTTAATCTCTTGAACTCCAATATTACCATTTTTCATTATTGTATAACAATAATTTTTTTTACCCAGTTTGTCCTCTTCAATTAATTCTTTAAAACTCAAATTTCTTCCATCTGTTAATGCAATTTTTGTATCACCGGAAAAACATCCGCCAGCGCTATCTCCTTCTACAATAAATAACTCGCATTTACTAGGATCTCTTTCCTGGCAGTCAGCAAGTTTTCCAGGCAGGCTTCCAGATTCCAAGGCGCTTTTTCTTCTCGTTAATTCGCGAGCTTTTCTAGCAGCCTCTCTTGCCTGTGCAGCATTCAAGCACTTCCCGATAATTATTCTCGCTATAGCTGGATTCTCCTCGAGGAAGCTGGTTAATTGATCATACAGAATAGAATCAACCAATCCTTTTACCTCAGAGTTTCCAAGTTTTGTTTTAGTCTGCCCCTCAAATTGCGGCTCAGGAATCTTTAATGAAATTATTGCAGTCAATCCCTCCTTGACATCGTCTCCAGTTATCTTCATCTTGTCCATCTTATTTTTTCTTAAGTAATCATTAATAGATCTTGTAAGCGCAGTTGAAAATCCGGTGTAATGCGTTCCATGCTCGACAGTATTGATAGAGTTCACGAAGCTAAAGACTCTCTCATTGTATCCGGCATTATACCCCAGAGCAATTTCAATTATAATATCCTTCTCTTTCTTCTCAAAATAAATAACATCATGCAGAGGCTCTTTATTTTTATTGATGTCGGCAACATAGCTCTTGATTCCCCCCTCAAAGTGATACTCGGATTTTTTATCATCTTTCTCGTCGATAAAATAAATATAAATCCCCTTGTTCAGGTAAGCCAGTTCTTTCAGCCTGTTATTCAGGACATCGTAATCGAAGCTGATGTCTGCAAAAATCTCTCTATCAGGCAGAAATGAAACTTTTGTCCCAGTGCCGTTAGCAGCCCCGTTACTTTTTAAGTCGCTGACAGGAACCCCTCTTTTATATTCCTGAAAATAATTCTTCTTATCCCTTCTGACCTCTACTCTCAGCCATTCAGATAATGCATTTGTAACAGAAATCCCGACGCCATGTAATCCTCCAGAAACCTGGTATGTTTTTTTGTCAAATTTTCCGCCAGCATGCAGTTTGGTCATGACTAACTCTAAAGCAGGTTTTTTAAATTTTGGATGAATATCAACAGGAATTCCTCTACCGTCGTCCTCGATGCTTATGCTTCCGTCTTTGTGTATGACAACATTTAGGTGCTTTGCATGCCCAGCCAGAAATTCATCAATGGCGTTATCAATAGCTTCTTGCACAATATGATGGGGCCTTTCAGTGCTCCCGACGTACATATTAGGCCTTTTTCTAATTCCCTCTAAGCCCTCTAATACAGTAATATCCTTAGCACTATATTCGTTGCCCATTTTTTATTATTTCTTATCTCAAAAACCCTTTTTATATCGCTTAAAAGCAAAATTTCCTTTAAAAACCTTTCCCCTGTGAAACCCCAAAATTCAGCCACTACAGGCCGTATAAACGCATTCTACAAAAAAATAACAGCAAAGTTTATAAACTCCGAACTCAATTTTCATATAAATGAGAATCATTCTCGATACAAATTTCCTGATAAACTGCGCCAAATTTCATCTCGATTATTGTGAGCAGCTAAAACACCATAGTCTTTATACATTAGATGCAGTTGTGGGAGAGTTAGAAAACCTTATAAATCAAAAAAAAGCAAAACACGCTAAACTTGCACTGCAGATTTTAAAGCACAAGCCGGTTAAGATAATAAAATCAAAAAAACAAGGCGATGTTGATTCAATGTTGGCAGCTACAGAAGGGTATGCAATTGCAACAGCAGACAGGGAATTAAAAAAAACCCTGAAAGGAAAAAAAATATTTGTGATAAGGCAAAAAAAATACATAAAAGAAATAAAATGAACTCTGAAAGAATAGGATTAACGTGGAAAGATATTATCAATTTGCAAGGAAATTATTTTTCAGGATTAAAAGAAATGAATTCAAGATATTATGAATATGAAGCTTTTTCTCAATTGCCGTCGGAGTTAGGAGCAGAAAGCTACAGGAGTAAATGATGTATTATGAATTAGAGCTGGAAAGTCATGTAAGGGTGCTTCCAAAAAATTTCACCGAGGCTGATTTAAAGACGATAATACTAAAAGGGTTGAATGAAAGATTTGAAAACTTCATCTCAAAAGATTTGGGCATTGCGATAGCGGTTTCGGATATTAAAGAAATTGGCGAAGGGGTTATTATTCCGGGAGATGGAGCAGCTTATTACAAAACCAGATTTACTTTGCTTGTTTTCCGCCCGGAGATTCATGAATTAGTTTTAGGGGATATAACCGAAATAACTGATTTCGGTGTTTTTTTCAATATGGGGGCTATCGACGGAATGATTCATCTCTCTCAGACAATGGATGATTTTGTCAGCATGTCGAAAACAGGAGTGCTGACAGGAAAGGAAACAAAGCGTGTTTTAAAATCAGGGGAAAGGTGCAGGGCAAGAGTCATCGCAATAAGCTATAAAGAATTAAACAATCCGAAAATAGGTCTGACAATGAGGCAGCCGGCATTAGGGGCAATCTCCTGGCTGAAAGAGGAAAAAGAAAAAGTAAAACAGCATGATGAGAGGAAAAAATGACTGGATGGGAGTATGAAGGCGGAATTAGAACCAGAGCAGTAGATGAATTTATTGTATTAGCACAAACATTAAGGATTGGACGAGATAGAGATGGAAATGTATTATATTATAATCAAACAAAATCAACGATGGAAAACTACATGATATTTTTATGTAGAGACAGAAGCTTAGATCCGACAAATTTAACACAACAACAAGAGGATCAATTACAGAGATTAAGAAATGAAATGATGTTGATTTTTGGAGGTTCAAGAAGATGAAGAAAAAATATTGTAAGGATTGTAGAATTTTAGTCAAGGGCAATAACTGCCCAATTTGCAATAAAACAGATTTCACAGAAAATTTTCAAGGAAGATTATTTATCACAGATGCCAACAAAAGTGAAATTGCAAAAAAACTAGATATAAAACAAGCGGGAGACTACGCAATAAAAGTAAGATGAAAAAAATAAAAGAAACAAATTTCCCACTCCTAAACAGAACAGAATTTATTTATGAGATAGATCACCCTAATCAGCCGACGCCAAAAAGAGAAGCAATTAAAAGGCAGTTAGCAGCAGAGTTAAAAACCAGCG
>Ga0209542_10014240_pt1 | contig 13568 bp, 12 predicted proteins | sample RifCSPhighO2_01_FD_184028 | JGI IMG/M metagenome (GOLD analysis project Ga0209542, IMG submission 184028) | Soil microbial communities from Rifle, Colorado - Rifle CSP2_plank highO2_0.1 (SPAdes) (version 2) | ecosystem: Environmental > Terrestrial > Deep subsurface > Rock core/Sediment ... | reverse complement strand
CCATGAATTTCAGATAATCAACTCCATCCAGAATATTTTTAAGTTCCGTGGCTTTGTAGCCGGCCGCTATAAGCGAGGCGACAATAGCGCCCGCCGATGTGCCGGCGACATACGAAAATGTATATCCCAGCTCAAAAGTTTTGGCGATAGCGCCAACAAGCGCCGTCCCTTTCACCCCGCCTCCCTCGAATACCGCATAGGCCTCTTTTTCCATAGTTTGTTCGATAATTGTATCCGACGCGACAAACTCCATCAAGCTTTATAAGGTGCTACGCACTAAGATTTTCTATCGGCTAGCCGTCTCGAGCTAGAACCCCAAGGGGTCAAGCCCTGCAAGGCTCCCGGGCGATTCTCTAATTTTATAAAATCGATGCTCCTCGGGCGGGGATGAAAATCTATTTGATAAGATGAATGCGTATTTTTTGTTCGCGTATTTTCGAAGCTTCGGCAAGCGCACTCGCGATTTCTTCTAGATGTCGGTGTATCATTTCATTCGGTATATGCATCGTGTCATAACCCCGTTTATTCGAATAATAACCGCGTGCCAGATCTCTCACGATTTGCTTCGGATCTGTAAGGTGCTGGATTCCGTCTACTTCGACGTTAATTTTGGCATTGGGAAGTGTTAGGTCAATGCGCTTATATCCATCGTTAATTTCGGAATAAACTTTTATTCCATGTTTTTCAAGCGCCTCCCTCAAATCCGCGGCTTCTTTAGTTGGTTTTCTAAAACCATTATGAACAAGCTGAATCGTATTTGTCATAGCATGATTTTACCAAAACGGTGCTCCTCGAAATCTACCGCGTGTACTATTTTTTTAGAATTTCTAAATCTAATCTTTTTATTGCATCAAAAATCTTTTGTATTCGGTTTGACGTGGTGCGAATACTTTTTCCATCTTGCGTGATCTCTCTTTTTATAAAACTGTCCAAAAAATTTTCTACCGTATTGAGATGCTCTTTTCTGATATATCCCGCCTTCACCTCAAGTTCTTGTTTTATATTCAAAATATGACGATTCCATTGATCGTTTATTGGATTAAGATCACCAAATTTCTTTAATATGGCTTCAGTATTATCTGGAGTCGGCTCGTTTGAAATTTCCTCTGATAGTTCATCTCTGTTGAGATTTAAGGCTCTTATCATTAAGAGGTTATAAGTCAACGGACCATACAACTTTTCTTGAGTTAGGATTTTCCACTTACTCTTTTCTTGAAAATATTCCTTTAGCCAATTCAGCAACACGCCAACGATTGTTGCCATAACCGTAGAACTTATAATTGCCCAAAATACGTTCGTGGTTATCATGTTCTTACTTCTTATATGTTGGAAAGTAGGGCAACTTATCCATTCCTATATAGGTAAACATTTCGTAGTTAGCGCGGCGAGCTGCCTTAGAGAGTCGGTAATTAGAAAGATTTTTCTTTGGAACAAAAGGATGAAATCTAATTTCTTGCTTTTCTCTCCCTTTTTCTGTCCATTTGAAATTTAAGAAAAGAGGCGGGGTTATAAAGCCAGATTTCAAAACCTTGTTCATTATTTGCCATCCAGCTCCAAACACGACTGACTTTGGTTTGCTTTGATTTGTTTTTACTTGCGCCCGGAAAGAACACCCAGTGCATTGAACATCGTAGAGTGGATAGTTTGCCGGCAATTTCATTAATTTCTTCCCACAGTTTGGACACGGAACAAGCCTAACAATTTCTTGTTCTCCTGAATTTCCCGATTCTCTATTATTTCGCTTTTTCATGTTTTAATACTCCTCGAGCTGGATAACCTATCACGAGGTTGCTCCGATGCTTCGATCAGAGCACTTGTTTTTCTAAGCTCATATTTCACTAAGAAAAACTAAGTGCTGTGTCTCCTGAACAAAATCCGAACTTTTTTCCAACAAAATCCCGATGTGGAATGAATCGTTCCGCCACTGCCTCGCTTCACTCGGCAACACCAAAGAAAAATGTCTCTTGCTTTCTTGATTTGGTGGTGGTGAAATTTTTCTTGAAAAAGGAAAGGACATTTTTCTTTGGTGTTCTGCCCTCAAGGTCTCGGGCAGGTGGCGGAACAATGCGGACGAAGTTTTGCAAAAACTATTTTTTGGGGAAAGGATTTTGCAAAACTTCGGCTCATTTGTTTTTGAATTCGGAAGTCGCAAATGGAAAAGGAGGGGTTTGGGGAGGAATTTTCCATTTGCTCCTCTTTTTGTTTTGGGGGAATTCGGGGCGGACATCATTGTTATAGTATATCATATCATTGTGATATACTATACCTATGCGATATACTGTGGATAATGATAAACGAATCTGCAAAATTAGGTCTGAACCTGAAAAGGATCAGAACAAAGAAAGGTATATCGCAGGGGGATATTGCGCGCGAACTGGAAGTGAGTCGCGGTTTTATTAGTACGATAGAGAATGGAAAGACAAATCCAACACTTGCGACAATTGCAAAATTGGCGAAAGCGGTCGGCGTTTCGACTGATGAACTTTTGAAATAAATTTATGGCTATAACAAACACCGGTACAAATACGCTTTCATCTAACCTAAAAACAATTTTGCCAAAATGCGACAAGATTGATGCTTTGGTTGGCTATTTTTACTTTTCAGGTTTCCAAGATTTACATAATGAATTGAAAGATAAGCAAATCCGAATTCTTGTCGGCATGGATATAGACAAAAAAATTATTGAAAAAGTATCTGTTCTAAAAGACTTAAACTTGGATGCACACACGGTTAATACTCAAATATCTACTCGTTCCGGTGCAAAAGAGGACTATATAGAAAATTTTTCTCATATTTTTAATGATACTGATTATTTTGATAATGAAAATTCACAAAAAGCCTTTGAGATATTTCTAGAAAAAATAAAAGACGGCAGTTTGCAGATCAAAAAAACTGCTGAAGCAAACCATTCAAAATTTTATATTTTACACAATAAAGAAGAATTTTCTACCAACGGCGATACTCCGGGAGTTGTTATAGAAGGCTCTAGTAATCTGACAATTTCGGGATTAAAAGGGCAAGCAGAACATAATAGAATACTTGTTGAGAAACATTATTATGAAGATGATGTAAAGAGATTTGAGGAATGTTGGAATGACACAAACAATATAACTATCACCGATATTGAGTCATCTGGTAATTTCATTACGCAAATTAAAAGTAAAATTTGGCTCTATTCATTGCCAGATCCCTTACTGATGTACTACAAGGTTTTAAGCGAATACTTCTCTATAACTGAAATTGAAGACATGAAAACCCCAAAGCATATTACAGGGGGAAAATTCTTTGATTTGAAATATCAAAAAGATGCAATAAACCTAGGAATAGACAGAATAAAGAAATTTGGAGGGGTACTTATTGCCGATGTTGTGGGTCTTGGGAAAAGTATTGTAGCTTCTGCTATTGCTCACAATTTAGGCATTAAGACTATCATTATTACTCCTCCTCATCTTGAGAGTCAGTGGAAAGATTACATGTCAGAATTTGATTTCAAGGGTCTTGTTTATACAACAGGGAAAGTACAAGAAGCATTGGATAGGCATGGAAACGATACCGGCAAACTTCTTTTCATTCTTGATGAGGCGCACAAGCACAGGAATGAGGACACTGATAATTACAAGCTATTGCACCGACTTTGTGCCGGACATTATGTTATGGCTCTTTCTGCAACACCATTTAATAATGATCCAAAAGATATTTATGCTCTCATAAAATTATTTAGTACGCCCGGACAATCTACAATCCGAACAGTAGAAAATTTGAGCATGTCTTTTCATATGCTTTTTAAGCGGTACAAAAAAGTTAGAAAAGATTTGAGAAAAAATAGTAAAATTGATGACTCTGATAGTTCTGAAGTAAAAACAGAATTACATTCTATTGCTGATGAATTAAGAAAGATGATAGAACCTCTTATCATTCGCCGATCACGATTAGATTTGGAGGAAATTGAGGAATATAAAGATGATTTGAAATTACAGGGAGTATCTTTTGCAAAAGTTAAAGACCCAGAATTACTTGAATATGATTTGGGCGAAATGTTTAGTTTATATATAAATACTCTAGAAAAAATCTCACCGGAAGACAAAAGTACAAGTTTTATCGGTACTCGATATAAACCAGCAAGTTATCTTAAACAAGGATCGGATTTTATTAAAAAATTAGCAGAAAGTGAAGACGATGAAGAAGGAGTAACTGCTGAGGAAAAGATACAGAGAATTACACAAGCTCAAGTAAACATCGCTAAATTTATGCGACGACTGCTCGTTAGGCGTTTTGAAAGTTCAATTGGGGCGTTTAGCATATCTCTTGGAAACATGATTACCTCTTCGGAAACGATGCTTGATTGGTATACAAATAGAAAAGAAGTTCCGATTTTCAAAAAAGGCGTTCTGCCGGATGTTGAATATCTTAATGATCTTGATGAGGAAGAGCGAGAGGCATTATTTTCCAAGTTCGAAGAAAAAGGTTTGATAAGAATTCCTGCTAGCGAATTACAGCCGGAATTTGAAGGTCATCTGAAACAGGATATTCAACTACTAAAAGAGATTCAATCTGAATGGGCTAAAGCTACAACTGATCCAAAGTATGATTTCTTAAAAAAGAGAATTTCAGAATCTATCACTAAAGATAAAAAGAGGAAAATCGTTATCTTTACAGAATTTTCTGACACCGCGAATTATATTTATCAAAAATTGAATCAAGAGGGCTTCAAGCGAGTTTTCAAATACAGTTCCGAAGATGCTTCGGATGAAAATAAAAGAATAATTCGGGCTAATTTTGATGCAGGGTTGGAGGAATCAAAACAGTCTGATGATTTTGATGTAATTATTGCAACAGACGCCATTTCTGAAGGATTTAACTTGCATAGAGCCGGTACAGTTATTAACTACGATATTCCATACAATCCAACTAGAGTAATTCAACGCGTTGGTCGTATCAATCGTATAAATCGAAAAGTTTTTGAGGAGTTATATATTTATAACTTTTTCCCAACACTAACTGGAGAGTTAGAAACTCGCACAAGAGCAATTTCTACTCTAAAAATGGATTTGATTCATACTCTATTGGGTGAAGATACAAAAACCCTTACTTCCGAAGAGGATTTGAAAAATTATTTTGCCAAACAATATAAAGAAGAAAACATTAAAAACGAAAGTCTGTCGTGGGATGCTCCATACAGAAATACTTGGCTCAAAATCAAAGATGATCCTGAAATAATGCAGAAACTTGAGAATATTCCCCACAGGTCAAGAATAGCGAGAAAAACAAAAAGTATTACTGGCGTTGTCGCTTTTGCAAAGAAAAGTGGGAACTTTATCTTTGCTTTTGGAGAGAGTCCGGAAACTGTTCAGATTGTATCTCCACAAGTTGCTCTGCCATTATTTAATGAGGTTGCTGATTTGGAAAATTCTCTCCCAACAAGTGTAAATTTTGAACCAATATACAAAATGGCGAAAGAGCATATTTTCAAAGATAACACCAAAGCCCCAGTTGATACCGGCAGACGGCAAGATGCTTTGGCAAAAGTAAAAATTCTTGGAGAAAGCTACCCTCAAGCAAAAGATTTCTGTATTGATTTGATTAGAGTAATTAAAGACTTAGACGGACTTCCAAACGGTGTTCTGAAAGAAATTGTTGATTTAAAAATTGATAAAACAGATTTCAGCAAAGCATATCAAGAACTCAAAGAGTTAGTACCGCATAAATATCTCGAAAGTATCTTCAAAACGGCAGAACGGGCTAATGATACAGGCAAACTTATCGTTTTGTCAGAAGAACTAATCGTATGATGAAATTTAATGAGAAATATAACCATGATGACTTTGTAGATTTTTTAAATGATTTTCTCCCCGAAGATTTCAAGGAAAAAGAGGAAGATATTGTTATAAAAAAGGAAAGATACAAGGAAATAACTAAAGCCAGAATATTGGGTTTTTCAGAATCCTTGGATTTGCATATCTTAGTAATGGATCATGCGCGCGAAAATGACCCTAGAATTGCTATCGCAACAGACGCTTTCAAAATCCTAGCCGATCATTGGATACATCGGGCTTTAGTTGTTTTTAAAAATAAAGATTCAGAAAATTATAGACTTTCTTATCTCACAATTTCTCTTGATCTAAATGACAAAAATAAAGCGGTTAAAAGATACTCAAATGCTCGCAGATATTCATTCTATCTCGGCTCAAATGCAAAGATAAGAACTCCTGAACAGCAACTTATCAAAAAAGGCAGGGTTAAAGATGCAGAGGATTTGCTCAGTAGATTTTCTGTCGAGGTTGTTAATAAGCAATTTTATCTTGAGATTGCGAAATTCTTTGACGAACTCGTTTCAAATGAGGATAAAAATTTAACACTTCCGGGCGTATCAGAAGAAGATATAAATACACGAAAGAGTTTCGCTGTTCGGCTCATCGGTCGCATTATGTTTTGTTGGTTTTTGAAACAGAAAAAATCTGATAATGGTCAGCTTATTCCTGACGAATTACTTTCTTCAAAAATAGTTTTGGATAATTACTATCATAGTACCCTTGAGCCGTTATTCTTTGGCGTATTGAATACAAGTATTGATTCTCGCGATATTCGTAGTGATTCATTTGATAAAGTGCCGTATCTCAACGGAGGACTCTTTAATCCACAATCAGACGATTATTATGAGCTAGATAGAGGAACTTTTGCCTCAAGACACATAAACACTCTTAAAATCAGTGATTCTTGGTTTAAGGACTTTTTTGAGCTTCTAGAGACTTATAACTTTACTATTGATGAAAATACAGTTTTTGACCAAGAGCTTTCTGTTGATCCGGAAATGCTAGGTAGGATTTTTGAAAATCTCCTTGCAGAAATAAACCCGGAAACTGGAAGCAGTGAGCGTAAGCGAACTGGAAGTTTTTATACTCCCCGCCAAATCGTTGAATACATGGTTGATCAGTCATTGATTGAATATCTAAAGACCAAAACAAAGATTGCCGAGAAAAAATTATCTGCTCTTGTTAGTTATGACTTAACAGATGATACAGAACATCCACTAAACAATGAGGAGAAGCAAGAAATAATAAACGCGATAGAATCTCTTAAGATTCTTGACCCCGCTTGTGGCTCGGGAGCATATCCAATCGGCGCGCTTCAAAAAATTGTTTATATTCTTCAGCAAATTGATCCAGATTGTAAAATGTGGCTTGAACAGAAATTAAAAAATGTTCCGGAATTATACAAGAAAAAAATAATTGACGAAGTTAAATCTAATCCTTTTGATTACACACGAAAACTTGATGTTATTAAGAACTCTATTTTTGGAGTTGATATTCAGCCGATTGCAGTTGATGTTTCTCGTTTGCGATGTTTTCTTACCCTTGTTGTTGAATCAGAAGTAAATGATACGAAACCGAATAGAGGCATAGAACCCTTACCGAACTTGGACTTTAAATTTGTCTGTGCGAATACCTTGATTGGTTTGCCAAAATCTCAATCCAGTAATCTTTTTGAAGATCATTCCGGTATCATTGAGCTTTCAAAAATAATGTCAGAGTATTTTTCATGTAATAGCCAGAGAAAAAATGAAATTAAACTTAAATTCACAAATCTACAAAAAGAAATTCTAGAAAAAACAGTTTCGGCTTTTGGTAAAAATACTGGAGAACTAACCTTAAAACTTACGACTTGGAATCCGTTTAGCAATAATTCAAATTCTTGGTTTGATCCGGAATGGATGTTTGGTTTGGAGGAAAAGTTTGATGTAGTCATTGGTAATCCGCCCTACATTACGCTATCGCTCGGCAAAAAACAGGCGCACTTTACTGCTGAATATCTAAAACTTCTTGAATCTTTATTTGTTGAGGTAAAAGAATATAAAAATAACACCTTCTCATATTTTATTAAGAGAGGTTATGATCTGTCTAATAATGGCGGAATAATAAGTTATATTGTCCCCAATGTTTTGTTATTTAATAAAAGTTTCTCAAAAGTGAGAAAATTCATGTTAGAAAACTCTAATGTGGCTTATATTTTGGATATAAAAGATAAAGTTTTTGAGACAGCAGAGATTGGTGGAAACTGTGTTTTTGTGTCCAATAAAAATAAAACTATACAAGAGTCAAATGTACTTACAATTCAAGATATTGGGGATTTAATAGCACCGAAATATGAGATCATAGAGCAGAGCCGTTTTAATTTGCCTCCAGATTTTAAATTTTATCTTGATACACGGTCATATAAAGTTTTTCAGAAAATTGAACAAGCGGGTAAAAGATTATGGGAGGTTTGCAGTTTTTATAATGGCATAAAAACAGGAGATAATAAAAAATTTCTGAGAGAGGATAAGGATAGCAATTTAGATGAATTGGTTGTGCGTGGAAGAGATTTACAAAAATACTATATAAATAAACCTTCAGTATTTGTACATTTTGATAAGGAAGAACTCTGGAGTAATACCAATGAAGAATTTTTAAGAAAATCTCCCAAAATATTGGTCAGGCAAACCGGCGACTCTATCACTTGTGCCATAGACAACAACGGTTATTTACATATGGATACAACTCATGGACTTTTTGATATTAAAATCGATATTTACTACCTTGTTGGTTTGTTAAATTCTAAACTGATTAGTTATTGGCATAGAACATATACTTCTGAAAAAGGGAGGGCATTTGCTGAAGTTAAAATAGTAAATATAAAAAACATACCAATTAAACTACCGGAAGATAAAAAGATTATCGATCTGGTAAAGTCTATAATAGATTCAAAAGAAAGAGATAATGCGTCAGTAATAGGTGACTTAGAAAATGAAATCGATGAATTAGTTATGGATTTATATGGATTAAACAAAGAAGAAAAGGAAATAATTAGAAATTCATAATCATGCTCTCTTTAAATCAAAAAGAAATAGAAAATAAGCTAGATACATTTAACTGGAATTTTAAAGTCGGCGATAACATTAAGCACAACATAGAAGAAGCTTTTTTCTTGTATAAAATAAAAACTGAAAATTGCACAAGCACTCAAGAAAAACAGTTTCTAAATAAACATATCTCAATAGTTTTAGTAGGAGTTATTGAAGCTATTTTATATGACTTTGTAGTTAGGTTAAGTGAGGCAACAAATCACTTTCCACTTATTATCGATAATGCAAATAGAAGTGAAATAAAAAAATATATCGCAACACAAAAAGTACCCTACGAATTTCCAAAAAGTAAGACGAAGATACTGAGAGTTTATAACTACTCACTTTTTCAAATTCTTAAAATTCTTAAAAAATTTGAACTTCTTGAATCAAAAAGTAGCCCTATATATGATACTTTGGAGCAAGCTACTTTTTTCCGGAATCGTATTCATATCTACAATTGGCATAATAATTTTGAAATAGATGAAAAATATGTTTTTACGGACAAGAGACTTGAAACTTTAGAAAAGTTAGTGATATATGTCTTAACAACAATGGAAGCGAAGTATGCTAGACCGTAATTTTATCTAGGAAGCCCCGCTCGCACCCTTCTCGTCCTTGCGAGCGGGGTTTTACGCACACGCGAACGGGAGGGTGGGTCAAGCGCAATTGCATTTGAGCCTCGGACATTTCCGCTAGGGCGTCCATGACTAAAGGATGAGCGCCGCCGTAATCTTGCAATACAGAAATCCGAAGCGAAAGCGACACCACGAACGATATATTGAAAACGAGAAAGGGGGTTGGCTAAGCCGGTTGGTCGAGCCCTGCCGAGACGAGGCGAAGCTGGGGGAAGGATTCCTTCCTTCCCCCAAACAGTCTCCTGCCCTCGCCACCGCTCCGCAGAGCGGGAATGGCGAGGATAAGCAGGAAACCTAGACATCTAGGCGCGAGTAGCCCTAGCGGAAATGTCCGAGGCGAATGCCGAGGATGGACTCGTTTAGATCGTGGACGAAAATTAGTAGAATGGCAGAGGCACAATATCGAAATTGAATTTGTATTTTTTGTCCGCCCCGAATTCCCCCAAAACAAAAAGAGGAGCAAATGGAAAATTCCTCCCCAAACCCCTCCTTTTCCATTTGCGACTTCCGAATTCAAAAACAAATGAGCCGAAGTTTTGGCAAATCCTTTCCCCAAAAAATAGTTTTTGCAAAACTTCGTCCGCATTGTTCCGCCACCTGCCCGAGACCTTGAGGGAAGAACACCAAAGAAAAATGTCCTTTCCTTTTTCAAGAAAAATTTCACCACCACCACGAGAGAGAAGCAAGGAACATTTTTCTTTGGTGTTGCCGAGTGAAGCGAGGCAGTGGCGGAACGATTCATTCCACATCGGGATTTTGTTGGAAAAAAGTTCGGATTTTATTCAAGAGACACAGCACTTCGGCTCGCTTTGCTCGCTCAGTGCAGGCCCTTTGTGCACACGAGCCGAAGTGTCCTGAGCTTGCCGAAGGGCATATATGTATTTTGTGTATATTATTGAATGTAAAGATAAGTCTCTCTATACTGGAATTACGAATGATTTAGATCGTCGATTTTCTGAACATAAAAATGGAACTGGTGGTCACTATACAAGCTCTAAGGAAGTTGTCCGTATAGTTTACACAGAACAACATCCGGACAGATCTTCGGCTTTAAAGCGAGAAGCTCAAATTAAAGGATGGAAAAAAGAAAAGAAACTTGCATTGTTTAAAAAATAACTTAGCCAAGAACAAACCACCCAAACGCTTTAAGTACTGGCTTGCTTGTTCAGGAGAGAGTTCTATGCCGTCCTCTTCCCTAAAGCATTTGATGGTTTCTTGTATTAAATTTTGAGAAAAAGGAGTGGCCTCCACTTTAAGCTTTACTAAGCTAATAATGTGGGGCCTGTTATCTAAGGGTTATCCCTTCCTCTAGTGGAAAATTTGATTACATACACTATATTCCTTTTATAAAATTTTGCAAGTTTATAACTTTTTATGAAAGTGATATAATAAAAATATGAACAAAAAACAACTTTCTCTTTGGTCTTTATATGATTTTGCTAACTCAATTGTTTATATTAACTTCATTCTTTATTTTGCCCAATGGATTGTAGTTGATGCTGGCCTATCTGATTTTTCATATAATGCTATTTTTGCAATAACAACAGCTATCCTTTTATTTACAGCCCCAATTTTAGCGGCTCGCACTGATTTACATGGTGGTGGAAAGTTTTGGTTAAACATTTCTACAATAAGCACTTTTTTCTTTTATGGTTTAGTCGCAATTTTAGCCAGTATGAATAGTAATGTCTGGCTGATTGCACTTTTCTTTTTGATTGGTCAATATTTTTATCAATTGTCTTTCGTGTTTTATAATCCAATGCTTGACGAGATAGCAGATGATGCCCATAAATCTCGTGTGTCGGGTATTGGTAATTTTTCAAGTTCTTTGGGCTTTGTAGTGGGTATTTTAATTACACTTCCATTTGCTGATTCTCGCATCATACCTTTATTAATATCTGTACCAGTTTTCTTTATTTTAGCACTTCCCATGATGATATTTTTCAAAGAATCAAAAAAGCATGTTAACGAAGTTAATACTTCTTTAATTCAAAATGAAACTAAAACTTCAATTAAAAAAATGATCGCATTCTTTGCGGTATCAGCCGCGACCCCCATGTTGGTTGCCTTTTTCTTTTTTAATGATGCGTTACTTACTGTTAGTAATAACTACTCAATTTATTTAGAGAGAGTTTTTCACTCTCCAGATACTGCCAAGTCTATTCTACTTCTGGCTATTTTAGTAATGTCCGCTATCGGTAGCGTTATCGCTGGCTGGTTAGGAGATAAAATAGGTGCGTTAAAAACTTTAAAATATATTATGTTCGGCTGGGTTGTTGCTCTTCCAGTATTGGCACTAGCACCAAACTTTTTGGTAGCAGCGATATTAAGCCCTATAATGGGGTTGCTCATAGGTTCTGCGTGGACAGTTACTCGCGCATATTTGACTGCCGTTTTACCCAAGAAAGATATGAGATATGGATTTTCCTTTTATACAATAGCTGAACGTTTTGCAACTTTTGTAGGACCACTTACTTGGGGAGGAATAATTTGGGCTATGGACACCCAAGTTATTGCGTATCGAGTTGCTGTCGGCGCCATGACTATATTTGTTATAGTTGGTTTAATCGTATTACATTATTGGAAAAGGCCAATAATTTCAGTTGAAATGCAGTAAGGAAGTTTCAACTTCGCACCAGACAACCAGTCAATTTGAGATAGGTTTGAACTCCTTCTTGGTAGAAAAATATGATTTGATGTAAAATAAACTTATGACCCAACAAGAAGTCGCCGCTGGTGTGGTGCACAGAGTACCAGCGGATTTACAAAAGGCCCTTATTTTTACGCCCATGGCTCTAGCAGCATGGGAAAATATTACGCCACTTGCGCGCAATGAATGGATCTGCTGGATTCTGTCCGCCAAGAAACCGGAGACGAGAAAACTCCATGTAAAGAGAACGGTCAGTGAGCTTAAAGAAGGCAAGCGTCGTCCTTGTTGTTGGGCTGGATGCAATCATCGTTTAAATAATTTGCTCAATCAAAAAACTACACTGCTCTTTTTACATAAACCGGAAGAAAAGAAAATCCTTTTAGGTATGAAAAAACGCCGTTTTGGAAAAGGGAAATGGAATGGAATTGGTGGAAAATTAAATGAAGGAGAAAATATTAAAGAGTCTCTAATAAGAGAAACGCGAGAAGAAATAAATGTAATAGTAGACCAAAATAACTTAGTTCAAGTAGCCACCTTAGATTTTTCTTTTAAAGATAAGTTTGAATGGAATCAACAAGTTCATGTATTTCTCGCAGAAAAATGGGAAGGAGAGCCAGTCGAAACTGAAGAGATGCTTCCTAGGTGGTATTCAATTGACTCCTTACCATTTAAAGATATGTGGGTTGACGATATTCACTGGTTGCCATCAGTATTAGAAGGAAAAAAAATAAATGGCTCATTCACTTTAGATAAAACGGGTGATGAAATTTTAGATATGAAGATTAAAGAAATATAATTGACTCAAAATATTTTTACGTGTATATTAAGTTGAGTATGAAAAAAATCTCTAATCCCAAAAATTTAGGGCAAGGGCTCACTTTTGACGATGTATTATTGGTACCAAATTATAGTGAAGTTTTACCAAAAAATGTAATAACCAAAACACATCTAACTAAAAATATAACTCTCCACATACCTTTCATTTCAGCACCAATGGATACAGTTACAGAATCTACTATGGCTATAGCTATGGCACAGCAAGGAGGTCTTGGGATCATTCATAAAAATTTATCCATCCATGACCAGACAAAAGAGGTAGAACGCGTGAAAAGATACGAATCCGGTCGTATTCTAGACCCTATTACGCTTTCTGCCCTTGCCACAGTAGGTGATGCGTTTGCTATACAAAAAAAATATCATTTCGGGGGATTCCCCGTGATAGACAAGAAGGGGGTTTTGGTTGGCATAGTTACTAATCGCGATCTGCGTTTCCAAAAAGATGAATCTGTGAAAATAAAGGAGGTAATGACAACAGATCTCATAACAAGCGGACCAAACACAACGATGGAAGAAGCGCACAATTTGTTTAATAAACATGCTATTGAAAAACTCCCACTAGTTG
>Ga0209542_10014237_pt1 | contig 13570 bp, 17 predicted proteins | sample RifCSPhighO2_01_FD_184028 | JGI IMG/M metagenome (GOLD analysis project Ga0209542, IMG submission 184028) | Soil microbial communities from Rifle, Colorado - Rifle CSP2_plank highO2_0.1 (SPAdes) (version 2) | ecosystem: Environmental > Terrestrial > Deep subsurface > Rock core/Sediment ... | reverse complement strand
CTTTTCGAGTGAGCAAGGCCGCAAAGTCGATGGTCGCGCGCAAATCGGCGTGAAAAACTTCTTGATCTCATGCCTGGGGGCTTCATCCTCTCATGCCGAAAGAAGGAGAGCTCTTTGCCCGTGAAACATCGGGTGGGCTTATCCCTTTTAGAGCCCAGGCAAAGCTGGACGGACCGGAGAAGGAGGTGAGAAGAAGAAAGCGAAAGCCACAACCTTCCAGGGGGTTGTGCTTGGCGGGATCGGCACCAAGAAGTGTTTTGTTCATTCTCGAAAGAAAATACTCGAGAACAAGCAGAACCTCTCTCGGTGCGTTTTTCCGGCTTTTCCGACGTTGTTCTGTCGATTATTATTGTTATTATAGCCGGAACAGCACTAACAGTAATTCAGAAAAACGCGCCTTAACGTTGGCGTTTGCTACTCTCTCTGAGTTTTTTTATTGCAAGAGTTTTGTTGATTTCTCTTGTCTTTGTTGTTTGCTCAAAGAGCGCAGGTTTAATCTTGAAGATTAAATCATGCGTATTGCGTTTGTTGTGTTTGTAGTTGTTGAAGAAGCTTAGTCACACCCACTTATTTATAAACCTTACTGTGAAAAGATCATACCTTTGAGAAAATGACCTTATAAGGCCTTATACTGGGCAAGGAGTTGTTTCTTATTTCTAGGCAAGTCTTCGCCAAAAATGGGTGTGCTGGCTTTCGCATAGAGTAAAGCCAACACATTCTCCAGCTTCGGGTTGGTTCTGAAAAAGGAGATTTCATTTTCCTTACTTTCAGGAAAGTCTGAAAAGCGAAACGACAAAGTTAACAACTATTAACCATATGTTAGCGGGGAACCTAATATTAGCTCTTCTTTTTCAGTTTTAAAGCAGAAGCATGGTGCCGGCTTTTTTGCTTGCTGGGTACACTATTCAGAGTTAGTCTCGCCTTTTTTCATGCGTTCAATCAGTTCCCAGAATTCCATGATCACTTCAGCACTAAGACGGAATTTATTCGCTAAAAGCAAGCGTATGAGGTTTTTGAGTTCTTTTTCGTTTAAAAAGTCTTTTTTGAAGGCAAGGGCTAAAACGCGCAAAGATCCAAAGGGTTTGAGGCTGTGTAATTGAGCGACTTGTCGTGCAAGACGATCATCCAATAGAAGGGTATGCTCATTTTTTTCTTGCGCAAAAGCGATGGTTTCAGATTCTCCAATCCCAAGTGCAGGGTACATCGTGCGCAAGTGACGAGCAACTTCAGGTTTTTTGAGAGTATGCTTTGAAATCATTGACTGATCCACCCAGTCTTTAATCCGCAGTGCATCAGGAGCATTAACCCTAAGCCCATCCAGGCAGGCTTCTCGATAGACACCTTCAGTAATTTCTATTTTTTCAAAAACCTTAAGAAGAAGGTCAAGACGATTGGTTCGGCTAAAGATAATAAGAGTGGAGGAATCGGCAATCATAACCCTTCAAAGTCCTCTTTTAGCTCCTTAAGGGTGTAATGAAGTTCGATCTTTCGCTCGCTCAAAACATCTAGAAACTGGGTGAGAGGGACTCCCGCTAAGTAGGCGGCTTTTGCAGCCGTGGCTTCTTCTCTCTTGAATTTTTCCAGGGCGAACTCTAGTTTCATGTCTTGAATGCCTCGGTGCAGGACTTCTCGTAGCACTTCGGATTTCTTTCTTCGGTTTAATCTAGAAAGGGTATCAATCTCTTTCTGTTCATTTTCCGGGATCCTGACAGATATGGTTTCTGACATATGTATACATAAGTGGTCATTTGTATATAAATATTTCGTTTTTTGAAGGCCATTCTTCTAGATCAGATAAAGGGTAAACAAATCTATTTAAACAGAGGAGGAATAAAATCATAAGATGAAGTTCCTCAATAAAAACACCATTCAGTTAGACCGAGTTAAAACAGAGCTAGATGTCTTTGCGTTTAAATTCTGCAAAATCTTAGAAAAGCATGTTAAGTATGTAGTCATAAGTGGATACGTAGCTATTCTATTTGGAAGGGCAAGAGGTTCGGAGGATGTGGATATTTTTGTAGAAGAATTAAATCAGACTCAGTTTTATGCCTTGTTCAAAGAGTTAAAGAAAGCAGGGTTTGAGTGCATCTCAGGCGGGATGAAAACAGCATTTGAGAATCTGAATGAAAACATCGCAATTCGGTTTGCAGAAAAGGACCAATTCATTCCAAATATGGAGATAAAATTCGCAAGGAAACTGTTAGATAAATCCTCTTTAACGAATCATTTAAAGGTCATAACTCCTTTCGGTTATATCTACACATCGAATATAGAGCAGCAGATTGCGTTCAAAAGAGTGTGTCTGGGTTCGGACAAGGACCTGGAGGATGCACTTCACTTGGAGAATGTTTTTAAGGGAAAGCTTGATAAGGTTAAGTTAAATAGATTCATGAGGGTATTCAGACAATGAGTTATTTTGATAAAGGTAAAAATCAGAAGGCGCGATTTGATTTTGTTATTCAGTGGGCTAATTTTGTTAGGTCTCATCCAGATGAAGAGTGGAGTCGTCAGCAAAAAGTGCTTATTGACAGTCAAGTGAGGGGGGCGAAGAAATCTTTACTCAGTCGAAAAGAGTATTTAGCTATAAAAGATCAAGTTCAAAAGCTATAGCATCTTAGCTTTATCCGTCAATTTCAGGATCTTCCGCCAGCCTTTCTCGCTTCGTATCTCTTCAACATCTAAGTAGCCCATTTCAATCAATTCATTCTTGAGTTGGTTCCCTTTTCGGCCGGATATATTCAATTCCTGGTATACTCCACTCACATTCATTCCAGGGTTGTATTTCAGCACATTCAAGAATTCTCTATGTTCCTCTGTTAAATCCAGCTTACGTAAGACAGGGTAATGATCTTCCCGATGACTTTCAATGGAGTTTACATCTTGAGGGTGCATTTCTTGCCGTACAGAAGAAACAGAAGTGGGGGGTGTAATGAATAGTTGACTCACCGTATCCAAATCAGCCTTAATCCCTTGGTGGGACATCAATTGTTGTATTTCAATGGTTTTGGGCTGTTCTTTTACAGCACTCAACTTACAGTCTTCAATTATTTTTCGCAAGTGATGTTGTTTCATAAGTTGTTTCATTCGTTCTTTGACATAGTCATCACTTAAGTTCTGTTTTCGTATGTTCAGTAAGGGTACGTTAATCAAAAAAGGATTGTGGTGTCTTTCAGCCAATTGCACAATAGCCGTTCCGACAGGCAACATGCTGAAATTCTTCCTCTGTTCATGGATTTGCATAAGCCGACTGATCATGTCAATGTCTTGGGGCAGGAGTTGTTGAAATGCCACGATGCAGGCGCTATTGCCCGTTACCACTTCCGATAGTTTGCTGATGTGTTGGTCCGAGCAAATCAGTCCGATTCCGTATTCTCGGATTTCTCGATAGACTTGGTCGGTCACCGTTTCCTTAATGAAAACAGGTTTGTCCTTCAAGAAAACATTATGAGCTTCATCGACGACAATCGCGTAATTAAACTTGTCCGTCCCAACGTCATTTGTTTTCTTATACTTATAGATATAGGTCAGTAAATACTCGCAAAAGAACTTCTTTTCAGCCCCGCTTAGAGAATACAGTTCAAAGATAACCTTTTGCTGTAGGATATCTTCTACAGTCATAGCGTCTTTTCCTTTATAATTAATCGCTTCGCCAAAGTCTCCAAATGTCAAACTGTGTGCAATACGCAACGCACTGGTTAGCCATTCACTTTCCCTGCCTCGAAAGCCGCGTTCCTTCTCCTCAAGTCGATCTTTGATTTGAAACCACGTAGGGTAATTTTCGCTTCCATTGTAAATGCCAAAGTCTCTGAAGGCTTCATCTAAGGTTTCAGATAATAGTTTATGAACGCCATGGCTTGCAAAGAAGCTTTCATTGATGATGTCGCATAATAAATTGATCCATTCTTTGGGTCGTACATTTTTAGGTGGCCTATTAATATTCACGCGAAAAGTATTGCTAATGGAATCATTACCTGTAGTATAGCAATATATATTCGAATCAAGTGCCAATAAGGGTCTAAAGCTTTTCTTCCAATCTAAAACAAGAAAGGGTTTGTTTTTCTCGACGAACAGTCGTAAAATGTTCACGGTAAAATTAGTTTTTCCAGAGCCGCTCATGCCGCAGATGCACACATGCCGTATCCAGTCTTGTTCTCTTAAGCCGAAAGAGTGTAGGTCTTTCTCCGCATAGGTAATCATGCCCAGTGGGTAGTCTCCTTTAATCAGTGCAGCGGCAGGTGGTTCAAACAACACTTGTTCTTGGAGTAAATTGGCATTCAGGTGTTTTAAGTATAAGGTGTTCAAGAGTTGTTCAATTTCTGTTTTTTTTTGCCGATCTTCGGAAAAGGTATAGCTCAAGTACAATTTATCGATTTTATCTCCCAGAATCGGCCTAAGTCGTTTGCACATTTCTTCGACGGTAAGAACAGTTTGCATGGTTTTCCAAGTCTTTACTTAAGAGAAAGAGGGTTTTCCGGCTTTTTAAGTTTATCGAAAGGTGTTCTTGATTTTCTCAAACAATCCTTCAGAGGGGTTTTCTCCTTCCAGTTCAGATAGTTTTTTGAGGAGTTCTTGCTGTTTTTTACCTAACTTAGTTGGAACGTGGACGTGTACGCGTACAATCTGGTCGCCATGTCCGGGGTGATTCAAATGCGGCAGGCCTTTTCCGCGCATCCGGAATAAGGTGCCACTCGCAGTGCCTTTAGGGATGGTAAGTTTAGCCCCTCCATCTAGAGTAGGAATCTTGATTTCACTTCCCAACACAGCTTGAGTATAACCCAGAGGCACTTCCAAATAAAGATCGTCTTCTTCTCGTTCAAAGAGCGGGTGTTTCTTGAGGTGAATCTCCACATACAAGTCTCCTTGGGGCATTCCAGGCGCAGCTCCTCCCTCTCCGCGTAGTCGCATCTGTGCTCCATCGTAGATTCCTTCAGGGATATCTACTTTGACAGTGATTTGTTTTTGTTGCAGTCCGCTGGCATGACATTGCTTACAAGGCTTTAAGTTGCGTTGTCCAATTCCTTGACAGCTCTTGCAGCTAGCCGTGGTTTGGATCATGCCGAACATGCTTCTTCGTACAACGCGTTGATAGCCGCTTCCTTGGCAGTCTTTGCACGTCTCAAATTCCATTCCCCCTCGTCCTTTGCAATCCGCACAAGGTACTTTTTTCTGAAGCACTAGGGTTTTAGTGCATCCTTCGGCTGCTTCTTCAAGGGTGATTTCTAATTGAGTTTGTAGGTCTGCTCCGCGGCTGGGTCTTCTTCTCCTACTTCCAGTAAAAAAAGTTTCAAAGACCTCATCAAAGTTAGAGCCGAAGTCTCCGAAATCAAATCCAGAAAATCCTTCAGCACCCGACGCACCGCCGGTCTTAAAGTAATCCGAACCGTGCTGGTCGTACTGTGTTTTCTTTTCAGGATTACCCAATACGGAAGCGGCTTCATTAATTTCCTTAAACTTTTCTGTGGCGTCAGAATTCTTATTTATATCGGGGTGATACTCTTTGGCAAGCTGCTTGTAGGCTTTCTTAATCTCTTCAGAGCTAGCGCCTTTCTCTACACCTAGGATTTTGTAGTAGTCTTTGCTCATAAGGGTCCATAGGGCGGTTTGTTCTTTTTAAGTTATGCCTTTTTGTCTTTTGGGACTTCTTCATAGTCTGCATCGACCACGTTGTCTTTCGAATCGCTACCAGAAGGATTTCCAGCCGCTCCGGCTTGCTGCGCCGCTGCAGCCTTCTGATACAATTCCGTGCTCATCTTTTGGATGTACTGATTTACGTCTTCCAGTTTCTGTTTGATCTTGTCCACCGGCTTCGGCTGTTCTTCGAGTAGTTTCTTCAGTTCAGCAATCTTCTGTTTAGCTTCGTCGATTTCCTTAGCGTCCACTTTGCCTTCAAAGTCTTTAAACAGTTTTTCAGAGCTATAGGTCAGTGCATCGGCTTGGTTTACAATCTCCACTTCTTCTTTGCGCTTTTTGTCTTCTTCTGCGTGGGCTTCGGCATCTTTTTTCATTTTCTCGATCTCCGCTTCGCTTAACTTTTGTCCTGCGGTGATTTTGATGCTTTGTTCTTTTCCAGTGCCTAGGTCTTTGGCGCCAACATGGACAATGCCATTGGCATCGATGTCAAAGCTGACTTCAATTTGTGGCACGCCGCGAGGTGCCGGGGGAATCCCAACCAGATCAAACTGCCCCAATAATTTATTATCTGCAGCCATGGGTCGTTCTCCTTGGAATACTCGAATTGTAACGGCCGATTGGTTGTCAGCTGCTGTTGAAAAGACTTGGCTTTTCTTGGTGGGGATGGTGGTATTTCTCTCAATGAGTTTAGTGAGCACTCCTCCTAAAGTCTCAATGCCTAAACTTAAGGGGGTGACATCCAATAACAAAATGTCTTTGACTTCTCCTGCAAGTACGCCGGCTTGTACAGCGGCCCCCATGGCTACGCATTCCATCGGGTCTACGCTGCGTTCAACTTTTTTGCCAACGATCTTTTCTAAAAACGTTTGGACCATGGGCATTCGCGTGGGTCCTCCAACCAGGATGACTTTGTGAATGTCGTCTGGGGTCATCTTCGCATCAGAAAGGGCTTGTTCTACAGGGTGTTTGCATCGCTGCACAATGGGGTCCAGTAAGCTCTCTAATTTGGCACGGGTTAATTTCAGGGTGAAATGTTTGGGACCTTCTTGAGTGGCTGTAATGTAAGGCAGGTTAATGTCCGTCTCAATGACGGTACTCAACTCAATCTTGGCTCGCTCGGCAGCTTCTCGCAATCGTTGAATGGCCACAGAATCTTTGGTAAGGTCCACGTTTTCTTGTTTCTTGAATTCCTCCACCAAAAAGTCGATGAGGACTTTGTCCATGTCCGTACCACCCAGCTGGGTGTCTCCGGAGGTGCTTTTAACTTCAAACACGCCGTCTCCAAATTCCATAATCGTTACGTCTAATGTTCCACCACCAAAGTCAAAAACAAGGATTTTGTGGTCTTTGTCTTTCTTGTCGATGCCATAGGCTAGGCAAGCGGCTGTGGGTTCATTCACAATGCGTACCACTTCCAATCCAGCAATCGTGCCCGCATCTTTGGTGGCTTGTCGTTGGTTGTCATCAAAATAAGCAGGTACGGTAATGACGGCTTTCTCAATTTTCTCGCCAATAAAGGCTTCAGCGTCTTTCTTGATCTTTTGTAAAATATAGGCAGAAATCTGTTGAGGGGTGTATTCTTTGCCATGCACTTTATACTTGTAACCAGTGCCCATCTTTCGTTTGGCCGCAAGGATCGTGCCATCTGGGTTGCTGACGGCCTGTCGTTTGGCAGGTTCTCCGACGAGCATCTGTCCTTCTTTGGTAAACGCTACAACAGAGGGGAAGGCTTTCCCATAGACAGAGGCGCCTTCGGCGCTGGGTATGATCTTGGGTTTGCCTCCTTCTAAGAAGGCGGCGGCTGAGTTACTGGTTCCTAAGTCTATTCCTATGATTTTGGTCATGGTATCACCTGAGTGCTTTTTTTCGTAGTTCTTCAACGCGTGGGTGCGTCAAGACTTGTTTGTGTTGATGTTGAATGTGAATGGTTTCAAGGAGTTTGGTGAGTTTGTTCAATGGAAAGGGGTCTTCGGGTTGTATGCTTCCTAAGGCTTCATACAGGTCTTTGTCGCTCGTGACAAGAGCAATTTGTTGGGGGTTGCAAAGGATCAAGGTTGAAAGCGTTTCATCGGTGGTAATAAAATATCGGAGGAGTTCTTCAGCATACAAGTGTTGGTGGGCGGGTTGTTGGGTGTTCATTTTGCGCTGACCTTGACTTTGCTCGTTCTGAGTAATCCTCCTTGGTACAGGTATCCTCGTTGGAGTTCTTCTAGGATCGTTCCCTCATCTTGTTCGCTTTTTTCCGTTAATAGGACTTCGTGATGATTCGGATCAAACTTGCCTTGGGCTGGGATGGCTTGTAATCCCTCTCGTTCCAATGCGTCGACAAATTGGGCATACAATCGTTGGAGTCCTTCGTTTGGGTCTGTTTTCACAGCTTGTTCAAAGCTGTCCAGTATGGGTAATAGGTTTTTGACCACACCTGCACGAGCGTGTTGTTTCTTTCCTTCCACTTCTTTGTCAATGCGTTTACGATAATTGTCAAACTCAGCTTGAAGCCGTTGAAGGGTATTGGTCAGCTCTTGGAGCTGTTGGTCTTTTTCATCAACCTTCGTTTCAGAGAGTTTTTCAGTCATTGAAGGCTTTTTTTCATGTTTCATGTTAAGCTCATTTAGTTGATCTTAAGTCAACGAAGTAGTATATATTTATAAAGATTTGCATCATAAGATCATCCAGGGCATAAGCTAAGAATATTTCTCGACTAAAAGCTTAATTTACTCAAAAGCATCAGGATTAACGATTTCAGTAGGAGTTCCTTCATGAAACATGGTAAAGCGGCTCATCTCTTTAGCCATAACCAGTTTTTGTTGGGAATCTTGTTCAGCAATAATCTCTGAAAGTTGTGCTTGTTGTTGCTCAGAAGATAAAGTAGGGTATTCTGAACTAAGAAAATTATTTGATGTTTCTGCTAGGTATGCTTGTCCTGTAGAGTAAGCACGACTGGGCATTCGATGCATAAGGGAGATCATAAAGAGCATGGCTAGAATGGCAACAACGCCCACAAAAGCCACTCGAAGAACAGGATTGTTTTGCATAAGAAAATGAATGGCTCTGCTGGTATATAAAGATTTCTACTTAAGAATCTCTCCTGTCTTCATGCTCCACAAGAGCAAATCCATTTCATCGACATTTATCTTTACTTCCCGGCAAAAGGTTTTCATTTTCTCCTCTATACCATGATACTGCTTTTGATTAGCGGGTCGTTTAACTTCCGCAATAACACCTAACTCATGTAAGCTATTCAATATATGTTTGTCCAATATACAGTATCCTTTATAGCCGATATTTCGTAGAAAATGACTAGCTTCCTTATAGCCGATGCCTTTGATGTTGGGGTTCAAGGCAAAGAAGTCTCTTAATTCATGGGGATCTTGAAAAGAACTCATTAACTTCTGCAATTGAAAACCATGCTTCTTCTCTAAATAACTACGGGTGTGATAAATATAGGCCGGTCTCAGGTTAATAAATCGATAAATTCCGACGAGTTTTTTCTTCATATGGGCCGGTTTCCCTGTGAAAAGAACAGGGCGTAAGGCATCCACGCATTTTGCGCTCATTTTGCTGCTCGTGTTCGCAGCAAGAATGCAGAAGGTGAGCTCTTCAAACAATCGTCGATCTCCCTCTCGAGAGGCTTGTTCAAATTCTCGAAGGCGTTCAAGGATTTGTTTTCTGCTCTCTCTATGTTTCTTTCTTAAAAGGGAAAGCGTGAGGGTCATAGAGATAGGCGTCCGGAAATGTTTATATAGTTTATTCGAATCCCAAAGGGATGCCTTCTTTATCGTCGGATGCCAGCATTCAGCAGATTCAGGCGTTTGCAAGGGAAGTGTATGCTTTGCCCAACGATCGGTGTTATGAGCTCGAGGACCTATTAGGAAATGTTCAACGTTTTGCCATGCGGGGTTTGAAGGGAATCCGTCAGGGGGACATTGAGAAGACCAAGAAAAACTTGATTGTTTCGTTCAGTTGGTTTATGTCCATCATGAATCGTTTACACATGGATGTAGAGGAGGCGGTTTGGCAGCGTTTCCCGTATGCTTGTTCGTATTGTGCCAATTGTCCGTGTGAGTGTAAGGCTGAGCAGCCTGCAGCTCGAGAAACGCCTCCCGTGTCTGAAACCAGAAGGCCCCACACCTTGGCTGAGTTTCAGCGAATGTTCAATGAGGTTTATCCATCCGGTTCTAGGTTGTTGGCCATGGTTGCCGTCCATTTAGCAGAGGAAATTGGCGAATTTTCAGAGGCATTGTTGGCATGGAAGGGCACGCACACGGAGCGGGATTTTGATAAGGTCTTTGTGGAAGGAGCGGATTATTTTTCATGTATCTTGACTTTGTTTAATACCTTAAAGATCAGTATGGCTCAGGAGTTGGCAAAGATGTTTCACAATAATTGTCATATTTGTCACAACCTTCCTTGTTCGTGCAGTTATGATTTTGTGAGGGAGTTTAAGTTCTAAGTTCACAAATTTTATAAAACCCTTTCTGAACCCAGCATCATGGGTCCTGACACGGCATTGTATCTCTTGGATTGTTACAAGAAGGAGTTCGAGGCAAAAGTGCGCTCGATTAAAGACGGAAAATTTGTGGTTTTAGACAAAACCGTCTTTTACCCAACAGGTGGAGGTCAGCCGAACGATACAGGTATTCTCATCCGAAAGTCCGACAATAAAGAGTTTCCGGTTGTTTTCGTCGGTAAGTTTGATGACTTGATCAGTCATGAGGTTCAAAACGCACAAGACTTAAAGGAAGGAGACGAAGTGATTGGAAAGATCGATTGGGATCGTCGGTATAAGCACATGCGTTTTCACACGGCCATGCACTTAGTTGCCGTTTTATTCAACAAGGAAACCGGTGCCGTAACAACGGGCAATCAAATTGCTCTGGACAAATCCCGAGTTGATATCAAGCTGGAGAATTTTGATCGGGAAAAGATTCAAGCGTTAATCCCGAAGATCAATGCCCTCATCGCAGAGGGTCATCCGGTAAAGTTGTCGTACGTTCCCAGAGAAGAGGCTGAAAAGCGTCTCAAGTCATTTAACTTCATGGAGATCGGTTTTGACCCCAACATCAAAGACATTCGCATCGTGGACGTCGAGGGCTTCAATGCCCAGGCCTGTGGCGGAACCCACATTGCTAACACCAAGGAAATTGGTTCGATTCAAATCGTAAAGATGGAGAATAAAGGCAAGGATAATCGTAGGATCTATTTTGAGTTGGTTTCTTAGAAAGCTTTTTACAAAGTATCTCGTGCAATATCAAGTCTGTCGAAACGGTATATATGCAATAGTCTTCCGGCTTCGCATTCATAAATCTCTAATTGCCGAATGGGAAGATGGGGTTCAGGTTTCGCTTGACGATCAGTAGCGAGTTTGAATGGTTGTGGGCTATTGTGTTCAGTAATTCCTCGAACGAATCCATTTTCGACAAGGCAGGTTAACGGGCTAGAGATATAAAACCACCCATTATAAGGCCTACCGCCCTTTTTAGCAGGGGTTAACAATCTAAAGCGTGTTTTGTCCCCAATCGTTTGAGCATCACGAACGATTCCTTCAAGTTTCATACAGTGAAGAACACAGTGTTATTTTTAAAGATAAGCTTTGAGCTGAATCTTTATAGTACCTTATAATTTAGAGTATATAATTATAGAAAGGTATATAAATAGATAGATCTATATACCTTTTACCACATTAACTTTGAGGTGTAACATGGCATCCCCCCAAGCAGCAACGACAGGATTATACGGCCTCGTAAGGAGAGACTCTCTTGTGCTGGCATATGACGATCAATCCGCAGTTCCTCCGATCGTAATTAGGAAATCCACGATGGAAGAGAGGTCGTTAGAAGTAGGAACGTTCCCAGTTAAATTATTCGATCTGGATGGGATCGAGATTTATAGGGGGCCTGCAGCAGTTCATTTTGTTATAGGGTGTGATTATTTCAGGGTTTCACCTCTAGAAGATGCGATGGCTGGAAGAGTATACTCTTTCTCAGGCAATTCAAAACCTCCTTGTCGTAATGGAGTTTTAGAGATTGACGTAGAAGAAGGCTCTCACCCTAAAAGCCTAGAAATGCAGTTAGAAACAGGTTCAAAGGGTGTTCATTTCATCCCAGACGCCGAAAGAAGAGTAGCTTAGTCCTTTTTGTTTTTCTTTTGATTTTCAATCTTATTTCATTCTAAGAAGCGTTTTTTTGCCCAATTAAGCCTAGTTAAGTCCCAACTTAAGTATACATTAAAATAGAAAGATATATAAATAAGTAAAACAATATACACTTTACACCACCAGAAACGGTGAAACGAGTGAAACGAACATGATATCCGTCGAGCAACTACAACGTGCAAATACGCTTTCCAAGGAGCTAAAAAACTTTGGATTTGCGGATAACAGCGAAACAGCATACAGTATGGCGGAACAATTGTGCGAAGGTCAGGGAGTGCGCAGCGGAGGCGAACCAAAACCCGCAGCAAATCCAGCTTCTTCAATGATGACTGAATTTGACCGAACACGGGTGCAAGTAAACAAAAAACTCTCGGATTTTTCAGAGCAATTGAACAACATAAGTGAAAAAATGGAGGCTCTGAACAAGGCTTTGAAGTTGGTTGAGATGAACCAGATAAGCTTTGACAAACGAGTATCAGAGTTAATCCATCAGGGCAGTCAGCGTAACGCTGAAATTCCCAGAGTTGCTACGGTGGTGACCCCACAGGCATCCGAAAGGAAGTCGCTGGATAAACCCATCGACCGCAACGGCATAGCGCCAGCAGACGTAAAAATTGAAAACTTTTTTTACGCCGGTAAACGTTAAGCTGTTCGGTAATTCGTGGGCTTGTGAGCTCCCGTGAACACAAAGACCAGCCCTACCCAAGTTATTGGGGGGTTGTAATAATTAACGCGAAAGGGTTATTGCCTATCTACGGATAGGGACCTGGCCTTGTCGACGTAGACGCGGAACACAAGTTCATGAAGGGTTTTTCCTTTTTTATTTTTTTTATTTAAAACGAACAGAAACCAATATAAACAAGTTACCATTCTGGAATGGTTAGGGGTGTATGATTGACAGTAACAGAGGCAGTAAAAAATAAAGTTCTAGAAGCAGCGTTTGTGACGAGTGCAACCGATCCTATCTATGCATTAAGACACAATGTCCCTCCAGAGGTGTTCGGTGCTTTTGGTTCCTATTTTAGCAGAAACCCGGAAGATCTCAGAAATCATCTATGGAAAGCGATTACAGGTCAATTAGAAGAAGAAACAACAGATGTCGCTGAAGGCATGTTAGATTGGTTAGCATCTGTAAATGATCCTTCTCGTGTGCAAGAACTGATTAATAGAACCATTGAAGAAGAACTTAAAACCCGTCTAGGAAGTAGGTTAGATGCAGAAGAATTAGGCCCTCTTGCTCATGCGTTAGGTGGGGCATTACCTATATTGGGAGAGCCATCAGAAGCTCTAAGAAAGGGCATTGCAAAAAGCCAAGACTTTTTTCGTCGATGGTACGGGAAATACAGTCATAAAAGCATTGCTAATACGGTGTGGTTGCCGATGGTGGGTACCAACGTCACTCAAATGTTTGCGAGAGAATTAGCTTATGATCAACTCGCTTTCTTCATAGAACAATCCACTCGCTATGTACGTTGGGGATTATCCAACATGTTTCAGGATCCAAGTGTTATGGTGAGCCCGCATAAAGATGCCTATCTCAATACGTTAACCACCATGGCGGAAAATTACGATCGCTTTGCAACCGGAGCAGTGGAATTCTATCAAGGCAAGATCCCATTTGATCAATGGCTTACTTGGCAAAAAGAGGCTGTCCAAAAGGGTCCTGAAAGAGAAAGAGCAGCCAAATATAAAAGAGAAATTCAAGGAGCTGCTTTAGATGTAGCCCGATTCTTATTACCTCAGGCCTGTCAAACGAATATTGCCTGGATCGTCGACGCACATCTA
>Ga0209542_10014236_pt1 | contig 13571 bp, 12 predicted proteins | sample RifCSPhighO2_01_FD_184028 | JGI IMG/M metagenome (GOLD analysis project Ga0209542, IMG submission 184028) | Soil microbial communities from Rifle, Colorado - Rifle CSP2_plank highO2_0.1 (SPAdes) (version 2) | ecosystem: Environmental > Terrestrial > Deep subsurface > Rock core/Sediment ... | reverse complement strand
TAGAAATTTCCAGAATTTCAGCAATTTCAGGCGGAGAAAGCTGGTTAATATATCGCATTACTATAACCTGGCGATATTTATCGTCCAAATCATCAAGCATTTTAATGACTTCTTTGGCTTCAAGATTGTCTATCATGTCACTCTCCATACTATATAGACGTATTGACGCCTCCTTTTCTTTTATGTCGTCAAGCACCAACGCAGTTTTCTTGCGACTGTTGTCTATAATGAGGTTTATGGCCACTCTGTATAAGAATGATTTTATGTTCTTTATCTCCTTGCCTTCAACTATATACTTCCAGGTTTTTATAAAGGTTTCCTGGGTTAAATCCTCGGCAAGATCCTTGCTATATACGCGAAAATAACAATGCCTATAAATGGCATCTGCGTATTTTTCGTATGTGGCAGAAAATTCCTGCTCTTTTTGGATATTAGATTGGTTAAAGTTATCCATTGGCTTTTTTATATCATACTACTTTACCTTGAATTACGAAATGGCTTACAAACGTTTTTGATTTTAATTTTCTAGAAAAATGAGGAAGTTTACCCTGCGGGTAAGCCGACGAATTTTTATCATTTTGCAGTTAAAATTAAAATAAAATAGATCAAGTCCATTTCGTGATTCAAGGTACTTTAATAATATAAAGTTTTTTAATTATTGAAAGATTTTAAAAAGCCATGCGTCTTAGATTGTGTACCCCGTGCCGCTTCCACGAATAAGAAATTTTAGGCACGCCAAACACACTTCTATTAAATTTCGTGATCCCTTTAAATGATATTTGTGGAAGCGGCACGGGGTAAAAGGTCGTATCTTTTAATATCAATTTCAAACAATACCAGTATTATTAACCAAATCTCTTCCAACTTCTATTTAGCAAAGGAAAAAGAGAATAAAATTATGTTGACAAACTTAACTAAGAAAGTAGCGGCGGCGGCAATTGGATTGGCCACAGTGCTCGCTGGAATGTCATTTGTTCCGGCCTTAACATATGCAGAAGGCATAAATGGATTAGTAAACCTTGGCATCCATCTTGGCGCAGACAGTAATTTAAACGCTAATGCTCAAGGCAATGATGGATCAGCGGAATTGCATGGCAACGCCGATGTCGCCTTAACAAATTCTGGCGACAATTCAGATCAGGGAACTTTAATAAAAGGCATTGTAAAGCCTGCACAAGCTGAGCTAAAACAAGCAATAACAAATGCAAACTCGGCATTCAAGGATACAAAAGTTACAGCGCAAACACAGTTGCACACAGATGTGACAGCCGCAACAAGCCAAGCAAATAAGATTGCAGCAGTAAAGACATATCTTTCCAGCTTATGGGATGCTATTCAATCAAGAACTCATGCAATTGGAGTCGCAATTGAAGCATTTATCAGCGCAAAGTTCAATCAAGCGCCAACAGCCGACTCGCAAAATGTCAGTGTAACAGAAAACTCGTCTGTTAACATTACTCTGACCGGAAGCGACCCCGAAGGTTCACCCCTTACATACATTGTTGTAAGCACAACCAATAATGGAACTCTCACAGGCACAGCTCCAAACCTAACCTATACTCCAAACGCTAACTTTACCGGAACAGACAGTTTTACTTTTAAAGTTAACGATGGAAGTTTAGACAGCACCTTAAAAACAGTATCAATAACCGTAAATCCATCATAAAGATTTTCGGGATTTAGAGCCAAGCGCCCTGCGGGGCGTTTTGGTTTTATAAAAAAGATAAAAGATTGCAGTACTTGGTTCGTCTTGGTAATTGAAGGCCTTTATATATGGCCTTCATAAACCAAGACAATAAAGGTCGAAAATTTATTAACACAAATCATTACTACCATGAACAGCAAAATTTTAAGAAAAGCTGGGGCAGCTGCAACGGTCATTGCATCATTAACCGTGTTGTTTCCTATGGTTGCTTTCGCCGATAATCCCGTTCCTGCCCTAAACAGCATCTCTCCTATGTCTGCTGTGGCAGGAAGCGGAAGTATTACGCTATATGTTGACGGAAGCAACTTTGCAAGCAATGCAGTGGTTTACTTTAACGGAGTAGCCATGACAACCACGTTTAATTCGTCAAACCAAGTAGCAGCCACAATTCCAGCCTCAAGTCTTGCCTCACCTGGTACCTATAATGTTAATGTGTTAAATCCTACGCCGGGAGGAGGGTTCTCAAATAATGCACTCTTTACTGTTGTTTCGCCAGGAAACTTGGTTCCGGTAATTACTGGAATTTCGCCAAATACCGCAGTTGTCGGAGGATCAAGCTTCAACTTGGCTATCTATGGAGGCAACTTTATGAACAACTCCATAGTGCAAGTTGACGGATCTTCAAGAAGCACAACTGTTGTTTCCACTAACCAACTTTCAGCTACAATACCGGCAAGCGACATCGCTTTAGTAGGAACACATAACATTACCGTATACAATCCTGCGCCTGGAGGAGGAGTTTCAAACGCAGTTACTTTGACAGTTCATTATTCTGGGCTGCCGGTAATTACGCAAATATCTCCGCTTGGCAGAATTGCAGGGAGCAGTGGATTCGCTCTGACTGTGTTTGGGCAAAACTTTAACCCAAATACAGTTGTAAACTTCAACGGTCTTGCAAGGACAACTGTATACACCTCTTCAGGAATGCTGACAGCAAGCATAATGGCTTCTGATATTGCATCAGCTGGAAGCTATGCGGTTACTGTCACAAACCCGGGAGTAGGAACCTCAAATGCAGTAACATTTTCTGCGACAACGGTTCCAGGGTTGCCCAACACGGGTTTTGGACCTAGTGGGTCTGCAATGGACAATAGTTTAATGTATGTCCTTCCCGCACTCATTATTGCCTGCCTAGTTTTAACGGGCTTAGCTATGAGAAAGAATAGGAAGGGGCACGCAAATGCAAGCAATTAGTAATATGGGATATGTACCGCCTCGGTGCATAACCGGGGCGGGAAACTCCCTTTAAAGCATTAAACCATGAGCAAGAGGTACTCATTATTACTATTCGCCATTTTGCCGCTCGTCATTATCGGAGCGGTTTTGGCGTTTGCAGATTACAACTATAATCAATCATTCTTATCATATAAGCTGCCTGATGCTGGATCTGGTCCCACAACAGATAGCTCGTATGTTGGAATTCCAAAGCATGTGAGCATTCCAGCCATAGGTGTTGAGTCAAGTATTGAACCAGCCGGCCTTGCTTCAGACGGAACACTAGCTGTGCCAAAAGGGCCATATGACGTAACCTGGTACAACCTTGGCCCGCGGCCAGGCCAGCAGGGAAGTGCTATAATATCGGGCCACTATGGGCCATGGATAAGTGGCTCAAATTCAGTTTTTGATAAATTGGGTAATTTAAAACCAGGTGACAAAATATATATCACAGACGAAAATGGGAAAACACTTACATTTTATGTGACAAAAACCAAGACATACGGCTTAAATGACACGCCGAGTGAGGTATTTGCAAAAGACGATGGGGCTTATCTTAATTTAGTTACGTGCCACGGAGACTGGCTGAAAGACCAAAAAACATACACTAACAGATTGGTTGTTTTCACAGTTTTGGAAAACTAACTCGCACATCATCAAAAATTTGTACGCTCCCAGGTATTTGTACCCTCTCCGAGAGGGTACAAAGAGGATATAATTTTATTATTCTTCAAACTCTCCGTAATGAAAATTTTCTATTTTGTTATACTGCACCCAATTCTTCACATCAGATTTTATACCATCTGATCCTTCCATTAGTTTTAAAATAAAGCCTCTTGTTGTAATAGAAGTAAAGTTTTTTGTGCCAAGATAGTCAAATAAGCTTGACCATCTGTATTCCTTTTCTAAAAATTCCATAATTTTACCAGTATTCTCTATTCCTTTGGTTTTCCAGCCAGCACTCACCAACGATATTGGATTGCAATGGATATATGTAACAACGTTTTTTAACTGCTTATCGCTTCTGATATGGATTGCCTTAAACTGATTAAACAGATGACCCTTGCGCTCGTATCTATTGTTAAAGTATTGAGCATAACCGCCTCCTACTTTTTGCATAAAGCTACTAATACCACTGTCTTTTAGCTGGCGAATTAACAAGTGAATATGATTTGGCATAAAACAAAAAGCTAGCACCTCAACAAAACAATCCCTATTATTAGCAATTGTACCCTCTCGGAGAGGGTACAATTCTGAATTTTTCTTCTCCTGGATACGATCTCTGCGTCGCCTCCATATTTTTACAGTATTAGCATTGTTGAATTCGTAAATAGAGAAAATGCCGCGAAAATAATCGTTATCATCTTTAAAGATGACATCATCGCCAACTGCCCTAAGGCATATATGATAAATTTCATTATTAACTAATTGTGTTTTTTGCCGTGGCATACTCTAATCATACCACAAAAACCGTGAAAACCGGTCCCACTCGGAGAGGGACCAGAGTTTGGAGGATATGTGAATTAGAGAGTGCTAATTTGCTTGTTGTGTGGGGCGCTCTCGGAGAGGGCCCGGATCTCGTAGGGGAGCCGGAGCGAAGCGGGAGGCGGGGGGGCGTGAGAGGGGGGGAACAAAAAAGCCCGCAATAAGCGGAGCTTTTTTGTTAATCTGTTTTTAAGATTATCTAGCAACTGAAATAGTTTCGCTTAATTCGGCACTTGGCGCAGATACTGTGTATCTTAATGATGCTGAATCGTATTCTACAGTGTAGCCAGTATCATAACTGGTTTCGTTTGTCCAAGTTCCTGAAGTTGGATCAACTGGAAGTTGACCAGGAATATAAGTTGGAGTTAAGCAAGCTAAGTCGATGTTTGTTGCTCCTGCAGTTGAAGTTATATCATAAGTTGTACCTGCAGTAAGAGTTGGGCATCCTCCACCCAATAAACCACTATTATCTGCCATATTTTGACCAATAGCGTTTAAGATTGTGTTAACGTTACTTACTCTTTGAGTGTTCCTTGCTTGAGCGAATTGTCTTGCTGGATTAATAGCAATAATGACGATTGTCGCCAAAATAGCAATAATTCCAATAACGATTAAAATTTCAATAAGCGTAAATCCTTTTTGTTTGTTTTTTTTCATAGTTTATATATTTAATCTTAATTATATTATTATTTTAACGACCTTTTTTCAGACCTATTACTTTGAAAATCTTTAATTTTTCGCCAGGTCTATTGTTTTACAAATTATCATACTTCACATAAATTAGCAAGAGTAGCTGTCAGTTTCGCACTCCACCCAAGATTTTACCGAGTAGTCATTGCTATCTATTATAACTTTCAAATTTGTGTATGCTTTGTTAACAAATGACTGCGTTTTAATGGTTGTTTCTCCTGATATTGGAGAGTCTAGCTCTGAAGGCTTAATTGTGCAGTCATTTGTCCCATCTGAATTAATGTCTACACTAGAGTAGTATGTGCCATAAGATAAATCAAGTATTGCCTGGTCAACGCAACCTTCTGCGTATGCCACACTCATCTCTTTTGACTCGGAGTCAGCAATGTCAAACCTGCCAAAAAAACTGCTGAATCCCAAGCTTAACGTAATTGAAAGCAACACAACAGAAATAATAATGGCGGATGTCAGGGCGATATAACCACTCTCCATGGAACATGGAACATGGAACATGGAACAATTGGATTTTTGAAAACGAAATTTCATAGTATAGTAGTTAACATTTAGATGTTATGTGTTATGTGGCTTATTGCCTTAGATATTTAGTATAAGAAAAGTCTTCTGTTGCTGATTTTCCGTTTTGATTTGTTGTCATAGTAAAAGTCACTGTAATTGAATCCGGTTCGCCAGTTGTTTGGAATTTTTTGAATTCAACATTGCTTATTTGAATACTGCTAGAGTTTAAACCAGTACCATTTAAAGTTATATTAGAATTATCGCTTGCGTCAAAAAGCAGGCTTGTAGAATCTTTTGCAACTTGTAATTCATTATTATCTGGATCATTTGGGTAAATGCCAGTTGCTCCAGTCATTGCCCAATCAAGTTTTCTGAATATAAAATTTGCCTCGTTTTGCAGAATTACATGATTTTGGGCCGCATTCGTGGCTTCAATTATTTGAAGCGTAGTAGCCAAGCCTCCGCCAATTATAATAGCAAACAAGGCAATATATATAATTGTTTCTATTAATGTGAACCCGTTTTGATTCATTATGGAGTAGAAGTTATAACAGAAATATAGCCCTTATCATTAGACCCTTGAGAACCCAAGAAAATATAATTTCCTAAGCAATCACTACTTGTTCCTTGAATATTTCCAGAGCCCGGTGGCAAAATAAGCGGATTTGCGTAAACTGTTATATTTGATGGATCATCAATTCGTAATATTTGAAATTCACTATTTGTTATTAAAAATCCCAAATAATCCCTAATAATAATACCATTTACCGTTGTATTATTGGGTGCTGGTGGCTGACCGTCATCTCCATCTAGAATATTTTTAAAACCTAGCAAAGGTAGTGGTACTTCTGGGTTTGAATTATCTAAAATATAAAACTCATTTCCATTTAAGAGGGTTCTTCCTAAATATAAAGTATCATCAATTAGACTAATACTTTTACCATTTCCGCTATTAGCTCCACCCCCAGGCGCATTAAAAGAGCCTACAAGTGTTGGGTTATCGGGATTGCTAATATTAAAAATCTTTAGTTCTTGATTATTATCGGGGGTGGCTATATATGCATAATCTCCATCAACATAAATAGCATTTACTCCATCTCCCATTTCAAAAGTGCCGCGTAATACTGGATTTGTTGGACTACCAAGTTCGGCGCCAACATCAATAATATTAAATTCTGGACCAGTTGCTTTAGAAAGCCCAAGATACACTATCCCATCTTTATAAAAAATACTGGTACCAATACCTTGTCCAGAAGTACCTGTAACCCCAGTAACTTTATAAGAATACTCCATAGATGGAGAAGATGAATCCATAATATCAATAACCTGAAGTTGACCACATTCATAATTTGTACCACTTGGATTGGTGCATGTTGTATAATCAGCTCCATATGCATTTGCCACATAGGCATAGCTTCCACTATCAACTGCTACCGCATTCAAACCAGCCCCAACGCTGCTATTATCAAATAAGGTAGGACTTAATAAAATAGGTTTAACTGAAGGATTACTAATATCTAGAATGAAAAAAGTACCTGGGTTATTGCCGTTATTATTGTCTACTGTAACATACATTTTACGTCCAATTATTTTGATCGAAGTGACGGGAAAACCGCTAGATGTATCATTTAATATTTCAGTACCAAATTCATACATTGTCATTTGGGGATTTGTCCAGTCACCAGTTAACATAGGACTACACATGCCTCCACCAGTTAGGGGGTTAGTTAGTCGAGTAGTGAGGTTTACGGCAAGATTTTGGCTTCCATTATTCCATGAAACTCTGCTCCAAACTTTTTTTGTAAAGCCATCTGGCGAATCTTCAACATTAAGGCTTTTTGTATAAATGCTATCGGGATAAGGAGCAATGCTTGCAACAGATGTAAAGTCTGCAACAGAGGCCGCTCTTGCATTTTCTAATAGTTCTTTTGCCTTATACAACGCCGTTTGGTCGTTTTCTGAACTTATAGAGAATGATTGTCCGCCAGAAACCAATGGCAAAACGCTGGTAATGAAAACTACAAGCAACGCCATTGCAATCAGCATTTCAAAAGTAGCCATTCCTTTCATAGAACATGGAACATGGAACATGGAACAATTGGATTTTTTAAAATTAAGTTTCATAGTATCGTAGTTAGATGTTATGTGTTATGTGAAGAATCACCACGTGATTCGTCCTTCGCTATTTATATTAATATCAAATGCGCTTGATCCTTGGCTTGAAACAATATCAATACCGGAACTTCCGCAACTGCTGCAGTCACCTGAAAGCTGGTCAAACACAATTGAAAAAGGCAGGGTAGGGGAGTCCAACGAAATTCCAAAAGAAGAATCAATTTCAATATTGCTTGTGCTGGCAGAATCATAACTTGACCCTTCAAATAATATATACTTAAGTCCTGAAGTATTGTCAAAGTAAACTCCATGCGGAGTTTGATTTATATTATTCATTGATTCGCTGCGGGCTTTTTGTAAAATACTTACTATCACATTTTTCTCTGAATGGAAAGAGTAGCTTTTGTAAAAATCCATGCTCAAAAATAACGAAAGGCCCAAAATAATTGTTACAATGGCAATAACTATCAAAATTTCAACCAGGGTAAAACCCTTTTGCTTCATAGAACATGAAACATGAAACATGGAACAATTTATATTTTTTGAATTATACTCCATAACATTTTACCAATTTCGTCGGCTATTGCCATTGATCTTTTATAGTCACTTTCTGTTAAGTATTTCTCCACAAGCGAAAAGTGTAAAAGATATTTTGATTCTTTTAAAGAACCATACGATATTTCCAGAAAGTTTTTATAAACTTTATCCCTTCGTCTTGCATAACCCTCTATGTAATTTAATATAACTGATAATGACGCTCTCCTTAACTGCGAAGTAACTCCATACAGCTCGTCTTTCGGAAAACCTTTGCTGATTTTATAAGTAAGATGTACAAACTCATCCATTTTTAGTTTTAATATATCGTGAAACTTTTGCTCCATCACAATGTTATGTGTTCCATGTTATGTGTTATATAAATCCTATCGTGGATTCAAATGCTGTGTAATTCCATAAATTGGGGTAATAATTGATATTGCAATAAAACCTACCAAAATGCCCATAAAAACCAAAAGCATCGGTTCCATTACCGTTGATAAGTTTTTAGTCATTTCATCCATTTCTTCCTCATAAACATCTGAAACATACAAAAATGTTTCGCTTAGCTTTCCAGAACCCTCTCCAACTGAAATCATTTGAGACATAATTGCGGGAAACAGTTTTTTGTTTCCGGTCATTTGGCTGGAAACTTTTTCTCCTTTAACTATTTGGTCGGCAATTCTGTTTAATTCTTTTTTGTAAACTAAATTGGCTGTGGTATTGGCTGTAATGTTAAAAGCCCGCACAATACCCACCCCGCTGTTTTGCAAAAGCCCCAAAGTCCTGCAAATGTTTGTCACGTTGTAAGTTTGCACTAATTTTTTAATGATCGGTATGTATAAAATAATATTATCAAACCAGAATCGCACTTTTTTAATGCGTAAAGAAAGGGCAATTGCAATAATTAAGATTACAGCGACCAGTCCAATTAAAATACCGTGCAGGCGCAGTGAATCGCTCACGAAAATTAAAACTTTTGTCGTCCAAGGCAAGTCATAATTTACACTTTTTAAAACCGGCACAACTTTTGGAAAAAAGAACACTGTAAGCATTACCGTAATTGCAATAGTGGCCACAATAATAAAAATAGGGTAAATTGATGCGCTGATAACTTTTCCTCGTAGCGCTTGCTGTTTTTTTAATGTTAAAACCAAGTGGTCAAGGTTGTTGCTAAGGTTTCCAGAAAACTCTCCAACAGAAATAATATTTATTGTCAGCTCTCCAAAAAGCCTTCTGAACTTTCCCAAAGTAGTTGCCAAATACTGCCCATTTTCAACATCTTTAATAACTTGCGTCATAACTTTTCTCATAGTTGCAGTTCTTGCTTCTTTTTTTATCATATGCAAAGACGAAAAAAGAGGCACGCCCGCTTTTATTAAAAGAGACAACTGCTTAATAAAAGAAATCTTATCTTTTAATGATAAACGCATAAAAGCGCCCATCACCTTTTTTTCTTTTAGAGTAGGTTCTATTTTAATGTTTAAAACTACCTCGTCCTTGTTTTTTAGTTTTCTTTTAAAAAAATTATTCATGCAAAGTTCTTAGTATTTCTTCTATTGTTGTAATGCCGGCCTTTGCTTTACTGAAGCCATCTTCAATCATACTTGTCATTCCTTGTTTTTTGGCTTCTATTTTAATTTCTGACGCTGTTGCTTTATTGTGAATAGCGTTTCTTATAACATTGTCCACAACCAAAACCTCGTTTATTCCAATTCTGCCGCTGTAACCCGTGTCGTTGCATTTGTCGCAACCTTTTCCTTTGTAAAAATTATTTGCTTTTCCTAAAATATCAGCTGGGATAACTTCAGTAAGAGTGGCAAGCTCTGCATCGGTAAGCTTTAGCTCTTCTTTGCAGTGTGTGCAGATTTTTCTTACCAATCTTTGCCCAATTGCAATGTTAACAGTTGAGGCAATCAAGTAAGGCTCAATTTTCAAGTCAATTAAGCGGGGCAGGGTGGTGGCCGCATCATTAGTATGAATTGTTGAAAGCAACAAATGCCCGGTTAAGGCGGTGTTAACGGCAAGCCCAGCGGTTTCTTGGTCTCTGATTTCTCCAACCATAATAATATTAGGATCTTGCCTAAGCATTGACCGCAATCCATTGGCAAATGTCAGTCCGGTTCGCGGATTTACTCCAATTTGACTAATGCCTTCGATTGCGTATTCAATAGGATCTTCAACCGTTATAATTGAAGAATCGGCTTTATTAAGCATTTTAATCAATGTGTACAAAGTTGTAGTTTTGCCAGAACCAGTGGGGCCTGTAGCTAAAATCATTCCGTAAGAGTGCCTTAACGCTTTTAAAATTTTGGCTTTATCACCGGCTGAAAATCCAAGAGAATCCAAGTCAAAATCTTGGTTTTGGTCTGTCAGTAGTCGCATTACGCAATCTTCTCCGTAATATGTTGGCACAATTGAAACTCTCATATCAACTTCACCAGAATCCAAATTTATGCGGAACCTTCCGTCTTGAGCTGTTTGATGTTCATCGGTGCGAAGGTTGGCTAAAATTTTAATTCTTGAAATAACTTCCGCGTGTATGAATTTTGGAATAGGCATCTCGTCTTGCAATACACCATCAATTCTTAAACGCGTCCTAACAAACTGCGCCTCTGGATTGACATGAATATCTGAAGCGCCAACAATATAAGCCAATTCAATTAAGTGGTTTACTAAATTTACAATTGAAGCCTGCGCTCCGTTTTTAATTTCAGCTTCCAATTTTGCGCGAATAGCTTTTTTAGATTCTGCCATTGCTTTACTTTTTTAATTTTATTGACTACAATTACAGTATACAACATTTAAAAAGCAAAATAAACAATACTAATATGGTACGATTTTTATAGGTAAATATCAATCTATTTATAAGTTTATCTAAAAATTGCAAAATTCATTGACAACCATTCTTTTAAGTTGTATTATCTAGAATTAATAAAATAAACTAAGTTTTATAAAAATAAGTAGCATAAATAACATGAACAACATAAAGTTTCATGGGGGAGTGTCAAACAAATTAATCGCAGTCCTAACTGCGGGGGTTTTGGTTGTTAGTGCCGGAGTAGTTCTCGCTTCATCGATTATAGAACCAACTATTAATTCTGTCACAGTTGACGGTGGAAGTTCAACCACGGTTGGTGTGGGCGGAAGCGTTTCATTGTCTGCAACAGGAGTAGTACACGATAATAGTGCTGCTCACCAATGGGGATCAACTGGTTGGAGAATTTCGACAAGTCCTACTAGCGGTGGAACAAGTGGTTGTCTAGTTGACCCAACACCAGATTTTGGCGATCCGAGCTTAGGTGCTTTTGCGACTATAACAGACTCAATTACCGCCCCGGGTACAGTTGGAACATATAACCTCTATGTAATAGCGTATAACAGCACATCTGATTGTACTGGCAGTGCGCCAAGCTCAACATATGAGCTAGCTAGTTCAGTTATAGTAAAAACAGCCCAAACCATTACAACAAGCCCATCTGCTCCAGCTAGCGCCACCTACGGCGACAGCTTCTCGGTTTCAGCCACATCAGATTCTGGCCTTGTAGTTTCTATTAATGCCAGTGGGGCATGTTCTGGGTCGGGAAATACCACAGCAAATGTCACTATGACAAGTGGAGTTGGGACATGTACCGTAACCTATAGCCAAGCTGGTAATATAAACTATGCTCCAGCTACAACAACCGAAACCACAACTACAGATCCCAAGGCTCTTACAGTTACAGGAGTTGCTGCCAATAGTAAAACTTATGACCACACAACAGCTGCAACATTAGATACCAGCAGCGCTGTTTTGGTTGGAGTAATTAATTCCGACGATGTTTCATTGGATGATTCAGCTTATTCAGCAGATTTTAGTGATGCAAATGCAGGCACAGGAATACTTGTTACTGTTTCAGGATTAGCTTTATCAGGAGCAGATGCAGGAAACTACACATTAACACAGCCAACCGGATTAACAGCTGATATTACACCTGCAAGCTTAACTGCTTCAATAACTGCTTCAAATAAGATATACGATGGAAACACAATAGCAAGTACAAGCTGTTCATTAGCAGTAGTTATTATTCCAGATGACGTAACTTGCACTGCAGGCGACGCTAATTTTGATACTGCAAGTGTTGGCACAGGAAAAACTGTAACAGCAACAGGAATTACTATGTCAGGCGTTGCAGCATCAAACTACACCCTTGTTTCTGATTCAGCAATAACTACAGCCGACATTACTCCTGCAAGTTTAACCGCCTCAGTAACAGCTTCAAATAAGACGTACGATGGCACTACAACGGCTACTATTACAGACTGCTCACTGGATTCAGTAATCAGCCCCGATATAGTAACTTGCTCGGCAAGTTCAGCCAGTTTTTCAGACAAAAACGTAGGCACAGGAAAAACTGTCACTGCTTCAGGAATTACCATTACAGGAACAGACGCCGCAAATTATACACTTTCATCAAATTCAGCAATTACTACAGCTGACATTACTGCAAAAGACCTAACAGTAACAGCAAATGGAATTAACAAAGTTTACGATGGCAGTACAACTGCAACTGTTACCTTAACAAGCAGTGATATTGTAGGAGGAGATGATGTAACACCAACTTACACTATTGCAACTTTTGCTTCAGCAGATATTGGTACTGACATTGTGGTAAATTATTCATTACAAAACACAACAGCAACAACAAGCGCCGATATTACTGCAAACCCAGCCACTATCACACTAGATAGTTCAAACTTAACTAGGACATATGATGGGACACAACAAACAGTAGATGTCCTATCAACTAATCCATCCGGCCTTTCATATGAGGTAACTTATGATGGCTCCGCTACAGCCCCAACTGATGCAGGAACCTATGATGTTGTAGCCACAATTACAGATAACAATTATGCAGGAACAGACGAAGTTACTCTTATAATCAATAAGGCCGATGCAACGGTTGATGTTCAAGGGTACACCGGAACATACGACGGATCAGCTCATGGAGCAACAGGAACAGCAACTGGTGTTAACGCAGAAGACCTAAGCGCCTCACTTGACCTTGGCTTAACTTTTACAGATGTACCAGGAGGAACAGCCAACTGGACATTTACCGGTGGAGCAAACTACAACGACCAAAACGGCAGTGTTGATATTATAATCAATATGACTGACCAAACAATTACTTTTAACCCGCTTGCAGACAAAAGCGTAAGCGACCCTGATTTTAATGTAACAGCCACAGCAAGTTCTGGACTAGCCGTTACATTTACAACTGACTTGACTAACTGCACAGTTTCAGGAAACACTATTCATATTTTATCTGTT
>Ga0209542_10014235_pt1 | contig 13572 bp, 10 predicted proteins | sample RifCSPhighO2_01_FD_184028 | JGI IMG/M metagenome (GOLD analysis project Ga0209542, IMG submission 184028) | Soil microbial communities from Rifle, Colorado - Rifle CSP2_plank highO2_0.1 (SPAdes) (version 2) | ecosystem: Environmental > Terrestrial > Deep subsurface > Rock core/Sediment ... | reverse complement strand
CGCCGGTTTTATTGTCCAAAGAAACGCTCTTGAGATAAGCGCCTTGTTTTATCAAAAGAGCGATTTTTTCAAGAGCCGGAGCGACCGGGAAAATATCGGAGCGCGCTTTGGCCGTGATGCCGATTTTTGCGTTCAATGCCTTGATATCTTTCTCCAGAGAAAGCATCGGTTTGGCGTTGGCGGCGGTTCTTTGGCTGACCAGCGATTCTTCCATTGAATTAACCTGAATTCTCAGATAAAAATACGCGGAAAAGAGCAGAACGATAAAAACAGCTAGAATCACCGCCAGAGAAATAAAGACAAAAACGGCGAAACGCGTTTTGATTTCCAACGCGTATTCTCGCTTATACTGTTCCGGCAATAAATTTAGAGTGAGCATAAAAGAATCGAATTATGAATAAAGAATTATGAATCAAGAAAGAAAAAATGGACAGCCATCTCTGTTTTTATTCATTATTCATAATTCATTATTCTTAATTCATGTCTTCTGCAATCCCGACAGCGCTAAGCCCAGCGCGGTGGTGTAGCTCAGCGACATCCGGAAAGTCATCCCCGGCACTTCTTTCAAAGGCGGTTTTAATATGTTGATCCAGGGATTGCCGATTTCAACCGGAATTTTAAGCGCCAAAGAAAGATAAACATTTAAGCCGGTCAGATTGGACGCGCCGCCGCAGAGCAGTATCTTTTTGACGGCCGGCCGTCCCGACAAACTGTGTTCGTGCATTGAATGGCTTTCGTAAAAAGATATGTAATTTTTTATCTGCTCTACCAAGTCTTTAATAATCGATTCAATAATGTTGAAGGTTATCCCGCCGTCAGCGCTTTTATCCAAGCCGACATCGTAAAACAACCGCTTAGCCTCTTTACGGTCGGTATTCGTATGCTCCATAATCATCTCTATCATTTTGTTGCCGGCCACCGGCACGGAAGAAGTGAACTGCAGACCGGAACCGGAGAAAATGATAAAGCTGGTGCGCGTGGCACCAAGATCAATAATCAAAATCGGATCGGCGGACACGCCTTTCTCAACCAGCGCGCGACTCACGGCCACCGACTCCACCTCCAGAGATTTCAGGCGCAAACCGCATTTTTGCATCAATGATATATATCCATCCGCCATTTTTTTCGGCGCCGCGGAAGTTAAAACATCAAGATGCTGGATTTTTTGATCGAGACTGTTCAAAATCTGATAATCATAACAAGCGTCATTGATATGAAGCGGGATGCTTTGTTCAATCTCAAGCTTGATCGCTTCGCTTACTTCCGACTCCGCCATCGGAGGCAGCTGCAAAACACGGATGAAAGAATGTTCCTCCGGCAGAGAGCAGACAACAAAGCGGGTGATCAATTTGCCTTGCGCCGGCTTGCGCAAAGCGGCCGTCAATATATCCGCCGCCGCTTGCTCGTTCTTAATTTCGCCTTCCGTGATCAATCCTTTGGGAAAATCGCCGAAGCCGAACGCGGCCAATTTAACGTTGTCGCCGCGTATTTTCAGCTGGATGAATTTAAAAGATTCATCGGAAATATCCAAACCGAACGCGCCCGGCTCCACTTCGTACAGATTTTTTGAGAAAAATTTGAACATTCGCGCTTCGCTTAAGTTAAAAGTTCGTAAAGTCGTAAAGTGAAAAGTCATTGGGTCGCTCCGCGACATTTCTTGGATTTCTGACTTTATAAACTTTTGACTTTATGACTTTACGGACTAATCTATTGTATTTCCTTCCACTCGGAAATTCTCCATCCAGCCGAAGGGCCGGATGAAAAATTAACATTGGAAAGCCCGATGTCGTATGTGATAGTGGCAGTATTGTCCAGCCGCAGTTTATAAGCGGTCGCCTCGGTAATTTCCACGCCATTGTGCAAGTTTATCATACCATTGGAAGCGTAAAAGATCACGCCGGTTGCCTGATTGTGCACATCAACAGCGCCATCATGGTGTCCGCACGCTTTACCGCCGGGAGAAGTTGCGCCCGTCCCATCACAGGCGAGCGTCGTAAGTATCATCAGGTAACTGCCGGCCGTTCCCGAGCCGGAAAATGTACCGTTGTTGGAAGCATGGACCCATCCATCCGCCATCACAACGCATGAATTTGCCCCATATCCCGCATCGCACTGGATAGTGGATCCGTTGCTGATATCAATATTTCCCTGAACATATATCGTCCCCGTCACTGTCAGTGTCTTATTATTGCTTGTCATCACAAGATCCCCGGTAATCTCCTTGGGGCCGAGCGACACATTGCTTGAAACCGTATAATTTCCGGCGATCGTTCCGCCCGCCTGCGCGTCTGTTTTCCATTGGTCAAGATTGCCTTGAGAAATGGGCATACCTAAAGACGCCGGATCAGTGGAGTCTGGGTACGCCGTGCCGTTGGTAAGCGGGGTCGGACAAGTGGGATTGGTCGGCGCATTCAAAAAATTCAAAGAATTTGCGTCAATATATTGATAGTACGCATCGCCGCACACGCTTGAGTTGATGATGAAATGGGCATGCGCGTCGCCATTCACAATCACTCCGTCAAGCGACATATCACCGCCGCCCACCCACACGCGAAAATCAAGATCACCGGTAATATCGGACCAATTTTCATCGTCCCAATCGTCGGAAAATTTCGCTGATCCCTGCGCGTACCCGCCGACGCTGTCCAGTCCCCACACCCAATAATTGTTATTATCCAGCGAGGTGTCCGTCATAATCCAATAGGTCGTACCGGGGTTCAGCGTAGGGTTTGTCGTAAAACTCACATCCACCCAGCCGTAATTTGCGGTAACGGCAGCAGCCGAAAGCGTACCCGAAGCGAGCACATCGCCGCCATCGTCGCCCGGTACGCCGCCATCATCTCTCATAATACGCACTGTAATATCAGAAGGCAAACCGACTTTTTTAATATACAGGGATACACGCCGTACGGCGGATGCGCTGGAAGTCGCCAACTGAAAACTTTGCGCGACGTCAAGCCGCTGTTGCGACGGCGTGCAATCAGCGTCAAGACAGCGCGCGAATTTCAGATCGTCGCTTGAATCGTCGTAATAACTGATCCGGGCGAAACCGTCGGAACCGAGCGCGAGCGAAGAATATTTCCCGACGCTGGCGGCGTTATCTACGGTGGAAATATTTTTGGTCGTACAATTATCCTCCAAGCACCTGACAAATTTAAGCGCGCTGTTTGATGAATCGTAGTAAGCGATCCTCGCGAAGCCGTCCGAACCGAGCGCGATGGAGGTATATTCGCCGACCGTGCCGCCGGAATCTATCGTTGTTATGTTTTTGTTGGTGCAATCTTCGTTGGTACAACGGACAAACTTAAGATTGTCGCTTGTGTCGTCGTAGTAGCTGATCCGAGCGAAGCCGTTCGTATCCAAAACAAGCGAATTGTGCTTTCCGACATTGCCGTCTGTGTCAACTACCGTAAGATTTTTAGCCGTACAGTCGTCATTGGTGCAACGGGCGAATTTCAACTCATCGCTCGTGTCGTCAAAGTAACTGATTCGCGCGAAGCCGTTTGATCCGAGCGCCAAAGAAAGCCACTCGCCGGAATATCCAGTCGCGTCCACGGTATTCCGAACCGAAGAAGCGCAATCCGCGTCGGTACAGCGAGCGTATTTCACATCGCCGTTATCGTCCTGAAAATACGCGATCCGCGCGAAGCCGTCCGAACCGATTTTCGTCGCGCTGGTATCGCCCACATTGTTAGTCGACTCAATCGTCGTGAGAACGCGCGTCGTGCAATCGGCATTGGTGCACCGGGCGAATTCTTGATCATCGCTCCCATCATCATAATAAGTAATGTGCGCAAAGTCGTTGCTATCCAAGGCGATAGAGGTCACCTCGTCCACTTCTGGCGAAGAATCAACGGCGGTGCGCGTTGGTGAAGAACAATCATCATCGGCGCAACGGATGAATTTCAAATTATCATTACTGGCATCATCTATATAACTTATTCTGGCGAAACCATCCAAACCCAAGGCAAGAGAACTGTATGTGCCGACACTGCCTCCGGAATCCACCATTGTGATAATACTGCCCCCCGTAGCGGCGCCAAACGCAAGGTCTGCGTTCTGTGTTTCCCACTTGGCGTCAAGCGTCGGACTCGCCCCGCCCGCGATCCACGCGTCACCGGCGATGCGCGCGCCAGACGAACCTATTACATTGCCGTTTGAATAAATACTGCCGATAATGGTGGAATTTTGATCCATTTCCACGCCACCCTCGCCCACCTGCACGCCATAAAAGAAATCGGCCTCCGAAGTATCAACAGTTAAAGTCGTCTGGGCGTTTCTGATTACATTATGACCGCCACCTTGAGCCGCGATGGTTTTAGTGTTGCCCGCAGTAACCACGGTGGTTGTTGCCGTGAAATCGCCTATCGTCACTGTATTGGAAATTCCCGTATTTAAATTATATCTTACGCGGTAAATCGCGTCTTCAATGCCTGCTTCGGCCGTATAATAACTCTGCGCCGAATTGATTTCATTCTTCAGCGCTTCGCTGTTGCGCAAAGTGACGAATAAAAACCCCGAACTAAAAATCAGCCCAAGCGCCATCACGGCCAAAATGGAAATAATGGCGGCGAAACCCCGATTGTTAGAATTATGAATCATGAATTATGAATTATGAAAAATTCCGCATTCATAATTCCTAATTCCTAATTCCTAATTCTGTTTTTTAATACGCCCCCCTCAACGCCGCCGAAGTGCTAAGCGTTAATTGCGCCTGATCTTCCGGCTTCGTGCTGGTCGTATTGATCCGGCCGGTTATCTGGACAGTCGCCGAAATCTTTCCGTTATTTGATACGGAAGAAAAACGCAAAGCGGTTATGAAAATTCTTTCGGAAGTAAGCGGTACAACCGACAATCCTTCTCTTTTTTCATAAATTCTTCCATTATCCAAATAAAAATCAACGAATGTCGTCGGCTCTCCGGCCGGCGTGTTGAGTGCTGTTTCCAAAGAAAGCTGTCCGGAATCGCTGTTTAAAACGGTCGTGGGAGTGTAAATGCTCCGCGCGTATTTTATTTCATCGGTAATTGTCCTTAAACTCCCATTAACATTATTAAACACATGCTGGATCGCCTGCGTTTTGTTGTAAGCTTTCAAAGAATTAAAGAGAAACAGCGTTAAAACGGCGCCAATCATTCCTACGATGGCCGTATAAAAAACCATTTCTATGATGGTGAAACCTCTGCTTGAATTATGAATCATGAATTATGAATTATGAAAAATTCCGCATTCATAATTCTTAATTCTTAATTCTTAATTCGTCAGTTTTTCAGTATATCCGTAATATATGTCGCCAGCTCAACGCTTTTAGCCGGACTGCCCCAGGATACGGTTGCCGTCACTTTTTTCGTTTTAGGATCATTCGTCCCGCCCGATTGGACAATATTGTCGTTGATATCGCGCGAAACATTATCCAATACTAAAGTTCTCGTGAATTTTCCATCAATCAAGCCGGGATTGGAAGCGCTCAACTCCCAAACACCTGAATTATTTACCAAATAATATGTCCCGCCGAAAGTCAGACCGGCAATATTAGCCGTCCAACCGGAATCGCGAATGGCGCGCGCCGATTCAATACCTTCCTGGGCAAGCTGAAGCGCCCGCTCTTTGTTGTTGCGCTCTCCGGCCGCTTTCATCGTCATCACGCTCAACTGCAAAATGGCGAAAAACGCCGTTGATATGATAAAAACAGCGATGATAATTTCCACGATGCCAACACCGCGTTCTTGAAACTTAAAACTTGAAACTTGAAACATAAATATTAGAATATGGGGTTTGAAACATAAAATTGCAATTTTTCTTCTGTTTCATGTTTTATGTTTTATGATTTATGATTTATTGCGCTTGGATACTCGATACAAAAATTGACCCGGAAGTAATCGTTGTTCCATCAGTCTCATAGTTCACAAGATTGACGGCATCCAAATAAATCTTCAGCCGCTTATTTACCGTATTATACCGTAAGTCGCGGGTAACTGAAAAATCGGCGGATAAACCGCTATTCGCGTGCGTGTGAATACGCAATACTTGATTTGAACCGCCTACATTTATCGTTCCTGACCAATCAAACACACCGCCGCTGTAGTATGTCGCAAAATTGATATTTTCCGTCACGGCATCATCGGGAAAATTAAGCACAAGGGAACCGGTTCCGGAAATACTTTGCCCGTATGTAAAATGCACATGGCGCGAATCGGATACGCGCGTGCCGGCCGGCGCGAGCGCGTCCGAGCTTATATCCGCCCGACCCGATGAAAGAATGTTTATTGTTTTAAATTTGCCGATATCGCTGACAAGCCGCGCTTTCAAACTGCCGCTTTGCACGGTCTTACCGGTAATCCGATCAAACACGACCTCGGACCCTCCGCCAGCCAAAGAAACATCGGCGATTTCCAGGGCATCGGGCAAAGCGTAAAAAATATTATCCGGATCGGGAGCGCTGTAAGCCGCTCCTTTAAATAAAACCAGTTGGTTCGCTTCAAAATGCACGCCGTATTCGGAACTGCCCAGAGACGCGATGGTTCTCTGGCGCGCCAAATTCAAAACATCAACAATCTTAAACGCATTCGTTTTCAGCTCAATCCCGCCACTGGCCGCGCGGTAAGCGATCAACGCGCCCGACGCCAAAACAGCGATCATTCCGATCACGACGAGAAGCTCTATGAATGTGAAACCTCGAGATTCAACCTCCGCCCGCTGAACCCAGCTCAACACCAACGCTATTTGTCTTTGCGAAAAAGTGAGAACTGAGTTAGTTATTCGTTGTTGGAGGTTGAACCTCGCCATATTGAAATTTAAATGTGTCTCCACTGGATTCCCGCTTTCGCGGGAATGACAGAAAAAGCAAGAAAACCACATTTCTTAATTCTTAATTCGTCCCTAAATGTTATCCATCACGCTGTACATCGGCGTAATCATGGAAATGGCGAAAAACCCGACCGCCGCGCCGATAATCACCATCATAATCGGCTCAATGATCGTGGAAAGATTTTTGGTGAGGTTGTTCACTTCGTCCTCGTAAAAATCGGCCAGACGCGCGAGCACTTTGGTCAGCGATCCGGTCTCCTCGCCCACCGCGACCATCTGCGTGACCAGCGGAGGATAAAGATCGGCGTATTGCTTGAGCGAGTCAAAAAGCGTCCTGCCTTTCTGAATTTCCAGCGCCGCGTGCTCAAGCGATTTGGAAAAATAATGATTGGACAGAGTTTTTGACAAAATCTCAAGCGCTTTTACGATCGGCACGCCCGAATCAATTAGAATGCCGAGCGTCCGGCAAAACCGAGCCGAGTTCATTTTCTTGGAAAGATTTTTAAGGACCGGCAATTTCAATACCAGAGAATCGAAAATACGCTTTCCCGCTTCTGTTTTTAAAGCCCGACGGAAAGCGTAAATGAAAATTCCGGCGCCTCCTGCGAAAACATACCAGTAGCTCTTTAAATTTTTGCTCAGCCAGATGACAAATTTCGTGGAAGCCGGCAGTTCGCCACCCAGTTCTTTGAAAGTCGCGGACAATTGCGGCACGACCAAAATCATCATCAGATAGCCGACCAGCACCATCACGCACATAATCACGCCCGGGTACATCAGCGCCCCGCGCACGCGCGAAACGACATCGTAATCTTTTTTCATCTGATCGGCCAGATTATTGAGCACATCTTCCAGATTGCCGGCCGTCTCGCCTATCCTCACCATATTCACGAAAAGATTGGAAAAAGCCTCCGGATAATGACTAAGACTTTCGGAAAACGGCTTGCCCGACTGCACATTTTCCGCCACCTGCCCGATGATAAATTTCAACTTCTGGCTCTCCACCTGTTCTTTTAAAGTTTCCAACGCTTTGTTCAAAGCCAAGCCGGCGCCGATCATCACCGCCAAGTTTCTCGTGAACATAATCTTGTCCACCAAAGAGATTTTCTTATGAAAAATGTTCATCAGCCCGCCTAAAATATCCTTCTTTTTATTTTCATCGTCTGACGACGCCGAAGTCAAAACATACCCCTGGGCGCGCAAAAGATGCCCAAGCTCTTCGCGGTCTTTGGCTTCCTCCGTCCCCGATTTTATCTGCCCGTCCAACGCCCGGGCGGTGTAAGTGAATTGCATGAATCTGAATTATGAAGTATGAATTAAGAATTACGAATCAAGAATTGGGGAAAATACAGAGCATACTCATTTCCGAACCATAATTCATAATTCGTAATTCGTAATTCGTCTTACTCTTTAGTTACTCTCAAAATCTCTTCTATTGAAGTGTATCCCTGCGCCGCTTTGATGAAGCCGTCTTCCAGCATGCCGACCATTCCTTCCGCCCGGGCCGCTTTGTCTATTTCCTGAAAAGACGCTTTCTTTAAAATCAGCTCTTTGATGTTTTCCGAAATTTCAAGTACTTCGTATAAACCCATCCGCCCTTTATAGCCGGAAGGAGCTTCCTTAGACGGCTTCGCTTTGAAAAATGTTATCGCGTCCCATTTGGCATCGGGCGCGACCGCTTTCCCCGCTTTCATCGCCTTCAAAATCATATCCAGGTCAAAGAGCTCGTCCAAGTTTTTTATTTGATCCTTTGATAAGGTGTATTTTTCTTTGTCGCCCTGCAATTTCCGCACCAATCTTTGGGCTAAAATGGCGTTGGTGGTGGAAGCGATCAAAAACGGCTCAATGCCCATATCAATCAGGCGCGGCAAAGCGCCGGCGGATGAATTGGTATGTAAAGTGGACAAGACAAGGTGGCCGGTGAGCGCCGCGTTGACCGCGAGCGTCGCCGTTTCCCCGTCGCGGATCTCTCCTACCATTATAATATTCGGATCCTGTCTTAGCAATGCGCGCAAACCGGCGGCGAATGTCATTCCGATTTGCGGCTTGACCTGCGTCTGGTTGACGCGCGGCATCCGGTATTCTATCGGATCTTCAACGGTGGAGATATTTACTTCCGGCGTGTTTAAAATTTCCATGGCGGTGTAAAGCGTGGTTGTCTTGCCGGACCCCGTCGGGCCGGTCACGAGAAACATTCCGCTGGGTCGGCGAATGGCACGAAACACCCGCTCCAGCGCCTCGCCACGCAAACCCAAGCCGTCCAGACTGGTGGTATGCCCTTCTTCCCGCAAAAGACGCATCACTATTTTCTCGCCGTCGTAAACCGGTATCAAAGAAACGCGAAAAGATATTTTGTACTCGCCGGTTTCTATTTTAAAACGCCCGTCCTGCGGCAAACGATGCTCGTCCAAGCGCATGCTGGAAAGCACCTTCACGCGCGCCGCCACGCCTTGCTGAAGTTTTTTGGGTAAAACCATCGCGTCGTGCAAAATGCCGTCAATCCGGTAACGCACGACGACGTCTTTTTCGGTCGGTTCAATATGGATATCGGAAGCGCTCTGCGTGATCGCGTGGCGCAAAAGAGAATCCACTATCTTGATCACCGGTAAATCTTCGGCCGCTTTGGCAAGATCCTCCGGCTTTTGCCCGGCAGCCGACGCGTCATCGTCTTTGGGCGCGGTAACTATTTTACCCTCTAAAGAGCCGAGTGCCTGGGCTTCCTTATCGACAGACTTTTCATCTTCTTTAGTGTGCGCGAAGAGGTCGCCGAACTCTTCCTCAATGCTTTTTTGATATTGCTTTAATATGCCCGAAATGCTTGCCGAATTAGTCAGGCGGGGCAATATTCTCAAATTGGATTTTTTGCGGATGAATTCTATCGTCTGAATATCCTCCGGATCAGTCATGGCCACTTCCAAATCGGAATCTTTCTTGCGAAAAGCGACAATGCTGTACCGCCGGGCGATCGGCTCCGGGATAATCTGGAGCACTTCGGCCGGGACGGTTTCTTTTTCCAGACTGACGAAGGGAATGCCAAGGATATACGCCTTGAGCTTGATCAGATTTTCTTCCGAGACTATTTTATCGTCAAGCAAAACCGCCTCCAATTTCTTGTCTTCGGACTCGGCTTTCTTAACCGCCGCCTCCAGCTTATCCTTTTCTATCAGCCCGGAATCGGTCAGGAAAGCGACTAATTGTTGTTGTTCTATTTTCATAAGAGGTCGGGCTTCCGCCCGCTGATTCCCAGCTACCTTATTGCTATTTGTCTTTGCAATGAAATAGTAGAGTTATTAAATATTCCCGTTGTTGGAAACCCGACCTCGCCACATAGAACTTCCGAGTTAAACTTAACATCCAATATGGCGAGACCCGGCCTCCAACAACGAAAAGTTTTTTATCATCCGGGATCATACGGCGACAAATAGCTCAGAGGTAAGAAAAAGTCAGCGGGCGGAGGTTGAACCTCCGGGACGCAACACCTCATTTATCTTGCCGACGATGTCGTCAAGGTCGTAGTTGGCCTTCACGAGATAAGTGGTCGCGCCGAGGCCGATTACTTTCTCAACGTCATCCACCGACTCAAGATTAGTCAGAACTATCACCGGAATGCTCTTTGTCTTTTCATCGCCTTTTAATTTTTCCAAAACGGAAAACCCGTCCATCTTAGGCAATATCAAATCAAGCAAAATCAAATCCGGCGCCGTCCCTTGGGCCAGCTCCAAGCCCTTTTCGCCGTCGTAAGCATTGGTGACGGAATGCCCCACCTGCTCCATCACGGCGCTTAACGTTCTTTGAAGAGCCGTTTCGTCTTCAATAAATAAAATTTTTGCCATTTAATTTACGGCCGGCAGTGAAAACCAGAATTTTGAACCGACGCCTTCTTCCGATTCAAAATTGATCTCGCCGCCGGACGCTTCAATGATAAATTTCGCTAAAAATAATCCAAGCCCCAAACCTTTTCGCTGGACATCGGAAGCGTTGCGCGCCCGGAAAAATTTTCCGAAGATTCGCTTGCGCTCTCTGGCCGGAATACCGATGCCCTTGTCCTGAATCTCAAAAATAACCCTGCCGTCTTTTTCTTTGATATTCAAAAAAATGCTCTCGGACTGCCGGCTGTATTGAATCGCGTTGTCAATCAGATGCTCCACCGCCATTTTCGTCCGCGCCGGATCGGCCATCACCCAGAAAGAATCTTTTTCGGATGAAAATTCAACTTTATTCTGTTTCTTGGCCAGCTCATTTTCTTTTAAGGAAACAAGCTTTTTGACAGTCTTCACGATATCAAATTTCTCGGGACTCATACGCACCTTGCCGTTCTCCATCCGGCTGATGTCCAGAAGCCCGTTCACCAGATTGATCATTTTATTATTGTTCTCCTGCAAAATGCCCAGCATTTCTTTTTGTTTGCCGGCATCGGAAGCGATTGTTTCATTATCAAGAGCGTTAACCGACCACTTCAAAGCGGTTAAGGGGGTTAGAAGCTGGTGAGAGGCTATATTTAGAAACTGCGATTTTAAATGATTCGCCTCAACCACCAGAGAAAAACTGCGCACGATAATATGCCCGATAGTAAAAGTGATCGCGGTGGTGAATAGAACCAAAAGCGCCGTCATCTCCGGCTCCTGTCCGTATTTATTAGAAATAAAATAAGCGGTTAATATGGAAATCATGACGACAGCGCCCATCAAGATAAACAAAAAAGTCGGACAGCGCCAAATCGACACGTTAAAATCTTCACGGCACTGCCTGGCTAAATTAAGCTTGCTCAGAAATCCGCACAACATGCGTTTATTATACCACAATTGGTTTTACCGCGCCAAATTATCGCCACCCGACAGCAATAATTTTACAAACAGTGCCAGAAATGCAATACTTATTGAAGTTAAGTATAATTTTCGGGGAGTCGTATAGTGGTAGTACGCCTGCTTTGGGAGCAGGTAGTCCGAGTTCGATTCTCGGCTCCCCGACCAATCAAGACATTTTGAAAATTCAGAGGCGATTGGTTGCTCGCTCGCCCCGCCTTCGGCGGGTCTCGCTTCGCAAAAAGCCCTGCCCTCCTGCGCTTTTTCAGCTACGGCGGGTAAATATTTCGGGATTAAATCAAAGGGGCGGACAAATTCAAATTCAGTTTTTCGGGAAAGCAAACGGCGGTTCGGCGTGCGAAGCACGCAATAAACAAAGTTTATTTCCAATTTTCTCCGTTTTTTTCCAAAGGAAAAAATACAAAGTAAGTTTTTTAATCCCACGCTTTTTCCGCCGAAGGCGGAATGGCCAAAGGCGACTTTATAAAGATTAAGGAGTAAAAAAATATGAAGACAAAATATTTTCTTTATGCTCGCAAATCAACAGAAGATGAAGAAAGACAAGTAATGTCTATTGAAGCCCAGCTCGCGGAGTTGGCGGAATTTGCCAAGCGGGAAAACATTGAAATTGCTGAGACCTTTATTGAAAGTAAAAACGCAAAGAAACCCGGCCGGGAAATTTTTAATGAAATGATGAGCAAAGTTCACGAAAGCAAAGAGTCGATTGGCTTAATTGCGTGGCACCCCGACAGATTGGCTCGCAATTCCGTTGACGGCGGACAAATAATTTACAGCATAGACATCAACAAGATCATTTCTTTGCGCTTCCCGACATTTTGGTTTGAGCCAACTCCGCAAGGTTTGTTTATGCTTCAAGTCGCCTTTGGCCAATCAAAATACTACTCGGACAATTTGTCCGAGAATGTAAAGCGCGGGATTCGCCAAAAACTCAGGCGGGGTGAATGGCCCGGCCTTGCGCCGTTTGGTTATGTGAATAATCCCAAAACAAGAACGATTGAGCCCAAGCCGACAAAATCAAGGTGCGTTGCGAAAGCGTTTGAGGAATACGCGCAAGGCCGTCATACTTTAGAATCTTTAGGCCAGCGCATGAGTTTCTGGGGCGTGGTGAGCGGAACCGGAAAACCGATCTGTAAAGCAACTTTACAAAGAATGCTGACAAATAAAGTTTATCTCGGAATAATTGTCCATAACGGCGAAAGCTATGAGGGCGGTTTTCCGGCAATTGTTTCCCGAGCGACTTTTGAAGCCGTCCAAAAGGTATTAAAACAGAGAGCAAGGCCTCGCAAATCCAAAAAGAGGCATAACTTCCCATTTGTCGGGCTTTTAACCTGTGGCGAGTGTGGCGGAGCGATTACCGCGCAATTTGCCCACGGACACGGTGGAACATACCGCTATTATCGTTGCACCAAAAAACTCGGCAAATGTTCGCAAAGATATTTGCGCGAGGACTTGCTCGCCGAACAATTAAAATCACGGCTTCAAAATGTCGCTCTTGGCGACGACTGGGCGGAAAAGATGTTTGCTCAAGTTGATGTTTGGGAAAAAGAAAATGTTTTGTCGTCGCAATCTTTCGCCCAAAATCTTGATGAAAAGATAAAAGAAGCGGAAACTAAACTTGATAAGCTGGTTAACGCTTTTTTGGACGGAAGCATTGAAAAAGAAACTTACCTTGTGAAAAAAGACGAGCTTATCAAAACAAAAACAGACCTCAATAAAAGAAAGTCCGATTTTGGGCGAAAGGGAAACAATTGGATTGAACCTTTGCGAAATTGGATAAATACCGCTCACCACGCCGAAAAACTTGCTTTGTCCAATGATTTTTACGAAATAAAATCATTGGCGGAAAAAATTGGAACGAACCGCCGTTTGCTTTCCCGAAAAACTGAATTTGAATTTGTCCGCCCCTTTGATTTAATTCCGAAATATTTACCCGCCGTAGCTGAA
>Ga0209542_10014234_pt1 | contig 13573 bp, 13 predicted proteins | sample RifCSPhighO2_01_FD_184028 | JGI IMG/M metagenome (GOLD analysis project Ga0209542, IMG submission 184028) | Soil microbial communities from Rifle, Colorado - Rifle CSP2_plank highO2_0.1 (SPAdes) (version 2) | ecosystem: Environmental > Terrestrial > Deep subsurface > Rock core/Sediment ... | reverse complement strand
CGGGGTGGCATTTTTTGCCGCCATTGCTCTGCTCGGCCTTCGATTCACGCGCAAGGCTAGTACGCCAGGCCTACTCACTGCCGACGATTTCGAGATTACCGACGAAGACGAAGACAAAAAAGATGATTTGTTTTAAGGGTCACCCAGTGATATAGTGGGGGAACATATGGCCGAACAAACTAAGAAAACTATCCTTATCACCGGCGGTGCAGGATTTATCGGGTCACACCTCTGTGAAAAATACCTTGCCGAAGGACATCGGGTAATCGCGGTCGACAATCTTCAGACCACGATGAAGCCCAAGCATATTGAGCGCTTTCTGAAGCATCCAAATTTTACGTTCATCAAGCACGATATTATTAACCCACTTCGTATCAAAGAAAAGATTGACTGGATCTATAACTTTGCCTGTGCCGGCTCATACACGAGCTATCAGTACGATCCTGTGCATACCGTAAAGACCAACACGGTCGGCATCATCAATATGCTCAACCTCGCACGTGAGCACGGCGCACGTATTATGCAGGCGTCTACCTCCGAGGTGTATGGTGACCCACTCGAAGTGCCACAAAAAGAAACATATCTCGGTAATGTAAATATGCTCGGACCACGTGCGTGTTATGACGAAGGCAAACGTTGCGCCGAGACACTCCTTATGGATTACCGCCGTGAGTATGGCACTGACATTAAGATCATACGCATTTTTAATACCTACGGACCACAAATGGATCCCAACGATGGTCGTGCAATTACCAACTTTGTGATGAATGCGCTTTCGGGAGAAGACCTTAATATTTATGGTGACGGCAGCCACACACGTAGTTTCCAATATATCGACGACCTTGTTGCAGGCATTGACGCGATGATGCGAAAGGAAGGCTTCTTAGGGCCGGTCAATCTCGGTAATCCGGGCGAGGTGACGATGAAAGAGCTTGCCGAATTGGTGATCAAGCGCACTAATTCACGATCAAAGATCGTATACACTGCAGGAGCGACCGACGACCCAAAGCGCCGCTGTCCTGACAACTCTCTTGCCAAGCGTGAGCTCGGCTGGTCGCCCAAGGTACCGCTCCCTGAAGGACTTGAAAAAACCATTACATATTTCAAGACTATCGAGCGCCCTGATCGCAAGATTCTTGTGTTCGCAACGACGTACCACCCTGATCTCGGTCCTGCAGAGCGCGCGGTATACGAGCTTTCGCAAGAAATGCCCGACACAGAGTTTCATGTCATTACCACCAAGTTCCGCAAAGGGGCGGCACGTTTTGAAAAGCTCGGCACCGATTCGATTCATCGCGTAGGATTTGGCACGAAGTTCGACAAGTATCTCCTGCCGATTTTGGGCACATGGAAAGCATGGCAGCTTCATCGCGAGCACAACTACCGTTTTGCATGGTCGGTGATGGCAAGCTACGGCGGTATTTCAGCGCTTCTTCTCAAGCTTATGTCGCGTGAGATTAACTTTCTCCTCACCCTCGACCCCAAGGAGCTTGAAGGGCGCAGTTTTATCAAAGGAAAGATCCTCGTACCACTCTATAAGGTCATTTTCAAAAACACTGATTCCGTGTACGTGTCTGATTACGCACTTGAAAAGAACGCAAAGATTATTCATCCGAATATCAACATTTCCGTAATGGGGGAGGGAAGTCGCGCCTTTGTGAACCGCGTCCGCTATACCTATATCGACCTGATCAATAAGCAGGAACACAAACTGGCAAGGGCGAAGTAGAGCTTGACAAAATAGGTGATTTATGCTAAGATTGACAAAGAAGTTTTTAATCAACCTAAAAAGTACAAAGGAGAAATTATGAGCGACACAACAGTGTTTTACTTGCTTGCGTGGGCTTCGGGAGTAAGCGCGGGTATCGCGTACCACTTTCCTGAAGCGGGAACCCTCTTTGTTGGACTATCAGTATGGTCTGGCATAATGGCACTAAAAGTGCCCGGAGTGCCCTTCAAAGACTAGAGTAAAAGGCGTACCAGAATCTGGTGCGCCTTTATGTTATAATCTCATTTAATGAAACGAATACTCATATTTTCCCTCGCATACTATCCCGATGTTGTGGGCGGGGCGGAGGTGGCCATTAAGGAAATCACGGATCGTATTGGACCTGAGGATATCGTGTTTGATATGGTGACGCTCAGGTTTGATTCGACGCTGCCGAAGTTTGAGCGCGTAGGAAATGTGAACGTGTACCGCGTTGGGTTTGGGATGAAGCACCCTTCGATCGGCGACCTCTCGCACTTTCCATTGTCACTCAATAAATATCTTTTCCCGTTTCTCGGTTTTTTGAAAGCGCGGTCGCTCCACCTTAAAAATCCCAACGACGGCATCTGGGCGATGATGGCAAACTATGCGGGCTTTGCCGCGCTCTTTTTCAAAATGAAGTTCCCTGAGGTGCGGTATTTGCTCACGCTGCAAGAGGGTGACCCTATTGAATATATTAAAGCACGCGTGCAGTCTGTGTACGCACTATTCGAACAGATTTTTACACGTGCAGACCTTGTTCAGACCATCTCGCATTACCTCGCTCTATTCGCGCGTGATATGAGGTACACAGGGCCGCTCGAGGTGGTGCCTAATGCCGTTAATGTCGCATATTTTTCACAGACGTATTCTACTGAGGAACTATTTGCGTTAAAACAGAAGCTGGGAAAATCTACTGACGATATATTTCTCATTACGACTTCACGCCTCGTAAAGAAGAATGCGGTTGACGACGTAATCCGTTCTCTTTCGCTCCTTGATGTGCGCGTAAAGTTCCTCGTCCTTGGTATTGGTCCCGACGAAGCGATACTCCGCGCGCTTGCCGACGAGCTCAAAGTTTCTGACCGTGTAAAGTTCTTGCGACAAGTAGACCATCAGGAAATGCCGAAGTATCTCGCAGTGTCAGAAATTTTTATCCGCCCATCACGTTCGGAAGGACTCGGTAATTCGTTCCTTGAGGCAATGGCGGCGGGCTTACCGGTTATTGCAACCCCTGTTGGTGGTATTCCAGATTTTTTGTTCGACCCCGAAAAAAATCCCGACCATGAACCAACGGGACTTTTTTGCAAGGTCGACGACCCAGAGAGCATTGCTACTCAGGTAAAGAGCATTCTTTCCAACCCTGCGCTTCGTGCCCGTCTTGTGACGAATGGTAAAAAACTCGTCACGGAAAAATACGACTGGAACCTTATTGCGAGCCAGATGTATGAGCGCGTATTCAATCAACTTTTAAAGTAGTATGAAAAAGATTTTAATTGCAACCGGAATCTTCCCGCCCGATATCGGCGGACCGGCAACATACAGCAAGCTCCTTTTGAACAAGTTGCCTGAGCATGGGTTTGAGGTGGCGGTGGTTAACTTTGGCGAGGTGCGCTCGCTACCGAAGGTCATTCGACACACTATGTATTTTTTTAAGCTACTCTCGCATGCTCGTGGGTGCGATATTATTTATGCCCAGGACCCTGTGTCGGTCGGCCTCCCTGCGATGCTTGCGGCGAAACTTCTCGGTAAAAAATTCTACCTCAAAGTCGTGGGGGACTATGCGTGGGAGCAGGGGGTGCAGCGCGCCGGGGTGACCGACGACCTTGATACGTTTTCGCGTGAGTACGCGAAGTACCCACTTTTTGTGCGACTCCTCAAGCGTATCGAGGGCCACGTCGCATTGTCTGCAGATAAAATAATCACTCCCAGCGAATATTTAAAACTCATCGTGAGTAATTGGGGTATCCTTGCGGAAAAGATTACCGTTATTTACAACGGCTTTACAGCGCCGGTGCTCGCTGAGGACAAAGAAGCACTTCGCAAAAAACTTGGTATTGAGGGGTATGCGATACTCTCCGTCGGTCGCCTTGTGCCATGGAAAGGATTTGAAATGCTTATTGAAAGCATGCCGGCGCTCGCTCAAGAAATTCCTAGTGCACATCTTTTTATTATTGGCTCAGGCCCCGATGATGCGATGCTCAAGAAAAAAGTTGCAGACCTGCGCCTCGATGACCGCATTACCTTTTTGGGAAAACTTTCTCAAGAAAAACTTTTTGAATATATTAAAGCGAGCGACGTATTCGCACTCAATACTTCATACGAGGGGTTCTCACATCAACTCCTCGAAGTAATGACGCTCGGCACACCAATCATAACAACACCAGCAGGGGGGAATGTTGAAGTTATTAAAAATCATAAGAGCGGAATTCTTGTCCCGTACAATGAGTGTGCGTCATTCGAAAAAGCTGTTCTCGAACTCCATACAGACGCAAACCTCGCAGACAATCTTGCAGCACATGCGCAAGAAAAAGTAAAAGAATTTAGTGATGAGCGTATGCTCGACATTACAGCGGGCTTACTTGCACACGCGTAAAGAAAGCATATACTTCCCGTATGAACATCCTCTCGATCTCATCAGACCGAAAACTCTTTGAACCCGGAAGCGCGGTGCGGTCGCGCACGCTTGAATATGGGCACCTTGTGGATGAACTCCATATTATTGTCTTTGCAAAGCGTTCACTCGGGTTTCGTGACGAGTCATTTCCTCCCAACATTTTTCTCTATCCGACAAACGCGCACACGCGGTGGGGGTACATACCGCATGCCATAATAGAGGCGCGCAAACTCAAGCGTCACGGTGTGCACATTGATGTCGTGACGGCCCAAGATCCTTTTGAAGCGGGTCTTGCAGGATTATTCATTGCCCGAATCTTTGGTGCAAAGCTTCATCTGCAAGTCCACACTGATTTTATGAGCCCCTATTTCGCGAAAGAGTCATTCGTAAATCGCGTGCGGGTGATGCTGGCAAGACTTCTCCTTTTGCATGCAGACGCGGTGCGTGTGGTATCAGAGCGTATCAAGAAGTCGGTTCACTCCATAGTAAGACCTTCAACACTTATTACCGTACTTCCAATCTTTGTTGAACCAATCCCACCATACGATGTTTTATCGGGGGCAATGCTCAAGAAAAAATATCCACAGTTCGATTTTCATATCGTGATGGCATCGCGACTCTCGCGTGAAAAAAATATCCCCCTCGCACTCGAGGCGATGAAAGAAGTTGTTGCCGAGCACCCTAAAACAGGACTCGTTATTGTCGGCAGTGGCCCCGAAGAGGAACACTTAAAGAAACTTGTTAAGAAATTTAATCTTGAGAAAAACGTCGTGTTTGAGGGATGGCAAGAAGGTTTGGATCCGTATTGCCACGCTGCTGATGCGTTCCTCCTTACCTCAAACTACGAAGGGTACGGCATGGTCGTCGTCGAGGCGCTTGCCGCGGGGTGCCCAGTCGTGATGGCCGATGTCGGGGTCGCCGGGGAAGTAGTGCGCAACGGCGAGAACGGTCTGGTGGTGCCTGTAGGGGACCGCGATGCACTTGTGCGCGCGATTACTCGGGTGGTTACAGGCGGGGTGAAGTTCAAGGTTGAACCTCCGGAACTTCCCACCAAAGAAGAATACCTCGCGGCGTACCGTGCTTCGTGGAGGGACGCACTGCGTTAAACTTTTGGAACACGAAGCATCAGTAAAAAGTTTTCTTCACCGCTCGGACGACGGATTTTCTCGAGGCGTTCGATGGCGAGGCCTGCCTCGTGTGCGAGTGAGCGAATCTTACGCATCGAGAAGGCGTGCACATACCGTGCATTTTTTTCTTTACCAAAATCAAGAATGGCATCGCCAAAGTCGGTGTGCGTACCACCGAGTAATTTTTTCAGCGCAAACTCGAGGACGATGCGCGGTCGCGAGTGCCAGACATTCCACGCCGTGAGAATGATAAACCCTCCAGGTTTTGTCACTCGTGCTGCTTCGCGCAGAAACTGCACACGGTACGCGCGCGAGGGGATATGATGGAGGACCGCAAAGGATACCGTATTGTCGAAAGTGTGGTCAGGAAAGGGGAGCTTCAAGGCATCACCGACGACAAAGGTTGTATTCGCACGCTCGTGATACCGCTCACGCGCAACACCAATCAACCCTTCTGAAAAATCGATCCCCGTATAATCAACTTCCACAAAGGACCGCCCTTCGTTTTTACGAAGGGCGGTCCTTTGTGGGGAATCAAGAGCACCCAAAAATCGCCCATTGCCACAACCGATATCAAGGAGGCGCGACCCCTCGGGGATAAGGTCGCGAACAAAAAGGAGTTCCGGCCAAAAGGTTCCTCGCGTTCTCGAGAAATCCGCCGCTATTTTCTCATAGCCTGCTCGTGAAGCCTCAAGGAGCTCGTTTGCATATTCTGTGCGCATAGGTAGTATGAGCCTATCTTACAATGATTTTCCAAAGTATTAAAACCGAAAAAGATCTCGACAAATTCAAACGCCGAATCTTGGCCGACAAAAGCCTCTATGAGCGTCTTTTGGATGTTCGAGGGCAACTCCACGACCCAGAGAGCAAACTCACGCCGGAGGGCCATTTTGAGCCCCAAAACCCCCATTTAGGGCCTAAAATGCCTACCAATGCGGAGATCCTGGCTTTATACAAAGCGATGGTCGAAACAGGGGAGGAAACACCGAGTCCGGCCGCCGAGCTCGTGATGAAAAAATTCAAAACCCGCAGCAATTCGGGGGTGGCCGTGGTGTCGCTCCTTACGAAGCCATTCCCATGTCCTGGTCGTTGCACGTATTGTCCGACCGAGGAGCGTATGCCGAAAAGTTATCTTTCAAAAGAACCCGCCGCTGCGCGTGCCCTCGCAAATGACTTTGACCCCTACGCACAAGTGACGAATCGCCTGCGTGCTCTCGCGATGAATGGTCACGAAACCGACAAGATTGAGATGATTGTGATTGGCGGTACGTGGAGTTTTTATCATCCCGTATACCAAGAAGAATTTCTCGCAGAGTGTTTTCGTGCCTGCAACAACTTTAGCCTCCCTGAAGAATCGCAAACAGCAAAGGGTGCGAAGTCCCTTGCGGATCTTCAGCACGACAACGAAACTGCTGGCACCCGCATCATCGGTCTCTCAATAGAAACGCGCCCTGACTATATTACGACCTACGAGATTGAGCGTCTGCGCAAACTCGGCGTGACCAAGGTTGAGATTGGCGTACAGCATCTCGATGACGCCGTACTCAAGGAGACTAAACGCGACATGAAGATTGCCACGGCGAGAGAGGCGACCGAGCGCTTGCGTAACGCGGGTTTGAAAGTCGTGTATCACATGATGCCCAACCTCCCCGGCTCAACACCCGAGCACGACATCGCGATGTTTGGTGAACTTTTTTCCGGCGAGGACTTTCATCCCGATATGCTCAAGATGTATCCGTGTATGGTGCTCGAGGGCAGCGAGCTTTTTGATATTTGGAAGAACGGTGGCTTCACGCCGTACACCGACGAAGAGCTCCTTCGTGTGCTCGTGGGGGCGAAAAAACAGATACCGAAATATGTGCGCATCATTCGCGTGATTCGTGACATTCCGGCGACGTACATTCAAGCAGGAAGCAAAGTGTCGAACCTTCGCCAATGGCTCGATAACGATATGAAGAAAAATAATTGGCGCTGCAAATGTATTCGCTGTCGTGAAGTGCGCGGTATGATTGTGGACCCTGCGCAGTTCCCGCTTGCGCGCACCGAGTATCGTACACGTACCGGGCGTGAGTTCTTCCTCTCGTTTGAAGAGGCGAATGAGGGCAAACTTGCATCGTTCCTACGGTTGAGACTTCCGGACAACAAAGGTGCGGAGTTTGCCGGCGGTCCACTCGATGTGCTTCGCGGTGCAGCGCTCGTACGCGAGCTCCATACATATGGCTTCCTCGCACCCATCGGTGCGACCGGTACCCAGAGTCAGCACATTGGTTTTGGTAAGCAGCTCCTCATCGAAGCCGAGCGCATTGCCCGCGAAGCAGGGTACGAAAAAGTCGCCATCATCGCCGGTATTGGCGTCCGTGAGTACTATCGCAAGAGAGGATACGCACTCGAAGGCACGTATATGGTGAAGTATCTCTAAGCAGATTATTCCAGTATCTCCAGATAATTCAGAGGAGTAATCACTTCATAGTCTGCTTCCGGATACGTTTTGCGCCAGATTTTAGGTTCTTTTGTGTTTTGTTTTTTCCACTTAAATTCGCAACCAAAAAGTTTTCCCTCGCGTTCTTCAACGAAATCAACCTCGTTTTGGTCCCATGTCCGCCAAAAATAGTCGTTTGCAGATATGTTTTTATACGAGCGTGTTTTCAGTCTCTCTATTACCATAAAATTTTCCCACAATGCCCCCACATCATCGCGGTGAGAAAGGTCGTTGAAGTTTGAAATGATAGCATTGCGGACACCCGTGTCGTAGAAATAATACTTGCTTTTCTTGGTCACTTCTTTTCGAAGGTTACGGCTATAACCGCGGAGGTTATAAAGAATGAATGATTTCTCAAGAAGGTCAAGGTATCGAGCAACCGTCTTCCTGTCTATACCAAGCGCTCTCGCGAGTTCATTTAATGACACCTCATTTCCAATCTGGAGTGCGATGAGTCGAACAAGGTCGCTTAATATTTTTGTGTTACGAATATGGTCAAGTTCCAGGATATCCTTAAGAAGGTATGACCCCACAATTTCTCCCAGAATATCCTTGCGCCCGGCCGTATTATTAGCAGATATAGCTTCTGGGTAGCTACCGAACACCAGTCGCTCTGCAAGCCCCAGAGAGAGGTCATGACGATTCTCGTTATAATAAGGAAGTAACTCGAGTTGGGAAATAGGGAAGAGGGTTACAGTGTTTTTGCGTCCTGTGAGCGGCTCGCCGATTTGTCCGGCAAGCTCAAACGAGGAAGATCCCGTGGCGATAATGCGAATCCCCGGGATGTGGTCGACAAGTAATTTTAAACCCCAGCCAATCTTTGGTATGCGCTGCGCTTCATCGATTACGATCAGGTCGTACCCCGCCGCGTACTCTTTTAGCAAGGAAAGGTCCTCTGACCCTAGGATTTCTCTCGCACGAATATCATCGCCGGACTCTAGACGGTATTTCCCCTTATATGTTGAAAGAAAATCGGTAATAAGGGTTGTTTTGCCGACACGGCGCGGACCAAAAATAACCAAAACCTTGTTTGGGTGAAGACGGCTTTCTATATCGGCGTAAAACCTAGGGATTTTCATAATGTTAAGAATAGCAAACTCCCCATAGTTTGTCAATTACGGGGAGTCAAACTCCCCGTAATATGCCAATTTTAGGGATTCAGCTTTTATATCGTTAAATACCTCTAATTTTTAGCCACATAAATTGATTTTAAGCCTATAAAACCAAGGCTTTTATGGGTGATAATAAATTTTGGGTATTGGAAACCCTAAATTGAGCAGAATTTAAGGTTTTGAAAACCCAAAATTTAATGAAATATCCCAAGTTAATCGCATCAGTTATGATACGATCTAAATACATAAAATGATATGATAATTATGGCTCAAAAACGTGGACATATAAAATTATTCTTTGGGTAACACGAAAAGTATTTTGTGTTCCAAAACCATAACCCCCGTGCTACAATACAGCTCATATGCTCTTGTCTGTAGCCGAACTACCGCAGGAGCTTGGATTTTTCAGGCGTATGGTGCTTGTTTGAAAAATCGACTTCCGCGTATAAGTTTTGCTTGTACAACGAAAACCCATGCACCAAGCCTTCTGAATCATGTTCGGACCAATTCAGAAAGGTGGGAGATAAGTAAAAACAAAGCCTTTTCTTCCGGGGAAAGGCTTTGTTTTTTGTAATGATTACATAAGTATTGTATTGTGGCACACCTGTGCTACAATACGCATATGACTACAAAAACAGCTTTCGTGCGCGCTCGCATAGAGCCTTCAATAAAAAAGAAGGCTGAAATGGTGTTGTCTCAGATTGGTATATCGCCCTCAGAGGCAATCAATGTATTTTATCGACGTATCGCGACCGATAAAGGAATACCTTTTTCTCTCAATGTGCCAAACGCAGAAACCCGCAAGGCGATAACTGAAGCGCGAGTTAAGAAAAATTTTAAATCATATGCTTCCACCGAAGAGATGTTTACGGCTGTTCTTGGTAAGAATTGGCGCGCGAATGCATGAGAAAAATTTTTCCCACAGGAGTATTTCGGCGCGACCTAAAGCGTGTTGCACGTCGTAATTGTGGAACTTCTGCACTGTATGAGATGATTGAATGCCTTCGTCTTGGTAAAGATGTTCCTCTGGCGTCAAAACTTCACAAGTTGCAAGGTGAATACGAAGGGTGCTGGGAGTGTCATATAGAATTTGACTGGCTCTTGATTTGGAAATACGATAATAATGACATCATACTTGTATGTACGGGCACCCACAGTGACCTCTTTGAATAACATGAAAATCCTCATTATTACGCAAAAAGTCGATCAGAACGACGACGTCCTCGGGTTTTTTCACGGGTGGATTGCGGAGTTCGCGAAACATTGCGAGCAGGTGACGGTATACTTTTTGAGGGCACGTATATGGTGAAGTATCTATAACAATAGGTATGTTACAATGATCAGTATGGAAAAGGATTTTGACGGGTGGAATGAAGAAAAAAAACAAACAGAAACAGAAGCCGCTCGTTTGTATACCGTGCGCGAAATTTGGTGGTGCCAGCTCGGAGTGAATGTCGGTTCTGAGCAAAACGGAAAAGGTGCACGATTTTTACGCCCCTGTGTGATTGTTAAAGGGTTCGGCGCCGATGCTTGTCTGGTTATTCCCTTGACTACATCACTCAAAGAACATCGCTTGCGTATGCCTATTGGTATTGTGCAGGACAAGGAGGCAAAAGCGAATTTATCTCAGATGCGTATTGTTGATACGCGGCGTTTGGTCGAGAAGGTGGGGTTTTTAAATAAAGACGTGTTTGCAGAATTGAAAAAACGCATCAGAGAATTATTCTAATGCGCTTTCACATTCTCCTCCTTGCGGAGGTGAGGCCGAAGCCAACTGTATTTATATGATACCAAGTATTAACAAAAAGTCAATGCGCCTCCTCATCATCACACAAAAAGTCGACCAGAACGACGATGTCCTCGGGTTTTTCCATGGATGGATTGCGGAGTTCGCGAAGCATTGCGAACAGGTGACCGTCATCGCACTCGGGGTAGGGGAACATCATTTGCCCAATAATGTCCGCGTGTTCTCTCTCGGCAAAGAGCGCGGCATGTCGCGCCTCGGCTACCTTTTCAATTTCTACCGCCTCATCTGGCACGAGCGTAAAAGCTACGATGTGGTGTTTGTGCATATGAACCAGGAATATGTTTTGCTTGGTGGGCCTCTGTGGAAGCTTCTTGGAAAAAAGATTGCAATGTGGCGCAATCATTATGCGGGGAGCTTTTTGACGCGTGTCGCGATGACTACTTCTGATAAGCTATTTTGTACTTCAAAGTATTCATTTACCGCGAACTCAAAAAAGACGACCCTAATGCCTGTTGGAATTAACACTGAGCTCTTTAAAAAAGGAGACCATTCAACAAAAAAGCCCCATTCAATTTTGTTCCTCGCACGCATTGCGCTATCGAAGAAGCCGCACCTCATCATCGAGGCGTTACGCATCCTAAAAGACGAAGGTGTCCAGTTCACTGCTGACTTTTATGGGAACCCGCTTCCGCAAGATGTGTCATACCTAGGTGCATTGAAAGAAAAAGTAAAAGAATATTCTTTAGAGAATCGTGTCAGTTTTGTACAAGGTATTCCTAATCGTGAGACACCACGCGTTTACAATGCACACACCGTTTTTATCAACACAAGCCCGAGCGGTATGTACGACAAAACGATATTTGAGGCGATGGCATGCGAGGGTCTTGTTCTCACCTCAAACCTCAATCTCAAAGGACAGATCGATGACAGATTTTTATTTGCAGAGGATGATGCTCATGACCTCGCAAAGAAATTAAAAAACCTGTTAAACCTCGATGCTGATATGCAAGAGAAGTACGGTAAGATGTTGAGAAATTATGTCGCCGAAAAGCAAAGCCTTGTGTTACTTGCGTGTAATATTTTCAATTTTCTCTAGAAGATATTGAGGCGATAAGTTCTTGAGTTACTTTTTGAGAGGCAAGATTGGTGTGATAAAAGGCGTATCCTTGCTCTCCGATTTGAGTAAGCACTTCGGGATTGTTTTTAAGAAAAAGAATCTTCCCAGCGAGCTTTGAGGGATTGCCTGGGTCTACGGTGATGCAAGTCTCGCCGTCTTTTAATAATTCGAGAACCCCAGCGCTTCTCCCCGTTAGATAGGGAAGTCCAAGCGCCAAGCTTTCATAAAGCTTGAAAGGAAGCGTGCGGGCAAGTCGCTGGTGGTCGGCAACCTGCCCAAGACTCACGTGGCAAGAGAGCATTTTGCCCCGCAGTTCGTCATAAGGGAGAATCTCCTGGATTAGGGTCAAATTTTTAGGATGGAGTTCTTCCATAAGACTATTTACGGTTCTATAGAGAAATCCTCGGCCAATGATGAGGAAGTTTACCCCCTTGTCCTCGAGAAGTTTGGCTGTTTTTATGATCGTGTCGATACCTGACTCTGGTAAAAACGCTGCGCGAAATAATACGGTGAATTCTGGATATTTTTTTATTGAAGTGTCGCGAAAAAAGATTGCTTCATCAGTACCAATCCACAATCTTTTCATTTTTTTGTGAGGAACAAGAAAAAGAGTATGAATATATTCGATCTGCGCATTACTCTCAAGAAGCACATGCGATGAAATATGGAACGAAAGAGTATCAATAAGCCACCATTTGAGGGCGGCAAATGACCAAGGACTATGTGTGCCTCGCGAAATGATATTTGCTTCGTATTGAGATGCGACTGCGTTAAAGATAACCTTTTTGAGAGTGAGAAATCTGATAAGAGGAACAAAGTGGGGCAGGGTATATCCTACGATCACTGCTTCGCAGGAAGTTTTGTTTTTAAGAAACGTGCGTGCGAGTTGCAGATATTTTTTTATGCCAATACCTTGTCCGGAGATCTCAAAAACGGTGTGCTCATTTTGTCGGAGTCCGTCGATAAGGTGTTTGTCGGGGGCATAATTATTACCCGTTTGGATATAGCAGAACCTCATAAGTACGTACCATTATAGCACCAAATTTGCTAGAATGTACCCTGACTGGCACACTCCATTCTGCCTTTTGAAAAAGAAATGAACATTCACTACCTCGTCAACGCGCGCATGCCGACCGAAAAGGCGCACGGCTACCAGATCGCAAAGATGTGCGAGGCTTTTGCGCTCGCGCATGAAAGTGTTTCGCTTGTGGTGCCAACGCGCAACAATAGCACCCTGGGGGACATTGCTTCGTATTACGGAGTTCGTAACAATTTCTCCGTTACGTATGTGCCCACGTTTGACGCACTCGCATTCTTTCGCGGGTCACGATGGGGATTTTATGTGCAGGCGATAAGTTTTCTTTTCGCGCTTAGGCGTGTCGCGTTCCCGCACGATGCAATCGTCATTACACGCAATCCGGAGATCGCCTGGTGGTACGGACGCAAGGGATTCCGAGTATTTTACGATGCCCACAACTTCCCTGTGCGAGGTAGAGGGCTCCTCAAATGGCTCCTTAGAAACATTTCGGGGATTATTGCAAACAGTAATGGCACCGCGGAAGCATTCCGTCGTGCAGGTTTCAAAAATATTCTTGTTGCACCGAATGCTGTTGATCTTACGCAGTTT
>Ga0209542_10014233_pt1 | contig 13573 bp, 10 predicted proteins | sample RifCSPhighO2_01_FD_184028 | JGI IMG/M metagenome (GOLD analysis project Ga0209542, IMG submission 184028) | Soil microbial communities from Rifle, Colorado - Rifle CSP2_plank highO2_0.1 (SPAdes) (version 2) | ecosystem: Environmental > Terrestrial > Deep subsurface > Rock core/Sediment ... | reverse complement strand
AGAAAAACATTTTTTAAGTTTTCCAAGAAACAAGTTACAAGTATTCCAAACAAATAACAAATGATTAAAATTCAAATGCCAAAATTTTTTGGTCATTGTTATTTAAGATTTGTAATTTGTTTGTTTCTTGTATCTTGGATACTTGGTTATTACTGTTACATTTTATCTACAGTTTCAATTCCTAATAAGTATAACCCTAATTTAATAGTCTCGGCAGTTTTAATTGACAGCGTAACCCTGAAATCCTGGTTTTTAGAGCCCAGAACCGGTTGGGATTCATAGAATAAATTAAAGGCCTTAGTCAGGTTAAGTAAATATTTGACCATTTCATTCGGCTGAAAATTGTTGGCAGCTTTTTGGGCAATGAATTCAAAATATTCAAGCTGGCGCAGGATTTCGCGTTCTTCAGGTTCGAGAGCTGGATTTGATTCAGAGCTATTGAGCGATTGAGCTACTGAGCTTTTTGCCATCGTCTTCTGCTTGATAGCTTGATAGCTTGATAGCTTTTTCTCTTCCCCTTGCGCGATTTCACTCTCTTTGCTCTTATCTGTTAACTCTTCACTCTCGGAATCCTTTGCGCGATTCTCCTGAACCTCCGACTCCTTCGACCCTTCCGGCTCCTTCGATGCCTTTCTTAAAAGAGACTGTATCCTCGCATAAACATACATCACGTAAGGCCCGGTATCTCCGTGAATCGAAACTGATTCCTCAAGATCATAAATAATATCCGACTTCGGCGAATATTTTAAGAAGGCGAACTTGATCGCAGCCACGGCTAATTTCTGGATGCTTAATTCGTCCAGCTGGGGTGAAATTGCTTTAATTCTGAATTTAACCTCATTAAAAATATCCTCTGCCGCAATGATATTACCCATTCTGGAGGACATTTTGCCTGTTGAAAGCTTAACTTCACCATAGGAAACATGATGAACATGCCCTTTAAGCTGATGAAAAATCTCTCCATTTGCCCGGATAACAACTTTAAAATAATCATCCTGTTCTTTGTGTGAAAAAATATTCAATTCATCAAATTGATATGTTTGGATATATTTATCAGCCAGGCCAACCTCCTTTCCTTCATAAGTCGGATTGCCTTTGGAGTTTATGAAAACCCGGTTGTGTAAACCGTATTTTTCTCCCGGATAGATAATTGCTCCGTCATCTTTAACAAAGACCTTGCCGACATTCTCCAAAACTATTTGCTTTCCCAACTGATCGACTTCCGATTCATTAATCCTTCTATCGAAGAGTGTTCCAAAGATTGAATAGATAGTCTCAAAGTAACCTAGGGACCAATTCTTAGTTTCTTCCCAAAGCGGAATCATTTCCGCGTCCCTTTGGTATAGTTTATTAGTAATTTGATCAATTTCCTCTTTAACCTCTAATGATTTTTCGTACTCAGCATGGGCAAAGGCATAAGCCTTTCCAAGAAACTGCGCCTTCTCTTTTAAACTCTCTTCCCTAACCTCCCCAATTTCCCCTCCGCCAGCTGGCGGATTCTCAATTCCCCAAAGGCATTTAGCCACCGTCAACCCAATATCCGACCCATAATTAGTTCTTATCACTTCATGGCCCTGATATTCGTAAAGCCTGGAGAGAGTTTCTCCTAAAGTCAGTTGGAGCAGATGGCCGATATGAAGCATCTTATGCGTATTAGGATCACAATATTCAACAATAATAGTTTTAGGCGCGGGTAAATCCTCCTGAGCATCAGGATCTTCTTCTGTTAAGGCGATCTTAGCCAGCTCCTCGTCTTTGATGAAGAAATTTAAAAACCCGGGACCGGCAAGCTCAACTCTTTCCAGAAACTTGGGGTGTCCAAGCGCCTCAATTATCGCATTAGCAATCTCCAGCGGCTTTTGATAGCTGTTTTTATGTTCTTGTTTAGATAGTTGCAAAGCCACATTCGATGAATAGTCCCCAAACTGCGATTTTTCGGGAATAGATAGAACTGTATCAGTGGGTTTTACAAAACCTAAATCAACTACTGCTTTAACTAATAATTTTTCAATCCGAGCTTTGTACATAGTTATAAAGTCAAAACTTAAAAGTCAAAGGTCAAAAATACAACTCAAAAGTTTAAAAGTTTTGAATTTTTACTTGTACTTTTGAATTTTGCATTTTGACTTTTGAATTTCCTTACCAATCATACCATTTCCTCTTCCTTTGCGCCTGATTTCTTCACCCAAAGGTATAGACCCAAGAGCACAAAATAATATCCCAGCCAAAACATCCAGCCTAAAGACCTGACTTCCACACTTGGACTAAAGCTGTTAAAAAAACTAACTACATATATAAGGTAAGTCAGAAAAATACCTGGGATTAAGGCTAGCGCGGCGGCAGCTTCCAGGCTTAGCAGGCTGATCATAGCAACTATTCCCCCTGAAGCCATTATCAGGGGTGTAGTCCAAAGAACCAAAGCGTTAACCACAATCCCTGTGATACTAACTCTGTGAAAATTTTCAAAAATTATAGGCAAAGTAAATAAAAATGCCGAAGCTGAAACCACCAAATCCTGGTTAATTAAGTCCGGCAGCCATTTGAAGCGTGTCTCAACAGCCGGCGCAAATTCCATCACCGCAAACGAGGCTAAAAAAGACAGTTGGAAGGAAACTGAGAATAACCAAAGAGGTTCGTAAATAAGCATTATCAAGGCCGAAGTGAAAAGCGCGAACATGACCGGCGCTTCACGGCCGGAGAGCGTTCCGAGCGAAGCAAAAATATTCATAATTGCCGCCCGGATAATCGGAATCTGGAAGCCGGTCAAAACCGCATAGAATAAGTTGGTGCCAATCGAAGCTGCCACAGTTTTTCTCCTGCCGAAGACCGGAGCAAAGCCGATTACCAATCCCGAAAGTATGGTCAGATTCTGGCCCGAGGCAACCACAATATGGATAGTTGAAGTATTTATCAGAGCCTGGCGGAAATCATCAGGCAGGACCTGCTTTGAACCTAAAACGATTCCGGATAGTAATCCCGACTGCGGCGAAGGCAAAATACTGGCAAAATTACGCTCAATTCCGGTTTTTAGATCTTCCAAATAGAGGTTTTCATCCGATGTTATAATCCCCGGCCGATAAAGGAACATGTTGTAATCGATCCTGAGTATCAGAATCAGCAGCAGGAGAATAAGTAACAGAAAACTAGGATTTAAGTATTTTATTTTCAATTTTATTTTTTCTTGCGACTTTTGCGAAAAAAGTCGCCCAAAACTGCTTTGCAGTGAACGGTTTGCTACAATCTTACGCTCGGTAATCGGGAGATGACACCCACTCGGCCTTCCTCCGCCAGCTGGCGGATCGCGCGGCCGGGTTCCCCTGATAGTCTCGCTGCGATTTCTTTACGGAGCTGCGTTCAAAGCTCGATTTTTAAGAAATATCAAAACGAGCTTTGAAACAAAGCGCGTCAAGAATTTTTGAGCGAGTTGTCAGGGGGAGTTGCCTACTCTGGCGAAGCCGGATGTAGGAGGGGGTCAACCCACGACTAACGAGCGATAAAATTCAGCGCGACTTTCCAGCTCGCAGCTTTTACTCCACTTTTGCTGCCAAAAGTGGAGGAGGCTTCGCCTTGGCGAAGTCGTTAAAATCAGTTTAAATCAACCAATTCTAATATTTTTGTATAAACCGATTTTGAAACTGCCTTCTTAGACAATAGTTCTTCCAAAGTAGCGTATGGCCGGTTATCAATAATCTTTTTGGCAGTAACCGCACCTATTCCCGGTAAAGATTCCAGTGAAGCCTGTTCAGCAGAGTTAATGCCAATTTTTCCTGAAATAGAAGTAGCAGCTCCTGCAACTTGTCCATTGTCCATTGTCAATTGTCCATTTGCTTGCTCCCCTTCAAAAGGAATATAAATTTTGAGACCGTCCGATATCTTTTGAGATAGATTTAAGCGTTTTGATATATATTCTTTACTGGCCTGATCGGAAAATCCTCCGGCCAATTTAACCGCATCCTCTATCCTCGATTCCTTATTCAAAGAGAAAACTCCCGGATTGTTCACCGCTCCGGAAACATCAATTTTGACTTCCGAAATCTCACCGGCAGATACAATGCTCTCTTTAGGAAAATTCTCAGGAGACTTTGGCTTTTGAATTAAATTTGAGGAAAACAACCCGCCAACTAATAACACTCCACCGACCAGCAGGAGCCCAATAGGGAGTTTGAATTCGTTTAACTTCTCGTTAATCCGATCCATAATTTAACTTTACATCTACAAGGCGGACTACTGCAATAATTATCTAATATAGTTACTTATTAAAGACTAGAGTCTAACTATCGAGAAATTTTAGGTGTATTTCATATCTAATAGACCTATAGTTGACATTTCTTGTGATTTAAATTATAATTACCGGAATAATATGCCTAATTTTGAATTAGCCGGACGGGTTCCGAAAATTTTAAGATCCCTTTACGAAATTAAGACAGCCGATGCTGTCGATATGCGAGTAGATAACCCGGCATTTGAGGCTGAAGTAGATACGCTAGACAGAAAATCATTAAGATTGAATCGTGGTGCTGCAGGTTATTGGAATTCTCCCACTGTAAGAATTTTTGAATTAGCCGGTGGTCAGGAACATATTGCTCTGGTAACTACACCAAATACGCTCGCCCGCACTGCAGAGGAGCGGGATAACATCCATTTGCATACTACTTACGCCGCCTTAGAGCTAATTGGATTACCTTGGTGGCATAGTAGCTCTACGTTCAATATGATACTTAGTGCACCGGCATTAATTCAGAGAAAAATGATAACCTCCGGCTTAGTAACTGAGGCATGGACTTTTCATGACGTGGGCGTGAATGCTTATGTTTTTACAGCCAACCGCAAAGGTCCTAAAAGCGGTCCAGAGGGTTTATTTGTTTCGCTATGGAATCTGGAGAATCAGCAGAATCACCCTGTATTTTATACTTTGAATTCCGCCGGCAGAGAAATTCTCGGGGCTTAAATAACAAAATTCTACAACTCGTACGGTCGCACACTATTGAAAACAGGGATACAGACTACCAGGCTAATAACAGGAACCCAATCGGAAGCTTGTACTCATTCAACTTTTCGTTGATCTTCTCCACTTTAATTAATAATATTTCAGTTGCTTCTATTTGCAAATATACTAATAATGATATAGTTGAATAGATGACTTTTAGACAAAAAATCATTTTTGAAAGCGCTTTAAAATACGTCCTGATTTTTATAATCGCTTTCTTGTCCTGGAATCCGATTTCCCAGGGCCTCCAGGCCGCTGCTGACTCCGGAAAGCTAGAATCAATCGCTATTATAATGAGTATTGTCTCGCTCTCCAGTATTACCGGTTATTTTGCATTCAGTTACACCACAGTCGGAAAACACTTTAATGAGCGTATTTTTGGTTATGCCGCTACTTTCTTTTTGGGACTGTCTCTTCTTTTAAGCTTAATTATCAATTATAACATCGCCGCAATCTGGGTGCCTGAAATGCAAATGATCTGGCTTTTAATTCTAGGTTCTCTTTATATCGGCACGATTTTATTTGACAATCTGGATCTTTTAAGGCTGGGCATGGATGTTGCAGCCACAACTTTCTTTGAAAAGGCCCACAATTTTGGCAGCGCAGGCTCAGATAAAATCTCCGCGACAGTCAGCTTCTTAAAAGAGGGCCAACGTCTTCCCTATGCTAATGGCCTTATTGGACAAGCTTTACTTGAGCTTGGAAAAACAAAAGAAAACAATGGGTTTATCGAGGTTGGTGAATGGATCCTAGATAATACGGAGGCCTCTCAAAAGGAAGTAGACAAGAAAGTCGCTGAAGCTTTTTCGGATTATGGGAAAAAGGATAAAAAAATCGAAGAGTTCGTCAGTAGTTTAAATAAGGGTGAAACTCAATACATCGCTGATAACTTAATCGCCAATCTAATTGAGCGGGTAAAAGAAAAATCGGAATGAAAAGAAAAATATTTTGGGAAAATGTCATTAAAAACCTAATTGTCGCCATTCTTTTAACTGCCTTCTTCTTTCCCTTAAACGACTTTCTTTTCAGTCTCACAAAAGCGGATCTTAATTCAATCACAATTGTTTCTACTCTCTTAATTATGGCCTTCCTGTTTGCGGATTTTGCTTTTACTTATTCTGTTTCAAATTTGAGGAATAGTTGGGAAAGATTCCTGGATCATTCAATAACAGCAATTATTATCTTTGGTACAGGAGCTCTCCTGGAAATCTCTCTGGTTTCGTTAAACCTGATCTTACAAAGAGAGTTTATTCTTCTGGAAGCATTAGGCTTATTATTCTATATCTCGCTAGTTCTATACGATTTTTGGGATTTAGAACGTGGACTAAAGAAATATAGCTGATTTAACATCTATTTCCCTGCTGCTTCAAAATCTGCCGGTACTCTTTTATCAAATTCTTGCAGGCTCTGATTAAATGCCTCAAACTGCGCCAGACTGGTCAATTATTTACATATTCCTTGCCTATAAAAAGACCCTATAGTTGCATTTTTTTCAATACTGCCTATAATACAAATCTAAGATGGCAAATTTAGTAGAAACTATTCAAAAAACACCTGGAATACTAAGGTCTGCGCGCGCTATTTGGACAGCCCGACCGGTTAACATGGGAGCAGATAATCCAAACTTTACTGAAGAATTCAAGGCGCTTCGATCTCAGATACTGACAACTCACATAAGGGCGCAGCGGTCAGTTGCTATGGATATGAGGGACCGAAATGCAACTGTGATAAAAGTAGCCGGTGGTGAATACTTGGCTCTAATAAACGGAGAGATCGAATATGGTAAGAGGAAAAAAGGTCAGCTTTGGGGGTCTGAAGCGGCCTTAGAAAGAACGGGCCTGGTAGATAGAGGGGTGTATTTGTATGAGAGTCGCGGTTCAATCAGACAGGCGATTCTATCTGGAGAGGTTATAGAAGCCTGGAGATTTAGACATCCAAGTCCAAATTTCGAGGTCTACAAATTCACCGGACGGGATAGTCAGTATCTGGATGGTTTTGCTATTTTTATTTCTCAACTTTCACGGTCCCGGTCAAAGCCGCACCAATATTCTGAAAAACCTTTATTTTATGCCGTGAATGAACCCGGCAGAAGAATACTTGGCCAATCAACTTAACGACAACCCCTTTGATCTCAAACTTAGCCAGTCTACCAGAATGGGAAGCGCGGATAAACTCTATCTAGCGGACCTGAGAATCTCCCGGTACTTCTTAACCCAGATTCTGTAGGCACGGCTGAGGTGATGTAGATTGCGCTCCTCGAGTTCTTTTCTAATAACCCCTCCCGAGTGCGGATATTTATGAAGTTGCCTTTTAGGTGAGGAAAATCCATGCGTGTAGTGGCAAAGTTCATGGGCAATAGTATGGTCAACTACCTCAACAGGCACATTAATATCCTTAAACATCGCTGTAATTGTGATATAAGATTTCTTGTTGCGCTTATCAAACTTAATCGAGCCTAATCTGAATTTTGAATACCTCCCGAACTTAATAAAAATCGGGTTGTCCTGGGAAACATCAGCGAAAAAATTGCTCCAAAGGTGATCAAGGCGTGATAACAGCCAAATGTCATCTCTTTTAGAATTAGCACTCCGAAGACTTGAGAGCTTAAATTTAGAATCAAACACGGGCATGGATTCAGTATATTACAAAGTCAAAAGTTAAAAGTCAAAATTCAAAAGTACAAATGAAAATTTAAAAGTTCAATGCAAGATTTTAGATATCAATTTTTGCTTAAGAACAAAGGCCAAAGTTGCAAGCTTAGCTTTAGACAAAGTTGCAAGCTTAGCTTATAATTGCTCAGATATGACAGCTGAAGCAGAACATTTTGAAGAAGAAGTCCGTCGATTAAATCAAAGAGTACAAAGATTTCCAGTTGAGCATCCCTGGTGGACTTTAGGATTATCGCTTTTAGCAGCTACAGGAGCTATCTTTGCAATCATTCGGTACGCACCCACACAGGAAGATAACAATCAGACTACTCAACCGGGAATAACAAGGATAGCTGGTACTGCTTTACGAATTCATCCAACCTCTTCCACCAGTGCAACATTTGATGCTTTACCTACAATAATGGCTGTTAGACCAAGTCGTCCATCGCCTTCTCCAAGTCCTACAACAGCATTAATATATCATCAGAACATCGACGGAACCTTAACTCCTAGATAAAATTATAAGTCAATATTTAATATTTCAAATTTGAAATTTAATATTCCTATTGATCCCCTATGATATATTTCAAAAAATGTACTCAATATTTTCAATAGTCGGTTTAGACTGTCATATCAGGAAATTAAATATTCAAAAAACCGCTAGCAGAGTATTATTTGAGTGATAACGAAATACTATTTGAATTACTATCAGATAACAAAATTCATGAGTTTTCCGGGGATAAAAACGGTTTTCCTAACTTCCCCTGTTAAAAATTTTTGGACTTTCTCAGAAGACTTTGCTTTTTCCACGACCTCTTTTTCACTGACATTTTTTGGCAATAAAAACTGGTCCCTGAGTTTTCCATTAACCTGAATAACAATAGTTACCTCGCCTTCCTCTAAATATTTCTCATCAAACTTTGGCCAACCCTGTTGATGGATCGACCAATCTGGTTCGTCGTTCGTCGTTCGTCGTTCGTCGTTCTCTTTTTGCGATTTGCGATCAACGATTAACGAATCACGAATAACCATCTGCCACAGTTCCTCAGTTATATGAGGTGCAAACGGCGCCAGTAGTAATAACAAAGTCCGATATTCCTCTTTGACAACTTTTTCTTTGGAAGAAAGATAATTTAACCATTCCATCAGCCTGGCAACTGCTGTATTGAACTTAATAGCCTCAATATCCTCCCCCACAGCCTTAATCGTCCGGTTCATTAGCCTCAAATCTTGAGAGCTCATCTCCTCTGACTCATTTGACTCGTATGACTCCTTTGACACTTTGTCCAACAATCCCCAGACTCTTTGTAAAAACCTGAAAGGCCCGTTAACCCGTTCCCTGTCCCAGGGACCGGTTGCTTCATAAGGCATTAAAAAGGCTAAATAGAGTCTGATTGTGTCTGCGCCGTATTTTTTAACTTCCTGATCAGGGTTTACTACACTTTCAGGTCTGGATTTGCTCATTTTGGTCCCATCAGGCCCCAAGATTATTCCATGATTTACCCGCCTCAAACTATATTCTTCTAAATCAGTCAGCATCAAACTATTAAAGAATTTCGTCATAAACCGGGAATATAGAGTATGGCCTAAGGTATGTTCTGCTCCGCCAAAATAGATATCAACCGGCATTATTTTTGAAGCTAATTCCTTTGGAAAAGGAGCTTTATCATACTTTGTATCCAAATATCTAAAGAAATACCATGAGGAATCAACAAAAACGTCCATTGTCTCGGCTTCCCTTTGAGCGTCGCCGCCACATTTAGGACATTTAACTTTTAGCCATTCTTCATTGGAAGCCAAAGGCGGTTTGCCTTTGGGGGTATAATCTACATCATAAGGTAACGTAACTGGTAAATCTGTCTCAGGAACCGGCATAATTCCATCCTTCGGACAATGAATTATCGGCACCGGTGTCCCCCAATATCTTTGCCGGGAAACTGACCAATCATGAATGTGATAGGTAAATGTGCGCTCCCCCCAACCCTTTTGTTCGAGATAATCCATAATTTTTTTAATCGCTTCACGAGTTGAAAGCCCATCAAGAATACCTGAGTTTATTAATATTCCATCACCATCATAAGAACCCTCTACCCAATCATTTTGAATTTTGAATTGTAATTTTGCATTTTGAATTTTGAATTTTGAATTGGGATCCGGGAGTATAACCACTTTTATATCCAATCCAAACTTCACAGCAAACGCATAATCTCTTTCATCATGAGCCGGAACTCCAACCACCGCCCCTGTTCCATAGCCCATTAAAGCGTAATCAGCCACCCAAATAGGCATTTCGTAACCCGTTAGCTGGTTGATAGCGTAAAGTCCGGTAAACACTCCGGTCTTTTCTTTATTCTCCTTCCGCTCCAATTCCGATCTCTTTTTAGTCCTTTCGACATACTCTTTTACTTGTTCCACTCTTCCCTCTTCACTCTTCACTCCATCTTCTAGTAGCTTCGCTACGATCCCGTGTTCCGGTGCTAAAACGATAAAGGTGGCCCCAAAATTAGTATCCGGTCTGGTGGTAAAAACTGAGACCTTTTCATTGCTCTCTTTGATCTGATAGGTAATTTCAATCCCTTCTTTCTTTCCTATCCAGTCATTTTGGGCCGTACGCACGGAAACCGGCCATCTTACACCGTTGGAAACTTCCTGATCGGTATTTTCCCAAAGTAATCTATCGGCATATTCGGTAATCTTAAAAAACCACTGTTCTATTTCTTTTTGCTCAACTTCGCTGCCGCATCTCCAGCATTTTCCGGCCTCAACAGCCTCGTTGGCCAATACAGTTTGATCAAAAGGGCACCAGTTTGATAGGTATTTACCCTTATAAGCAATGCCTTTTTCGAACATCTTTAGAAAAATCCATTGGTTCCACTTATAATAATCCGGTTTGTGCGAAGCTAAATCACCGTAGAATTCAAAAGAAGGACCCATGGTCTGATACTGATCTTTCATTCTGGCAATATTGGCGTCAGTCCAATCCTGCGGATGAATATTGCGCTTAATTGCGGCTCCTTCGGCCGGAAGACCAAATGAGTCAAACCCATTCGGAAAGAACACCTGATAGCCCTGCATACGCTTAAAACGGGCAAAAATATCGGCACCTGACCAGGTAAACCAGTGCCCCATATGCAGATCGCCGGAGGGATAGGCGTATTCGGCTAAGACATAATATTTATTTGGCTTCGTTAAATCGGTAGCGTAAATCCCGCTTTCTTTCCACTTCTCCTGCCATTTCTTCTCTAGCTCTTGGGGTGAGTATTTTTTTATCATAGCCAAATTTTAGCACGACCACGCATAATTACCAAGTGTCCAAGACACAAGAAACAAACAAATCTCAAGAGCTAAATCCAAATAATCAAAATATTTTGGAGTTTAAACATTTGAAGATTATGATTTGTTTGGATACTTGTATCTTGTATCTTATGAAAATTTTTATAGCTGGATTTTTTTCACTCTCCTTTTCACATTCATAAATATTTTAAAGATGGTATATTTTGATATATATAGATATTAAATATCGCTAGAAAAATTAATTGTCAATTCTACATTGTAAATTATACATTTTCTTCAGGCTTGTGCGGAGAATAAAATGAGAGAGTTTGATATACTTAGCCATTATGTAAATTTGACAGTGGAAACATAGCCCACTCTTAGCTGCTAGCTCAATATAGAGTAGCTTAATAAGTTAAGTATGCTAGTTGGATTCTTAATTTTTAAACGAGCTCTGAACGCAGCAGCGTTACTTTGCGAAGCAAAGGGCGTGTTAAGAATCGTAGTGAGGTTATCAGGGGGAGTTGCCTACTAGCCGAAGGTGTATGTAGGAGGGGGTCAACTCCCGATTAGCCGAACGTAGATTCTAGCCGACCGTTCATGCTCGCGGCTTTTCTGTTACTTTTACCGGTAAAAGTAACAGAAGGCTCTGCTTGCAGAGCCGCTGACACTTCAAATTCATTTGAGAATCCTACCTGCAAAGGGGCTTAAAAACCGGATTAATCAGTTTTTGAATGACCTCTATATATTAATTAGCCGTTGACAAAGATCGTGTAAATTTGCAACTATATATTAATAAGAGCTTCCTAACTTTTTCCCAGGTTTTTCCCAAGTTTTGAGCTCAATTAATTATATTAGATGTCCTTCAACAAAACTGACCGAAAGTTGAATCGACAGACGGAAAAAACTCAAACCGTAAGCAGAGCAGCTAACGGTTTGGTTTCCATATCCAAAGCAGCTAAATTCCTCGGCGTTTCACCCGACACTTTAAGAAACTGGGAAGCCCAAAAAAAATTAGTTCCGTTAAGAAGCGAAGGCGGAGCCAGGCGCTATCCTTTCAGTCAACTGGTCTCTTATAAAAAACTCTTAAACCCAATACCGAAAACCCCTATCGGACAATTATCAGTTTCCAAAGCAGCCAGAGAATTATTTGTCTCACCGGACACAATCAGAAACTGGAATAAAAAAGGAATTCTTAGCGCTGAGCGGACAAAGGGCGGTGCCAGAAGATTCAGCCGGACAGAGATTAAACGACTTCAAGAAGAATTAGCTATCAAAACAGATCAAAATCTATCATACCCTACCCAAACCAGCTATTTCCCTATAACTCCTGCTATCAGCCTTCCCGGTGACAGATCTGTCCTAAATTCCAATCCTTTAGTTCAGGCTTCGGCTATAAACCCGGAAGATTACGAGGCCGGGTCCCTTCTTTCAGTCCCTACTCCAAAACATATCAACCTGTTAACGAAAACAGTTTCTTTCGCGGCTTTAGGAATTCTGCTTCTCTTGATTGGAGCGGCCATATTAAAAACATCATTAACTAACAAACCTAATCAAAAGCTATCATCAGCCTTAAGAAGCATTCCTTTTCTTTCTAATGTCATTCCGATGCCCGTCCCCTCGACTCTTTCGACCCCTTCGAAACCTTCGATCCTCTCAAATGGCTCTGTCCTTGCCGAATCCTCCCCTTCCGGTTCCTTCCTTCAGATAAATTTAGATACCCGGATTAACGGTACTGCTTCTGTTTCGGGAGAACTAACAGCTCCCAATATCGTTTACTCAATAACTCCGGGGACAAATATTACAGTGACAGGAGATCCTCAAAAACCGACAATTTCTTCAACAATTACAGTTCCGACAGCAACAACCACTGTTCCAGGAATAGCATCTTTTTCTTCTTCATTTTTCACAGTTTCAACTGCAGGAGCAGTTTCTTTAACAGATGGCGGAATAACTACTACCCAGATTAAAGACGGGACTATAACTAATTCAGACTTAGCATCCTCAACAATAACAATTTCCCCGGGTTCGGGTATGAGTGGTGGAGGATCTGCATCTCTCGGAGGGTCGGTCACCATAACCAATGCCGGGGTAATTAGTATTGCCGGGACTGCCAACCAGGTGATTGCATCAGGAGCAGTCGGGGCAGTCACTTTAACCCTGCCTCAGGATATTGATGTGGCGGCAGATGTGGAGTTTGATAGTTTAGAATTAACCACCGGTTTACTGCTTAATGGTTCTACTTCAGGAACCACAACCGTTGCTGCTGCTGCAGCAACAACCAGTTACACTTTAACCCTCCCTGCTAATGACGGGACTAATAACTATGTTTTAACTACCGATGGAGACGGAACTACTTCCTGGCAGGCAGTGGGAGGTGGGGCTTGCGGTAACTGTATCCTAACAGATCCCGGAGCATCACAGACTATCACTCCAACCGCTGCAGGAGCAATTGGATTATCCATAGCTCAAGCCGTAGGAGGGACTGTTGATATTTTTAATGTCACAAACAATGCAGGGACTACCAAGTATCTTAAAGTAGACTCCTCAGGCAACACCACAATTGAAGGGTCAACGATAAACACCGGAACCTTCACTGCCTCATCAACTGTTACAGCCCAAAATGGATTAACCCAAACAACAGGTGCTTTAAATTTAACAGCCA
>Ga0209542_10014232_pt1 | contig 13573 bp, 19 predicted proteins | sample RifCSPhighO2_01_FD_184028 | JGI IMG/M metagenome (GOLD analysis project Ga0209542, IMG submission 184028) | Soil microbial communities from Rifle, Colorado - Rifle CSP2_plank highO2_0.1 (SPAdes) (version 2) | ecosystem: Environmental > Terrestrial > Deep subsurface > Rock core/Sediment ... | reverse complement strand
AGCTTTGATGGCTATGACTGGTTTACCTACCTTGGGTGGAAGGATGGGCGATGGAAGCTCTACCCAACAATGCAGGGCGACCACGAGTTCCTTTGTCGGGCTAGATTTATCCGCTTCGTTAAAGCCGCTGTCAGCAGTTAGAAGCTGATATAACCGGGGCAGGTCGTCGCAACTACGACCTGCTCCCTTTTTTTCGATTCTAAAAAAGGCTCATGAGATTTGCTCGTGAGACTTTCAAAAACCGAATGGAGGAATCGTGAAGCGACTCTTTTTTGCCGCGATGTTGGTTCTGTTTGTAGCAACCCCGAGCTTGGCCCAGAATCCGATGAGGCTCCAGGGCAAGGTGGTGTTGCGCGCTCCCCTGCCAGAGGAGCCCGGCTGGTACCTGGCCGGGTGGAACATCACTAATGTTAGGGATGAGGCCACCGACAACATCAACATTATCGTAGGTGTTGGAAGGGAGATGAAGAATGGCCGCGCTGAGTTCATGCTCCAGCGGCAGTACTCAATCCACAGCAGTCAGTGGTTCTTGGATTTCCGTTTTCAGCGACAGTTCAACCGACACGTGAGTCTGTTCGTCGAAGTGGCCCCTTTTCTCGAAACCGCAGCACTCTACCACTTCGTGAGGGTTGAAGTTCCAATCACCAAAAGGCTTAACGTCATGGTTGAGTCGGAAAATATCCACCGCAATGGCAAGGATTCGCTTGGGCTTGGACCCGGCTTGAGCATGCGGCCAATGAAGCTCAAATGGAAACTGCGGTTGGCCCCGGCAATTGCCTGGCAGCTGCGTCTCCACGACCCCGACTTCATCCGCTTCTACTTGGCGTTTCCTTTTTAGGAAAACGCGCATTAAAGACCCGAGCAAGTCACAAAACTGCTCCTCTTTTTATTTATTAGGAATGCAAAAGAATTGTATTCTGTCCCGCGCGGTCGTGAGAGAAAAGATACAGTTTCAAAAATAATAAATCTTACTATTTAGGACGGTAACATTTTGTCTTATGTTCAATTCTTCAATGAGCTCCTTTAAGTCACATGAAAACTCATTCGGGCTAATGAATACACTTTTTTGAAGCATTGTGTATTTACTCCTTATCAAATACCGGCGCAGTATTCCTCGTTCCCTCTTCCTTGTTTCAGAAATATCAAAAATAACCACCGTAGAATAGCCATCCATCCGTTTTTTATATTGAACTTGGCGAGGTATTCTATATTCCCTACCTTTATCCGTCGGCACATAACAAATCCTTTGTTTCTTTTTGGTTTTTTCAATCAAGCCCCGCTTTTCAAGCCGAACGAGCGCGCCATAGTAAGTCGCTCGTCGGAGTCGGCGGGCATGGGCGTACTTGGTTTCTATCCCAGGCAGCAATTCGCCGGCTTCTTTGATAAATTCAAGCAATTCGGATGTAAAACTCATCTTTCTTTTGTCTCCTAGTTCGCGCGATCGCGCGGAGGTGTATACATTTAAAGGCAAAATAAAACCCTCGTAAAAACGAGGGAATTATTTGATTTTATTTTACAAAACCTGAAAAGCTTTTTGTTTTGGAAGGTTAGTTGCCGCCGCCGACTTTGACTTTCTTGGCTTTGGCTTTCGCGGCCTTTGGCAATGTTACGGTCAGGACGCCATCTTTGAGATCAGCGTTGACCATTTCAATATCCACGTCTACGGGCAAAACTACGGAGCGGCTGAAGCTCCCCCAGTAACATTCCTGGTAAAAATAATCTTCGGACGCGGCTTCGAAATCCCGGCGGCGTTCGCCGCGGATAGTAACCATGTCATTGGCAATTGTCACGTCAATGTCCTCGGGCTTCACGCCGGCAATGGTAGACTTGATGATGACATTGTCCTTGGTCTGGTACATGTCAATGGTCAGCTGGCCCTCGTATTCGGACAGCCAATCTTCCTGGGAAGCAGCCGGAGCGGCTGCAGTCTCCTCTTCCTCAGCGGCCTCTTCGCTGTCATCGGTTATGGTCTGGCTGCCCATGAGTTTGTTGATGAGATTCTTGTCTTTTGGCATGATGGCGGATGGATTAAGTACCTAAATATTAGTATTTCGATTGGCTCATGTCAACCTGGTAATTTACTCGGGGTTTTGGTAATTTTTGACCTTGGGGGCCGCAGACTCAGGGTTAACTGAGTTAATGGCTTCAGTAATCAAAACTGCGCCTTGAGGCGACACAATAGCTCTTTCCTGTCTGGCAAAATCAGTCTTGAGTTTGCCGTCCAGGGTTTGCTCCACAAAAAATACCGCCTCCCTCGGGATTCGGGCGTGCTGGCCAATGCCATGCGAAACCAAATAATTAAGGTTGATAAGTTCGTGGCCCGGGCGGACATCCACGAACACAATCGGCAACTTCTTAACCACGGCCTCAGCCATGGACGGGCCCCCGGTCTTATAAACTAAAACCTGGGCCGCGCTCATCAAAACTTCCATATTACTGACAAACCCCAAAATCTTCACCGGATGCCGACTTGGGGCGGTAATCTTTAGTAAATCTTCCTTTAATTGAGCATTGTTCCCGCAGATGACTACCACCTGGAAAGACTTTGGGCTTCTTAGGAGCTGTAAAAATATCTCCTTGGTCGACCCCCGGGCCCGGCCGGCGCCGCCAACCAGCACCACGGGCATGCTTTTTAATAGCCCCAGCTCGTCCAAAGCAGTTTCACGCGAGATTGGGGTTCGGAACTTGTCTGCAATCAAAGTCCCGGTTAAACGAATTTTTTCTGCTGGGTAGCCGAGCTGTTTTAGGACTGGAACTTGCTCCGGAATATTGCAAATAAACATATCCGCCTCATCGTGCAACCAGAACTGGTGGATATGGTAATCAGAAAACACACTCACAAACTTCCCACGATATAACCCCTGGGACTTTAGATACGCCATAATGGCCGAAGCGCTGCCGCTGGTGGAAATTACAATCGCCGGTTGGAACTCCTGCAAAATTTTTAAAACTTCCGCGGAATTAAACGAGGCGAAAACCTTGCGCAAAGGTAAAATCACAGCCAGGGCAATTTTTGAGTCATACAAAAATCCCCAGAGGGAAGAAAGGTGGTCAAGCACGGCGAGGTAGGAGTTTCTAATCGTGGAAACTGTGGCACCGCTTTCAACTTTTTCCACATCAAAATTCCGGACTTCATATTTGCCGGAAAGCTCCAGCTGCTCCGCGATATTCTCCGCAGTCGCCCGAATCCCGCCGCCCACCGAATTGTGTAGAATTACTACTTTTGTTTTTGTCATTAGAGTTTTTTCAAATTATTCTCTCCTTCCAGGAGAGATGCCCGAAGGGCAGAGAGGCGAATTAAATAATCCTTGCTATTACCCGAGCCGGAGCCGCGTCGGTTTCAAACTTCGCTGGTAATGCAATCACTTCAAACTTTTGGCTTAATAACTGTTCTAGGTTTGCGAGGTTTTCAATGATTAAAATTTCTGAGCCTAATAAAATTTTATGGGACAAAAATGGCGGGCGGTCTGGGCTGGGGGTATCAAGACCAATTAGTTTAACTCCCAATGCAACCGCTTCGCTGGCAAAGGCTTCGGTCAGTTCTGGGTATTTTTCATAATATTCCGGCTCATGAAACTTCTGGCTAAATCCGGTTAGGATTAACAATATATCCCCTGCCTGGACCCCCTCCAATGAATCCGCGTCGATTTTTTCTTTACCGCGTGCATCAATCAACCGGCCAGGACCGAAAAACTTATCCAAACCAATCTCTGAAATTTTCTTGCCGCCGGGTATCATATGAAGCGGCGCATCCATGTGTGTACCGACATGCATGGCCGTATTGAGCTGGTGGTCAGTGAATCCATCTTTCTCAATTGTGGTAATTTGTTTGAGTTCGGACTGCGGGTCTCCGGGATATACCGGCATTTTCGGTCCAAAAGTTTGCGTTAAATCTATATATTGCATTTTTATTTAAAAAAATTCATCTCCGGACGGCTATCCATTAATTCATATGCTATTTTCATTTCTTCCACGGTAAATATTTTAGTAATCTTATACTTACCGGAGGTCATCTTCTTTTCCATATCAATTTTTGTTTCCAAAATATGGCACTGGCCCCAGTACAGCCATTTGCCATCGATGTTTTCCGCCAAAAATACGCGGACCGGCGGAGCTTGATAAACTCTTATCCCTTCCTTACCACTAAACTCAAAAACCCGGTCCTTAAAATCTGCCGACATAAATGGCGTTACTTCATGTTTAACAAAATCCAATTCAGCCGGGAATCCCTGGGCCTTGGTAATTTGCAATGTATCGTTGATTGTAACTATGGAACCCACAAATCAAATGTTAATACCGTCCCATAATCATATCAAAAAACCGCCGTTGAGGCGATTCTTATTGGCGGAAGGGGTGGGAGTCGAACCCACGAAAGGCGTAAACCTTTATCGGTTTTCGAAACCGACGCACTAGACCACTATGCGACCCTTCCATGAAGCTAATTATAAAGTATTTGCTGGTCCAACGAAAGTATGATTTAAGCACTGTTTCACAAACGCGAAACTTTTGCGGTGGATTGGCAGGACACCGAATTCCAAAATTGCCTGCTTATGCCGTTTAGTTAGATAACCTTTGTGATTGAGAAACCCATATTGCGGATACAACTCGTGATAATCAGATAAAATTTTATCTCTGGCCACTTTGGCTACAATTGATGCCGCGGCAATAGACAAAACTTTTGAATCCCCTCCTATGATACTCTCCTGCGGCACAGGCAAACTCTTGATTTTATGGATTCCGTCTACAAACAAAAAATCCGGAAATTTCTTCAACGCTTCAACCGATTGTTTCACGGCCAAAATTGCGCTTTGCAAAACGTTTATTTCATCTACCGTTTCACAGCTCACTACTCCCACGCCAAAATCCAAGCAATTCTCTTTAATGAATTGATTCAACTCATTTCTTTCTTTTTCCCTGACAGTTTTTGAGTCCCGGATACGCCTCCACCATTTATGGTCGGCGCGCTTACCGATATTTTCCGGGTTTAAAATCACGCAGGCCGCAACGACCGGCCCGGCCAGCGGCCCAATCCCCACTTCATCCGCCCCGGCCACCAACAAAAAGCCCTCTTTAATCTTTTTGGTTTCATAGGCAAATGTCGGGAAGCGCATAAGCTTATTATAACAAAAAAGACCCTTCGAAAAATTCAAAAAGTCTTCTTTGGTGGACCCATGGGGAGTCGAACCCCAAACTGATCCATGCCATGGATCCGTATTACCGCTATACTATGGGCCCTAAATAATATTTACTTATATGGTCCCCTCGGAGGGAATCGAACCCCCATCGTGCCCTTAGGACGGGCCTGCTCTGAATCCATTGAGCTACAAGGGGTCAACTTTCCTAGGTGCAATATATTCTACAATTTTCCCCGATACTTTTCAAGGAACTCCGGTAGCTGGGAATGGTTCGGGGTTGGCCGCTCATCAAGCTTGAACCACCCGATGTCATCAAATTTATCCGGCTCCCCTATCTTTACGTTCTTAGGATCAATCAAAACCTTGAAGTCCAAACCAATCCAGTGTGTTGGGTAGCCATCATGTACGCGGTGCACATCCCTAAAACCCAAAAACTCGAAACTTATCACGTCCGCGTTATACTCTTCCTTAATCTCCCTTTTCAAAACTTGTTCCGCTCTTTCGCCAAATTCTACCGCCCCTCCCCCGATATCCCAACGTCCTTGTTCATCACGAACATTCTGGCTGCGTTTGGCAAACAAAACCTTCCCCTGGCCGTCATGGCAAAAGTAAACAACCGTTACACCAATACAATCAACTCCCTTTTTCATACCTCTCTTTTCATTAACTCAATTAAAGTATACTATATGTAGGCAATTTACATTACGGGGTGTCGTATACCGGTAGTACGCACGATTCGGGTTCGTGTAGACTGGGTTCGATTCCCAGCACCCCGACCAAGAAGCCTTAGGGGCTTTTTTGTTTTGCTGCGGTTCCAGGCGAGACGAAACGCCAGTTGTGGTTGTTGCGGGTGGGTACCACACTTACTGGCGTTTTAGACTTTTGGCAGGACATCAGAATCTCCTTAAGACGATAGTTCGCTGATTTGCGTAGCGGCAGTATCCAGCTGTTTGACCAGCGGGCTGCCGATAGCCAGTTTCGGCCGAAGCCCTGACCAAGCCGACATCCAAGCCCCTAACACATCAGGGTTGTCTTCCTGCTCGTCGAGCAAGCGGCGGCTTTGTTTCAGCAATTCCCTCGCCTTTTCTAGGTCGTCCGTATCAGGCGTCATTCGTTCCTCCTGCATTTTTCGGCATTGTGTGGCTGTTAACCAAAGCTATCAAATCAAGCTTCAATCGAAGCCTGAACGGCAGCTTGGCTAGGTTGTGGTGCTCATAAACAGCCTGCCATGTTTGGCGAGTTTTTCTATCTGTCCGATCAATTTGGTGCCACCAAGCAATGAGTTCGCGAGCTCGATCTGCTGACAGGCTTTCTTTTCCCAAGGCTTCCTCCCTTCTGGTTTCATTCTATCTGAAAACCCTAAAAAAACATATAATTATACAGTACCAATCGCCCTACGCTACATTTTATAATAATTGTCAATGTTTCACCCGCCTGCCACGCTGATTATTCTTAATATAAAATACTAAAATATGTTTCACGTGAAACAATTGTTAAATTTACCAACAATTTTGACATGGCGGGCAGGCGTGAAACAATATTTATATAATCTGAGAAATTTCAAGATTCACGAAATTTTGTTTCATGTGTTTCTTTTTTTGATTCCAATCCAACTTCGAATTCTTTACAATCCCGAAAGTGCTTACATAGATTGGTATTTCAATTACCATCAGGCTATGTTCTTTTATCTAAGTGACATAGTCTTACTAACTTGTTTCATAGCCTGGTTTATCTTTGATTTTCCAAAGGAGCTCCTGAAAAGTAGGATTTTTAGGCTAATATTAGGCTTTTTCGCCTTATTAGCCCTTAGTTTGTTACACGTGAAACAAATTTCAGCCCTCCAATGGTATGAAACCTGGAAATGGGTTGAATTGTTTATACTTATTGTCTATGTAGAACAAACCTTCAAAACTCGGGTTCAATTCCTTATACCTTTCACAATGCTGTTCATTGGGGCTGTTTGCCAATCAATTCTGGCAATCGCGCAGTTTCACGTGCAACATGGATTTGGTCTGAGTTTCATAGGAGAGTATATTGCTCCTTTGGGAACTTCTGGACTGGCCACTCTTAATTTTGGGACTGAAAAGGTTATTCGGGCTTATGGAACAATGCCGCATCCCAATGTATTAGGGGCCTTTTTAGTTCTGGGTTTAATTATTGGCTTATATCTGCTATCCCGAACAAAAACCTCGGTCAGTCGGGTAATTGTTTCCTGTGGAACAATTTTGATCACCCTCGGAATATTCGTCAGTTTTTCCCGAATGGCTTGGTCGGCAGCTGCAATAACTTTTCTTGCTTACCTTATATATATGTTTCACGCGAAACAATATAAACAATTCTGGCTAACTTTAGCCATTGGCATTGTTTCCTGTGGAACAATTTTGATTCTTTGGTCAAAGTACCTGCTTGTCAGGACTACGGATATTGACCCGACTAGTATTAGCAGCAGGGGATTGTTCAACAACATGACTGTGGAACTTATAAAGAACCATTTAGTCTTAGGGACTGGAGCCGGGAATTATATTGAAACATTAAAGAGCATATTTCACGTGCAACCCTGGCAGTACCAACCCGCCCACAACATTTTTTTGGTAATTACAGCCCAGTTCGGCGTTTTGGGCTTAGGTTTGTTCCTAAAACTTCTTTACGAACTGTCTGTGAAATTAATAAATGTTTCCCGCCGTGAAACAATTACCATGGTTTGTGTATTTGCAGGTGTGATATTCCTACTTATGGGGCAGGCTGACCATTATTTTGTTACAATTCAGCAGGGGAGACTCATATTTTTTACCATACTGGGGTTAATTGCCGCATTACCTAATTTAGGCCATGAAACATCTGATTAAAAAATTTATCCCGAAATTTGTATTGTCCTGGTATCATTTGTGTTTAGCGCATTTGGCTAATTTCGTTTATGGCAACCCTTCGGAAAAATTAATCGTGATTGGCGTCACCGGCACGAACGGCAAATCCACCACCATAAATCTCATTGCGAATATTTTCTCCGCCGGAGGCGGATCCGCCTCCGGCGGAGAACCGGCAGGTTCCAAGGTTGTTATATCTTCCACCGTAAATTTTAATGACGGAAAAAAGATGTGGTTGAATGACCGGAAGATGACCATGCCGGGAAGATTTTTCCTGCAAAAACTTTTAAGCGATGGGTTAAGAAATAACTGCAGTTACGCGGTAATTGAATCTTCATCTGAGGGAATTCTGCAGCACCGTCATGTTGGGATTCATTATGACGCCATGGTGTTTACAAACCTCACCCCGGAACACATTGAGGCCCACGGGGGGTTTGAAAATTACAAACAAGCGAAGCTGGAATATTTTAAATATTTACAAAACTCGCCGCACAAAACTATTCAGAGACAAAAAATTCCAAAAGTTATAGCAGCAAACATTGATGACAAGCATGCCGCCGACTTTTTAAACTTCAGCGTTGACCAGAAAATAACTTTTGGGAAAGATGAATCTGCCAACATCTGCGGGCGGGATTTAACGATTGACCAGCAGGGGATTAAATTCAAAGTCGGAGATACTGATTTTAATTTAAAACTCAAAGGCGCTTTTGATTTATACAATGCGTTAGCCGCCATCGCGATAACTTCACGGTTCGGCATTGATTTAAATACCGCCAAACACGCGCTGGAAAAAATCGAGAATATTCCCGGACGCATGGAACTTATCAATGAAGGACAGTCTTTCAAGGTTCTAATTGACTATGCGCCAGAACCAGAAGGCTTAAATCAGATGTATACCACAATCAAACATTGGCCGCATAAAAAAATTATCCACCTGCTGGGTTCAACCGGTGGCGGGCGCGATACTGGTCGGCGAAAAATCTTGGGCCAAATTGCTGGGCAAAACGCAGATATTGTAATTGTCACCAACGAAGACCCCTATGACGACAACCCACAGGAAATCATCCACCAGGTGGCAGGTGGGGCAGTGGCCGCGGGCAAAGTTATCAAAGAAAATCTCTTCCGTGAGCCGGACCGACGGAAAGCCATTGCCAAAGCCTTCTCTCTTGCAGGCCCTAACGATTTAGTAATCCTTACTGGCAAAGGGTCGGAACAAAAAATGGCCGTGAAGGGTGGGTACGTCTGGTGGGATGAAAGAGTCGTTGCGCGGGAAGAATTAAAAAAATTAATTAATAACTAATAAAAATATGAATCTTCAAATACCATTATCATCAGAACAAACTCTACTTCTGATTCTAGTGCCGATGTTGGTTGTAGTTATAGGCATGCGTCTTTACCTTCATCTGGTCCGTGTCACGCATGTCTACATTGGTGGACATGTATTCCGCCATCTTTTTCAAGGCGTAATCCTTGTGATTCCTGCCGGGTTTATTCTGGCTTTTGCTCCCCAACAACCATGGCTCATGGTTTTGGCTCTGGCAGTGTTCGGTGCCAGCAGTGGGATGATTTTGGATGAGATAGTATACTTAATGGCCACCAAAACCACAGACGAGGATTATGTTTCTGGACTTTCTTTACGCGGCTCAATTTGGTTTAATATTATCGGTGCGATTGTCCTTTTTACTATTTATATGTTATTAACATAAAAAATATATTGACGGATTGATGAAACAATCAATAGCTTATAACAAAAACCCGTCCCGCATATTGCGGGACGGGTTTTTAAGAATTTATACAGATTCGCTTATCGTTTTAAGTCCAATTTTTTGCTCAATCCGTTTTACCCGGACTTCCAAATTGACATATTCGGTATGGAGCGCGCGGTCAACTTTGATTTCAACACGTTGAATATCAGTTTTGAGGCTGTCTTCAACTCTAGCAATCTCAGTCCTAAGCCCCTGTTCGACTCCATTGATTTTCTTATCGAAATGGTTTGTGTGGGTCTGAAAAGCATTATTGATAAGAACGGCCTGTTTTTCGAAGCCTTTATCTACAACCTTCTCAATATCTTTAATGGTTAATTCTGGCATATATTTATTTCTCCGCCACCATTAATGGGTAAATAATATTTTACTACCCCTACTTGCTACTGTCAATTTATTGGTGGACCCGGGGGGAATCGGACCCCCGCCTCAGCAATGCGAATGCCGTGTAATGCCACTTTACTACGGGCCCGGGAACTAGAATTTCAACAAGTTGGCGAAAAAGGCGTCAACTTGGCCAGTGGCCTGGTTGTAGACATACAGGCCGATTAAGGCCGCGAAAAATACCATGTTCAAGCTGACCACAAAAATCAAATCCCTTCGAACCTGGCTGGCTTCTTCCTCTTCATTGCGGATTAAAACCGGATTTTGTCGAATCATAAATTCAAGTTAATGAACCTCAATAATAGTTAATTGTGTTCATCCGCCGAAGCTTTAGCGAAGGTGGATGCTACAGGGAGTATAATCTTTTTGGGTTAATTTTTCAAACTCCGGGATTTTGGCTATAATGCCCACATGAATACCGACACTCTAATTTACGCCAATGCCGCCCTGACTGTTTTGCTCGTTTTGGCAATGCTCCTGCTCGGAGTTAAGCATATAAAGATGGACCGGCTGCGGCGGGAATTCTTCGCTTCCGGCCTGAAAAAGGACCTGGAACAAATCCTGGTGGACCAAAACCGGGGGATTACCAAGCTCAACCAGGAACTGGCTCAATTTGACGAAGACTTAAAAGCGCTTAGCGCCCATAACAAAACCAATATCCAAAAAGTTGGCTTTATCCGCTTTAACCCGTTTGATGACGCAGGCGGAAATATCAGTTTTGTCCTGGCCCTGCTGGATGCCCATAATGAAGGAATTGTCATCTCCTCCTTGCATGGGCGCGAGGGCACCCGGATGTATGCCAAGGCGGTCAAGGACGGCAAAAGCGAAACCCAGCTCACGGAAGAAGAAGTTGAAGCTATAAAAAACGCTAACTAATGCCTATGGTTAAAGACACCCAATACGCTGAGACAATTGTTTCCTCATCTATGCATATTGATGGGGAACTCAAAAGCCAGGGCAACATTAAAATTGACGGGCTGGTCACTGGCAAGGTGCACACTTCCCAGGATTTAATCATAGGAAGCAATGCCCAGATTGACGCGGACCTGATTGCGGGCAACGCCAGCATTGCCGGGATTGTCAAAGGCAACATCACGGTCAAGGGAGTTTTGTCCATCCAGTCCACTGGCAAGGTCATGGGCAATATCAGCTGCGCCTCTTTGGATATTTCCGAAGGGGCGTATTTCTCCGGAACTTGTAAGATGGCGGAGCCTAAGATTCAGCCGGAACCAGAAAAATAAATCCGAAGCACGAAATCCTAAATCCTAGACAAATCCAAATGACCAAAATATTAAATTCAAAACTGTTTCTGAAATTTGAACATTTGAATTTTGATATTGTTTCGGATTTAGATATTAGTGCTTAGAATTTCTCATGTACTACTACATCGTAGACCCTCAAAAAATTTCCCAACGGCAGTTTGAACGAGTACAAAATAATTTGTACTCGTCTTTGTCTGAATACCGAATCAGCGGCGAAACCGCCCGGGTAACCGGGTTGCGCACGATTACGCAACTGGTCGAAGGCGCTTTTGCGCGCGGGGTCAGGACCTTGGTGGCTGTAGGCACGGACGAAACCCTCCACGAAGTAATCAACGCGCTCAAGGGCCGGGATATGGTCGTGGGATTTGTGCCTTTGGTTCAAACCGAGCTTAGCCAAATTTTAGGCTTGCCCAGCATTGAGCACGCTGCCAAGACTATTGGCCTGCGCCGGGTGGCGGAACTGGATTTGGCATCTGTGAATGATACATTGTTTTTGTCCAAGCTCACCTTCGGCTCCGCAGCCAAAACTTCCGGCTGGTCATCCTTCCTGAATTTCAAAGTCCTGCAGGATTTATGGAAACTGCCCGTGTTCCAAATCAAGTTCAGCGCCGACAATAATAACTTCCAGGGTAGCCTGTCGGCAGTGGGCGGCAGCGTAGTAAACAGCCGAGCTGGGAATGAAGAATCAACCATGTTCAATCCGACAGACGGGGTTTTGGATTTATTACTTTTGCCGAAACTCAGCAAACTTGCAACCTTCAAGTACCGCCAAGCCATCCTAAAAGGGGAATATGAAAAAATTCCCGGCTCATCCTTAGTCCATGTGCGACAACTGGAAATCAACCTGCCCGTGGGCCTGCCGCTCAAGGCCGGCGAGCGGGTGATTGCCCGCACCCCAGCCCAAATCAAGGTACTCCCGAAAGCCCTCAAGATAATTGTCGGCCGGGATAGGAAATTCTAACCATACAAAAATCCGGCATAACGCCGGATTTTTAATTTTATAATTTGGTGCCTGGGGAGGGAGTTGAACCCTCAATCCCTTGCGGGCCTGGGATTTTAAGTCCCATGCGTATGCCAGTTCCGCCACCCAGGCTTATGGAGGCGTCGACCGGAATTGAACCGGTGTACGGGGTTTTGCAGACCCCTGCGTAACCACTCCGCCACGACGCCATAAATTTAGCGATTGAATCCTACTCATTATACTTTTGTTTGGGAGATTTTAAAAGTCCCCCTATGCCAGAGGCTTCGGGGGACTTTGTTATGTCTTATTGAGTGACTGCAACAGCCACTTCAACTTTCGGAGTAGGTTTTAAGAATTTCAGATAAGCGCCTTTGGTGTAAGCGTACCACGGCTGGAAACCACGGGCCTCGTATTTCTTTAACGCAATATCGAGGTTGAACTTACAATCCCGCAACTGTTCGACAGTATAAGGAGGATTGTATTTCGGGTTCCAGTTAATTTGGGCCAGGCCGACATCGAGGGAGCCATTTTTATTTAATCCGCGATTATCGCGGGTACATTCATGGGTGCCGTTTTCAGCTTTTAATATAGCTACAAAGATATTACATTGTTTCTGGCCCATCTTGGGACAGATGTATTCTCTGATTTCCGGTTCATGCATATACACGCGTTCTTCCAAAGCAACTTTCGGAGGGTATTCATAAGTAACCCTTGGGGCTACTTTCTTAACTTCTATAACCGCTACTGTTTCAACTGGAGCGGGAAGGGGGCCCACGAAGGCTTCGGGTTCGGTTGTCTTTTCAACATTTCTGTTAGTCATGTACTCAGTAATTTCTGAGACATGAGGGATATTGATAGTTGTAAGGTTTTTTATTTCTATGTTGAGAGATTTTGTATCGGTTTGTGCCGCTGCCGGGGTAGGCATCAATAGGGACGGCAGGGTCGCGAGCAAGCCTATCAACAGAATCTGTTCAAGCTTGCCGAACCGGTCAAATCGACTCTTCATTGAAATATCCTTACCACTTATGTTCCTTCCGGAGACTTGCCTATACAGGTTTGGGCCTATATGGGTTTTGCCGGAATTGCACGCAGTCTAGGGGCAGAAAATAAGGGGTTTGGTTGGACCGATGATTATTACTCCTTGTAAAGAACATGTTGCCTGCCCCGCCCCCGCCGATGGCGGGGGACGGGGACGCAACATATA